>Ga0207433_10003470_pt1 | contig 30372 bp, 19 predicted proteins | sample YelNatPaOPGAMG01_FD_187559 | JGI IMG/M metagenome (GOLD analysis project Ga0207433, IMG submission 187559) | Hot spring thermophilic microbial communities from Obsidian Pool, Yellowstone National Park, USA - OP-RAMG-01 (SPAdes) (version 3) | ecosystem: Environmental > Aquatic > Thermal springs... | reverse complement strand
AGGACAGTAACGCAGATATCAACATATACAAGAACAAATACACCTACAAATACACCAACAAGCACATTAACAAGAACAAGCACATCAACACCCACGTTTTCTCAAACAGCAACCAGCAGCCAGCAACTGACAATTGGCAATGTAATAATATTTCCTAATCCATATAGTTTATCAAAACACGGACAAGGATTAAAATTTATGAATGTAGTTTTTAATACAAAAATTATTATTTATACAATTTCTGGGGAATATGTAATTGCAATTAATTGTAATGATATAACTGAAAGTTGGGACTTAATAAATTATAAAAATAGAATTGTTTCCCCCGGTATATATTTTTATATTATTCGTGATCAAACTAATCATAAATTACACTCTGGTAAAATATTTATAACTAATTAAAGTAAATATTTTATGCTTTTAAAAATTTTTTTCTTTAGTATAATACATATATAAATATATTAAACCTTCATTAGGAGTTGATTAATTGAATTTAAAACAAAAATTTCTTGTTTTGTTATTGTTAATCAATCCTTTATTTTTAATTCATTTATTTGCAATTACATATCAGGCAGAAGATGGTATACTAAATGGAACATATATTAATAATACTATACCAGGTTATCAGGGAAGTGGTTATGTTGATGGTTTTGACAATGAGGGAGACAATTTTGAATTAACTATAAATATACCATCATCAGGTATATATTTAATAACCATGGGCTATAGATCGCAATTTGGTTTAAAATACAATGATTTATATATAAATAATAATTTTTACTCAAGTGTTACTTTTACTATTTCGTCTTCATTTTCAACGGCTTATGCAGGATCGTTTTTTTTGAATTCAGGTAATAATGTTTTTAGACTTTTATATGATTGGGGATATGTTCAAATAGACTGGATAGGTATAGAACCTGCTCAAATTTTTGTTTCAAATCATGATTTGTTACCACCTGCTGTTTCAACCGGACAAAAAGATGTATATGCATCAATTTTTACTTTTAGTAATCCTTCAACAGGTATTGCTGTAATAAAAGGCATTACTTTTACAGTAAAAGATATAATATCAAATACAATTGCTGCAAATACGAGCATTGCGGGTTTTGGAGTAAAAGATGAAAATAAATATTATTTTAAATCAACGAGTGTAACTGCATCACAATATATTTATTGTTCATTTACAACAGACATACAAATAATGCCCAACTCAACAAAAAATATTTATCTGGTGGTTGATATAATCGATAATACTATAAATCATTCAACAAGTTTAAAATTGGATGTAGATAATCCTTTAAATATAAGAGTTGAAGATTATGCGAGTGGAAATACGCTGCCTGTTGCAGCAAGTTCTGGTTATCAATTTCCAATGGGATCATCAGCAGCGGTCATACAAAATAAAGCAACAGAACTATCAATAAATCATATAGATACTATGCAAAATAGTATAAGCACAGGCCAGAATAATGTGAGGGCAATGCAACTTGTATTTTCAGATATCGGCGATACAATGACAGCGAGTATAAAAGTATCAAGAATAAACTTTGAAATACAGGATAGTAATGGAAATACAATACAGGCATCAAAGGCAATAAAAACAGTAAAAGTTACAAATGCAGATGGCAGTTTCATATACGGACAGGCACAGGCAGGAGCATCAAGTAAAATAACAGTTTTTTTAACAGCGCCATTGATAGTTCCGGCAACACAGGATTTTACCTGCTCAATACTATTAGATGTAGCAGATACTTTAAGTGTGAGTAACTGTGCAATAAGTATAAAGGTAAATAATGATTTATATGCAGTGGATGCAAATTCATCAGAGCCGGTTATAATCACATCAACAAGTTCGTTTCCTAAGGATTCAAGCGCGGCAATAATACAGGAGAGAGTGAGTGAAATAAATATAGACACATTTAATTCGTTATTACCAATGGGAGTAGTAAAAGGCCAGAGATTTGTAGAAATATTTAATTTCAGAATCTGGGATAATTTAGGGCAACAAAGCGCAGAAGCGCGATTTAATGGGATAACAATAACAGTAAAAAATAGCAATAATAGTTTAGTTCCAGCAAATGGAGTAATAGAAAGATATTATATAACAGATAACACAGGAAACACAGTTGGAAGTGCAGTCGCAGGGGTTAGCAGCAATACATATATACCAGTTACACCATATAGTTCATTTACATCAGGGGTGCTTAAATATTTTAGAATTTTTGCAGATATATTAACAACAGCATATTTAGCAAATTTTAAGACAGTAGTAGAAAGTTCAAATGGGATATCAATAACAGATGGGAATTCAGGGTATGAAGCAAATAAAATAGCAACACCAGAGATGCCCTGGGAAAGCGGGACAGCGAACATATATACAGCACCAGCAACCGATATAAATGTATGGCACAATGGGAACATAGCACCAACAATGGCAGGACTGGGACAGCCGGATGTAAAATTTATGATATTATATATGTATAATCCCGGACACATAGGAACAGCAGATATAATGGTAAAAGGTATAACCGTAACAGTTGTTGATGAGATGAATAATATAGTAGCGCCGTCAAACATACTTCAAAACATTTATATAAGTAATATAACAGGGGATAAATATTATGCGCAATATAATACTATATCAACAACAGCAGCATCATTTTATATTCCGTTTACAATACCTTTATATGTAGAGGCATTAAATACAAGAAATGTATATGTGGGAGGAGATATATCAATAAATGCGATACAGGGGATATATAAAATAAGGATAAGAGATGGAAATGATATAGACAGGAAAAGTGTGCCATACGGATATGTGACAGTAACAGCAGTAAATGCAGATGTTTTTCCATTTGAATCAAATCCTGTAACAATAACAGCACTTGCATATAATTTTAAAGTAGGACACAAAGATTTGATGCCTGTTTCAGTTGCACAGGGAAGCAGCGGAGTAGATGCCTTATCATTAAAGTTTGAGAATTATAATGCAATACCAATAGCAGTAACATCTATTGCAATTGCAGTAAAGGAGTGTGGCGGGAAAAATATTTCAGCAAATAGTGTATTAAAGTCAATAAAATTGCAGGACAGGGAAAATAATTTAATTATTATAATAAATCCCGGGTCAGAGAATAAGATAAATATAACTCCGATAAATTATATAATACCATCAGGAGCAGAAAGGGAAATAAAAGTAACAGTTGATATAATAGAAACAGCAGAAGAACCATTTTATTTAGAACTTGAGACAGGGGAAGATGTAAAAACACTACCACTTGCATCAGTAAATCCGGCAGAAGGAGATTATTTCGGAAATATGAAATCAGGATGCGTTTCTATTCAGGAAAAAAGTTTAATAAACTCTTTTCATTCTTTCCCAAATCCATTTGTTGCAGGCAAAGAATCTGCTCATATAGAATTTTATCTTGAAACAAAATCAGAAATAACTATGAGGATTTATACAATGGATGGCAGACCTGTAAAAGAAATATTAAATAAAGTAATAAGAGAACAGGGGCTTTATTACAATGATTTATGGGATGGAAAAAATGAAGTAGGACAAATTGTGCGCTCAGGAATCTATATGTGTGTGCTGGAAGTAAAAAGTTTAACTGATGGCAAGACAATAAAATTAAAGAACAAAATAGCGGTGATTAGATAATGCCAAATAACAAAAAATACAAACAGATTATTTGCATAATTTATTTTATATTATTTTATTTTTCTTTATATTCTTTTTATGGTGATTTTGGCACTGAGCCATTATTTGAATCAGGTGTTGGTGCAAGACCAGTAGCAATGGGCAATGCATATACTGCACTTGCAGATGATGTGGCATCTATTTATTATAATCCTGCAGGTCTTTCATTAATAAAAGCCCAGGAGATAATATTTCTTCATTACCCTTTATATGAAGATGCATTATACAATGCAATTGCATATGCTCAGACATTGCTTGATTTTGGAACAATTGGATTAGCATTATACAGGTATAATGCAGGAACCATTTCCGGATATGATTCAAATGATAAAAAAACAGAAGATTTTATTTTTGAAGAATACAAAGCAACAATAAGTTATGCAAGAAATTTAGAAAATAAATTTTATATTGGAGCAAATATAAATTTTTTAAATTCATTTATAAAAAATAATGGTTCGCTTGGTTTTGGTGTTGATTTTGGTGTTCTTTATGAACCATTTGATTTCTTGCGACTTGGATTTGTGCTGCATAATCTTATAAGGCCCATACAAACAATTGGCACAGAAAAAGAGGGAATCCCCCAACTATACATATTAGGAATTCTTTTAACAAAAGAACTTGGGTTTTTAAAAATAAATATAACAAATGATTTTTCTATAGGTGAGACAGAAAATTTAAAAATCAGGTTCGGGACTGAATTTATAATTTATAAATTTTTGAATTTAAGGGCAGGTTATGATGCAGGTAGATATGTGCTGGGCAGTGGTGTAGATATCTTAAATGGATCTGTTAACTACACTTTTATTATAAATGATTATTTAGAAAATCTTCATAGAATTGATATTCTTTATAGGTTTGGATTATCTCTGGATGAACAAAAAGTAAGGAAAAAAAATGAAATTATGAATCAGGTTAGAAAAATTGTTGAAGAAAAATTAAAATTAAAAGAAAAGCAAATGGCAACGAAACATTACACCTCAGCATATAATTATTATAAAGAAGGTAATTATGAAAATGCATTAAAAGAAGCTGAAAAATCACTTGAATGGGATAAGGGAACAAAAGGCGCAATTATAATAAAAAGAAACATAGCAAAAATTTATTTTTCTGATGCAATGAGATTTTATAAAGCAGGCAAATATATTGAAGCACTTGAAAAATTAAAAAATATTGTAAGTATAACACCTGACTATGATGAAGTGGATATGTATATAAAAGATATAATTTCAAAATTGGAAATAAAAGAAGAAGCAAGAGAAAATTTTAATGCAGGAATTGATTTATACACGGCAAAAGATTATGCAGGTGCAATAAAATTATTGCAAAAAGTTTTATTATTAGACCATGATAACAAAAATGTTAAAATTTTATTAGCAGAAGCGAGACAGAAATTGCAAAGTGGACAAATACAGACAGAAATTTCAAAGTCAGAATCAGAAGAGATAAAAAAGATGTATTATGATGGCATAAATGCTTATACAGATGGTGATTTGGAAAAAGCAATATCAATATGGAGCCAGGGATTATCAAAAGACCCAAATAATATTAAGTTAATCAGGGGTATTGAAAAAGCAAAACTTGAATTAGAAGAATATAAAAAACGAGGATTTTAATGAAAAAAAGATTTTCTGGAATAAAACGCGAATTAACTGTTACAATTTGTGCTTTAGTATTAATAATTATTATTTTATTATCATCTTTTGTAATTGAATCACAAAAAAGAGCTTTAATCAATGAAATTGAAGCAAAAGGAATGGAAATTGCAAATATGATTGCCAGTAATACCGCTGATTATTTGTTGATTGGTTACGAGATAGAGACAGCCAAAATATTAAAAGATGTTGTAAAAAACAAAGATATTAAATATGCTTTTGTGGTTGATAAAAAAGGAATTATTATTGCGCATAATGATATGACTTTTGTGGGAAAAAAATATGAACTGCCGCAGAGTAAAATTTCATTTACTATTCATAAAAACATAATTTATGAAGATAAGAACAAAGAAAAGATAATTGATTTTAAAAGAGAAGTAATATCAAGGGGTAAGGTCCATATAGGGGATATTCATATAGGGCTTTCATATAATGCAATTCAAAAACCATTGAAACAGGCATACATAAAAATTATTTTAATAACATTATTATTTATTTTTGTATCTATAATTGCTTCAGTAATAATTGCAAATAGAATCACAGTTCCTGTTGAAATACTTGCCCGTGGTGCGCGTGCAGTCGGAGAAGGAGATTTGAATTTAAAAATTGAATTAAAAAGTAATAATGAACTTGGAATGTTAGCAGACACATTTAATTCAATGATAGTAAATCTTAAAAAAGCACAGGAAATTGCACTTGAAAAGCGTGCTTTGGAAAAAGAAATTGAAATAGCAAGGGAAATACAGTTATCATTAATTCCACAGAAAATTCCAGAATTAAAAGGATATGAGATTGCTGCTTATTATCAGGCGGCTAGAATGGTTGGTGGCGACTATTATGATATAATTGCAATTGATGAAAATAAATTTGGTTTTGTTATGGCTGATGTTTCCGGAAATGGTATTCCGTCTGCACTTGTTATGGCTATGGCAAGTGCAGTATTAAGAGAGCAGGCAGTAAAAATACAGGACCCCAAAGAATGTTTGATTGAATTTAATAATGAAATATTTAACAGAATAAAAAAAGGAATGTTTTTAACTGTATTTTACGGTATACTTGATATTGTTAACAACACATTTGAATTTGCGTCAGCAGGGCACGATGCATTATTAATTTTTAAAAAAAATTTACAAAAAGTAAATTCAATAACAACAAAAGGTTTTCCCGTTGGTATGGGAGATAGTTCTGATATATTAAAAGAACGTCTTACAAAAGAAAAAATATTCATTGACTCTGGAGATAAAATAGCTATTTATACAGATGGCGTGTTTGAGGCAATTAATGAAAATAAAGAGCAAATGGGTTTATCTAAATTTATTGAAACAATAGAAAAAAACGGCAATAAATCCTGTTTTGAAATTAAAGAAATTATAAATTCAACAATATTGGATTTTACAAAAGGTGTTGAACAGTTTGACGATATTGCTTTTTTAATAATAGAAAAAAATTAATAATAGGAGGTAAAAATGGATTTTGACATAAAAGAAAAACAAAACGAGGATATAACAATTCTTGAACTTTATGGTTATTTAGATGCTTCTTCTGCACCGCAATTAGACAAGAAGTTAAACGAAGTTTTGAATCAAGGAAAAATCAAACTTATAATTAATATGAAAGGACTTAACTTAATAAGTTCTGCCGGCTGGTCTATTTTTGTTGAAATGACCTTACAATTTAAGAAAAAAGGCGGGGATATAAGGCTCGCTGAAATGCGAAATGATGCGAAAAACATTTTTAATATTATGGGCCTTGATGCGGTTATTAAAAGTTTTGAAAGCATAGAAAAAGCATTAGAAAGTTTTAAAAAACAGTAAGATATTGTTGGAGTTAAAAAATGGACATTAAAAAAATAGCAAAATTGGCAGGCGTTTCTACAATGACTGTTTCCAATGTTTTAAATAACAAAGGAAGAATGTCAGTAGCAACCCGAAAGAGAGTTCTTGATATAATTAAAATGTCAGAATATTATCCTAATGAGGCAGCCAGAATTCTTTCAATAGGTAAAAAAGATGTCATTGCTTTTGTTAGTTCCAAACTTGCTTCACCATTTATATCAGAAGTTCTTTCATCAATAGAAGACAGAGCAATAGAAACCAATAAATATGTTTTTGGCATAGAACATTATTCTACACGTCGTTTTGAAAATAATTCTGAAAGAATTTTAAATGAACTTTTATACAGTAAAAAAGTATCAGGCGTCATACTTCTTTCCATATTGCCACAGGAAAAAATTGTAGAAAAATACAAACAACGGGGAGTGCCTCTTGTGCTTTTGGAAAGTAAAATAAAAGGTGCTCATTGCGTCCATGTTAATAATAAAAAAGGCAGTTATGATGCTGTCCAGTATTTAATAAAAAAGGGAAGAAAAAGGATTTGTATAATAACAGCGCGACAATTAATTTCTGAAAAAGAAGAGATGCTACCTACCACACTTGAACGTATGGAAGGATATATGTCTGCTCTGCGGGATAATGGAATAACTTTTGAACCAAGTTTTGTTGAGGAAGTTAATGATTATACTTTTGAAGATGGAGTAAAAGCACTTGAGCGCTTTATATCAAAAAAAATTAATTTTGATTCTATTTTTTGTGCATCAGGTGATATTACTGCTATGGGTGTTTTGTATCGGGCAAAAGAACTCGGTATAAAAATTCCTGATGACGTCTCATTGATTGGTTATGATGATTTTTTTGCTGGAAAGATTTTAACTCCAGCACTTACAACTGTTAAGCAGCCAATAAAAGAAATGGGTCAGGCTGCTTTTGACCTCGCTCTTGAGGGAATACAGGAGAAATTAAAAGAAGATAAAATAATAGAATTAAACCCACAATTGATAATAAGAGAAAGCGCATAACCGCATTTCCAATTTGCATTTTACGATTTACGTTTTAAAAACAAAAACCAATTATGTCTTTAAAATTAAAATTGAAAAATGAAAATTGAAAATTTAAATAAAATTTCCTCTACCCTGCGGGGCTGTCCATTATCCATAAGTATCAAGAAGCAGGTATACCGCTTTATTTTTCGTAAAAAACGGTTGAGGAAAAGTCATGCAAAGAATTTACAGTCAAAAGTAGACGAGGCTTACGCAACAACCCTTAGATAGGATTAAGAAGGGCGTTAAAATTGGGAGTAAGTAAAATAGACAACGCCACAAATCGCCCGTAATTTTCCTCAAAAATCAGGATATACCTGCTTCTTATTAAGAGATATGGGTAATGTGGACAGGATTCAGTCAGGGACAGGAATGACAAAATAAAGCAGCGTTGCAAACAAGAAATGTCATTCCCGCGCAAGCGGGAATCCATTAATTGAGAATTAATAATTGATTGACGTAGGGGCGTCCCTGTGTGGTCGCCCGAATGTATGAAAAAAATGGATTCCTGCTGGAGTTTCTCCCTGATTTAGTCCTGTCCATTACCCATAAGTATCAAGAAGCAGGTATACCGCTGATTTTTTCGTAAAAAACGGTTGAGAAAAAGTCGGGCAAAGAATTTGCAGTTAATAGTAGGCGAGGCTTACGCAACAACCCTTAAATAGCATTAATAAGGGCGTTAAAATTGGGAGTAAGTAAACTAGACAACACTGCGAACCACCCGTAATTTTCCTCAAAAATCAGGATATACCTGCTTCTTAATTATATAGATAAAGATATGGGTAATGGACAGTTTCGTAAAGAGGGGAAAGGGGAGATTTAAAACTACCTTGCCGATTGTCGATTGCTGATTGCTGGTTGCTGATTGGAAAAGACATTTAGGATTTAATAAATACATTTTCGGTTTCCGATTTTCGGTTTACGGTTTAAGAAAAAAAACAAAGAATAAAAAATTGAAAATTGGAAACCGCCAATATCTTATGTCTTTAAATTAAAAATTGAAAAATGAAAACCGAAAAAATATTAACAACCAGCAATAAGCAATTGACAATTGAAAAGCGCAATAGCAAGATTATAAGTAGAGGGCAACCTGTATGTTTGTCTCATTCCCGTACCTGAATAAATCAGGGATAAATTGTAAATTTCTATTATTTTATATCATAAATGCAAGTAAATTTTCACATTTCATATTACTTATACAAAAAAATCCTTGAAAAAAAATATTTTTAAAGATAAAATTAAATTGTTTCATTCCAGTATGCTTTTTAAATCATAATTTTGAGGTGAATTGCAGTGGCAAAGGTTAAGATAATTGTTACTTTAAAAGATGGCGTTTTAGATCCGCAGGGAAAAACAGTAAAATTTGCTCTTGATAAAATGGGTTACAAAAATATAGGTGATGTTAGAATTGGCAAATACATAGAAATAGAGGCAAATAATGGTAATAAAGAAAAACTAAAAAAAGAGATAGATGAAATTTGTGATAAACTTCTTGCAAATCCAAATATTGAAAAATATACATTTTCAATTGAATAAAATTTAATTTTAAGGAGAAATCATTTGAAAGCCGGTGTCGTTGTTTTTCCAGGTTCTAATTGTGATGCTGATTGTATGTGGGCATTAAAAAATGTGCTGGGAATAAATACAGAGTATATCTGGCATGAAACAACAAATGTGATGAAATATGATTTAATAGTAATACCTGGTGGATTTTCTTACGGCGATTATTTAAGATGCGGTGCCATTGCACGATTTTCCAGAGTTATGGATAATATAAAAAAATTTTCAACAAAAAAAAATAAGTTAATAATAGGAATATGCAATGGCTTTCAGATACTGCTTGAAGCAGGATTATTACCAGGGGCTATGCTTATGAATAAAAAATTAAAATTTATCTGTAAATATGTATATGTTACAGTAGAAAACAATAATACGCCTTTTTCAAATAAATTAAATAAGGGTCAGATAATAAAAATACCTATTGCACATAACGAAGGTAATTATTTTTGCAATGAAAATACATTAAATGATTTAATAAAAAGTGATTGTGTTGTTTTCAGATATTCTGATAAAAATGGGAATATAACAGATGAGAGCAACCCCAATGGTGCTTTATATAATATCGCCGGTATTATTAATAAAGAAGGAAACGTCCTTGGAATGATGCCGCATCCGGAGCGGGCAATGATAAAAGAACTTGGTTCAACAGATGGCAGGTTGATTTTGGAATCAATAGTTAATTATTTTAAAAACAGATAGCAAGGAGAAAAAATTGTTAAATTATAATATAAAAATAACAGATAAAATAATAAAAGAACATAATTTAAAAAAAGATGAATACGAACTTATATTAAAGATTCTGGGAAGGCAACCTTCATTTGTTGAACTTGGAATTTTTTCTGCGATGTGGTCAGAACACTGCAGTTACAAACATTCAAAACCAATGTTGAAAAAATTACCAACAAAGGGTAAATATATTTTACAGGGTCCGGGTGAAAATGCAGGTATTGTAAATGCAACAACAAAATTGGGTATTGCTTTTAAAATAGAATCTCATAATCATCCCTCTGCTGTTGAGCCGTTTCAGGGAGCTGCAACAGGAGTCGGTGGAATTTTAAGAGATGTATTTACAATGGGCGCTCGCCCTATTGCGGTTCTGGATTCTCTTCGTTTTGGAGAACCGGAATCTAAAAATACTCAAAGATTATTACCAGGTGTTGTAAAAGGTATTGCATTTTATGGTAATTGTGTTGGTGTCCCTACAGTTGCAGGAGAAACAGTTTTTGAAGAAAGTTATGAAACAAATTGTCTTGTAAATGCAATGACTATAGGTGTTGTGAATAAGAAAAAGATAAAAAAAGGTGTTGCAAAGGGATTAGGCAATCCTGTCATTTATATAGGTGCTGCAACAGGCAGGGATGGTATACATGGAGCTTCATTTGCATCTGCAGAACTCACAAAAGAAAATCAGGAAAGACGGTCATCGGTTCAGGTGGCAGACCCATTTATGGAAAAATTACTTTTAGAAGCCACACTTGAATTAAATGAAAAAAATTTAATAATTGGTATTCAGGATATGGGTGCTGCAGGACTTACATCATCTTCTGTTGAAATGGCAAACAGGGGAGGTGTTGGAATTGAATTAAATATTGATAAAGTTCCAAAAAGGGAAACAGGGATGAATGCTTATGAGATTATGCTCTCCGAGTCACAGGAACGTATGCTTATGATAACAAAAAAGGGAAATGAAAAAAAAGTAGAAAAAGTTTTAAAAAAATGGGGTCTTCATGCTGTTACAATAGGAAAAGTAATAAAAGAAAAAAACATCATAGTAAAAGAAAATGGAAAAATTGTTGCTAATATTCCTGTTTCACCACTTGCAGACAGTAATCATAAATATTTTCCTTTAAAAAGACAAAAAGGTGTAAAACCAAAATATCTGGATAATATAAATATTGATATTAATTCAGTTCCTGTTCCGCAAAATATAGAAGAAGTTTTAATAAAATTATTGGGCTCCCCTAACATTGCATGTAAATCAAATATATGGGAACAATATGACCATATGGTTCAAACAAATACATGGACTTTACCGGGCTCAGATGCTGCTGTGTTAAAAATAAAAGGAGAAAATTTATTGCTCGCAACATCAGTAGATGGAAACGGCAGATATACATATCTTGACCCTTATAAAGGTGGTGCAATTGCAGTAGCAGAAGCAGCACGTAATGTTAGTGTAAGTGGAGCAACACCAATTGCACTAACCAACTGCCTTAATTTTGGAAATCCGGAAGACCCTGAAATATTCTGGCAGTTTGAAAAAACAGTGCAAGGTATGGCAGATGCGGCAAAAATCTTAAAAACACCTGTTACTGGCGGAAATGTCAGCTTTTATAACGAAGGCAACAAAGGTGCAATTTATCCAACACCGGTAGTTGGTATGATTGGCTACATAAAAGGAACAAAATATGTAAAACAATATTTTAAGGACTCCGAAGATATAATTTTAATTTTAGGTCAGACAAAAGATGAAATAGGTGCATCAGAGTATTTAAAAGTAATCCACAATTCAGTAAAGGGACCTGTGCCGGATATTGATTTAAAAACAGAATTGTTTATCCAAAAAACAGTAAGAGAAGGAATAAAAAAAGGAATAATAAAATCAGCACACGATATTTCAAAAGGTGGACTTGCAATCGCACTTGCTGAATGTTGTATCTCGGCTGGACTGCATGGAGATAAAAATATCGGGGCTTTTGTTGAACTGCAGAGTGATATCAGGATTGATTCATTGCTTTTTGGGGAGACACAATCAAGGGTTATATTAACCACATCAAAGAATAATTTGAATGAAATAAAAAAAATAGCAGCAAAAAACAAAGTTATTTTAACTGAAATAGGAAAGACAGGTGGCGAACGACTTATTATTAATATTGATTGGGCTGCAAAAAAATGTTCGCAAAAGATAAATATAAAAATTTCAGAACTTGAAAACATCTGGATGAATGGAGTAAACAAATATGTTTGATAAAATTTATGAGGCGTGTGGTATTGTTGGTGTGTATGGGCACGAGGAAGCATCCACTTTAACATATTTAGGCCTTTATGCTTTGCAACACAGGGGACAAGAAAGTGCCGGCATTGTTACCATTGATAACAATCAAAGAGCTTATGAGGTTAAAGCGATGGGCCTTGTTTCAGAAATATTTAATAAGGAAAAATTATCATATCTTAAAGGTAATATGGCAGTAGGTCATGTCAGATATTCTACAACCGGCTCTTCTATTGTTGAAAATGCTCAGCCAATAAGAGTTAACTATATAAATGGTGTGTTGGTTGTTGCTCATAACGGAAATCTTGTAAATGCAGATATAATAAAGGATGAACTTGAAAAAAGCGGGTCTATATTTGAAACAACCGCTGATTCAGAAGTTTTGATTCATTTAATTGCAAAGTATAATAAATTAAATTTTATTGATGCAGTAAAATGGTCTTTAAATCAGATAAAAGGTGCATTTTCATTTCTTATTATGAATAATGATACATTGATTGCTGCAAGAGACCCAAATGGTTTCAGGCCGCTTGAAATCGGAAAACTTGATGGTGCCTATATTATTGCATCAGAGACATGTGCTTTTGATTTAATAAATGCAAAATGGATTGCAACAGTGGAACCGGGAGAAATGGTTGTTTTTTCAAAGAAGGGGATGAAAAAAATAAGATACGCAGAAAGACAGCGCAGCGCAATGTGTGTTTTTGAGTTTATTTATTTCGCAAGACCTGATTCAATTATATTTCACAGGTCTGTAAATGACATAAGACGCGGTCTTGGAAATCAACTTGGGAAAGAGTCGCCTGTTAGCGCAGATGTTGTCATACCCGTCCCTGACTCCGGGGTTTGTGCTGCAATTGGTTATTCTGAAACAACAGGTATAAAATATGATATGGGGCTTATAAGAAATCATTATGTCGGAAGAACTTTTATTGAGCCAACGCAGGAAATAAGGGATTTTGGAGTCAGGTTAAAATTAAATCCTGTCAGGGAAATTATTGAAAATAAAAGAGTTGTTGTTGTTGATGATTCAATAGTCCGTGGCACCACAAGTAGAAAAATAATAAAAATGATAAGAAACGCAGGGGCAAAAGAAATACATTATCGTATTTCTTCGCCGCCGATTTTTAATCCGTGTTTTTATGGAATGGATTTTCCAACAAGAATGGAACTAATTGCAAATAGTCATACACTGGAGCAGATAAGAAAATACATAAGAGCAGATTCACTTGCGTATTTATCATTAGAAGGTTTGATAAAAACAGTTGGTGGCAGAAAAGATAAATTTTGTATGGCTTGTTTTGATGGCGATTATCCTGTTGATTTCAGAGAAGGACAAGATAAGTTTCAACTGGAAAAGTAAAAACTATTTCTGAATTGCCGAATGTCGATTGCGTATTGGAATTATTTAAGATTTTAGATTCAAAAATTTGAAGATTTAAAATTAGGTAAATTTGGTAGATTCGGTAGATTTGGTAAATAAAAATCAGTCAATCAGGCAATTTGAAAATTAGACAATTAAAAAATCATTTTCCATATTTCTTTAAAAGTATAATCAGTACATTTATATCAGCAGGAGTAACGCCGGAAATTCTACTTGCCTGACCAATTGTCTGTGGTTTTATTTTAGATAATTTTTGTTGGGCTTCTTTTGAAAATCCGGAAAATTTAAAATAATCAAAATCCTCAGGGATTTTTTTATCTTCTAATTTTCTGAGTTTTTCAATTTCTTCATTTTGTTTTTTTATGTAGCCCTCATACTTTATTTCTGCTTCAAAAAAATCAATAAAATGTTGATGCACATCATCTTTTATTTCTGCAAATAATTTTAAATCTTTGTATGAAATTTCAGGCCTTTTAAAAATATTAAAAAGTGGCGTGGGCTCATTTATAGATGTGGTATTTAATGAATTAAGATGATTTGTAACTTTTTCTGACGGATAAATAATTGTTTTTTTCAATTTTTCCAATTCTGTTTTAAAAAACTCTTTTTTTTGCATAAACAACGAATAAAATTCATCGTTTATGAGTCCGTATTTTCTGCCGTATTCAATTAATCTTATATCAGCATTGTCGTTTCTTAATATCAGACGGTATTCTGCACGAGATGAAAATAATCTGTATGGTTCGGTTATGCTCTGGGTTGTTAAATCATCAATCATCACACCTATATATGCTTCGGACCTTTTTAATACTAATTGTTCCATTCCTTTTATTTTTGCAGCAGCGTTTATACCTGCTATTAATCCCTGTGCTGCTGCTTCTTCATAGCCGGATGTTCCATTTATCTGACCTGCAAGAAATAACCCTGGTATTTTTTTAGTTTCCAATGTTGGATAAATCTGGTCAGGAAAAACAAAGTCATATTCAATACCATATCCGGGTTTTAAAATTATTATATTTTCAAAACCCGGTATTGTTTTTAAATACGCATACTGAACATCAAGAGGTAAAGAAGTTGAAAGTCCATTTAAATAAAGTTCCTGTGAGTCACGCCATTCCGGCTCAATAAAAACCTGATGAGATGTTTTTTCTGGAAATTTTACGACTTTGTCCTCTATTGAGGGACAGTACCTTGGACCAATGCTGAATATTTTTTTATTTGTTTTGCTGTATAACGGGGAACGATCTAAATTATCTGAGATAACTTTGTTTGTTTTTTCATTTGTTCTTGTAAGGTAACATATTATTTGTTCTATATTGATTTTTTTTGTTGTAAATGAAAAAGGTGTTGGGATTTCATCACCGTATTGTGGAATAAATTTTGAAAAATCAAGTGAGTTTTTATCCACCCTCGGATTTGTTCCTGTTTTTAATCTGCCGAGAATAAGTCCTGTTTTTTTTAATGAAGTTGATAAATTAATTGATGGCGGGTCATCTCTTCTGCCCCCCGGGAAAGAATCAAGGCCTATGTGCATTATTCCGTTTAAGAAAGTTCCGGTTGTAACAATAACAGCTTTTGAAAAAAATCTTTCATTTTTTGAAGTCAAAATTCCTGTTACACCTTTATCATCTGTTGTTATTTCATCTACCATTGCTTCAATGAGTGTTAAGTTTTGTTGGTTTTCAATGGTTCTTTTCATATATTTTGAGTATTCTTTTTTGTCTGCCTGTGCACGAAGGCCTCTTACCGCCGGCCCTTTTTTTGAATTTAAGACCTTGAATTGTATGCAGGTTGCGTCTGATGCCTTTGCCATTTCACCACCCAATGCATCTATTTCTCTTACCAGTTGACCTTTTGCAAGTCCACCGATTGCAGGGTTGCAGGACATTTCAGCAATTTTATTTATATTTATGGTAAATAGGGCTGTTTTTAATCCCATTCTCGCAGATGCAAGTGCTGCTTCACAACCAGCATGACCTGCACCTATTACTATAATATCAAAATTATTTTTATTCACAATTTCTCCTGAATTAAAGTATAATGTTATATATTATATAAGAAAAAAATGAAATGTAAAATGTATAATGTGTAATGTGTAATGTGTAATGTAAGATTTAAGATGTAAGATGTATGATTTGAAAAACATTGTTTTTAAATTTGGAAGATACAATAACTACATTGCTGATTGCTTGTTGTTGATTGGATACTACATTGCTGATCGCTGATTACTTGTTGTTGATTGGATACTACATTGCTGATTGCTGATTGAAAAAAACTAACACCAAACAGCAAAAAACAAACAACAATTGAAATGGATTTGGAATAGGTGATAGATATATATGCGGCAAAATTTATATAATTTTACATTACAGGAAATTACAGAGATAGTGCAAAAAATTGGTGCAGAAAAATTTCGCGCCAAACAGATTTTTGACTGGTTATATAAAAGTAAAGTAAAAAATATAAAAGAAATGAAAAACCTGCCTTTGCAATTACTTGAACAACTTGAGGCAAAATACGAAATTGCCCTTCCAGAAATAATAAAAGAAACAGAATCAAAATTAGATGGAACTACAAAATATCTTTTAAAACTAAAAGATGGAGCCAAAATAGAGTGTGTTTTATTATATGATAAAGAAAGAATTACTTTATGTGCTTCAACCCAGGTTGGCTGTGGCTGTGGATGTGCTTTTTGCTCAACAGGTTCTATCGGATTTAAAAGAAATCTTGAACCCTGCGAAATAACAGGCCAGTTTATTTTAATGCAGAATATTACGCAAAATAAGATTACAAATATTGTTTTAATGGGTATGGGCGAGCCGTTTTTAAACTGGGAAAATGTAAATAAAGCAATAATTATAATTTCTGATAAAAATGGACTTAATTTTTCTCAGACAAGAATTACTGTTTCCACGGTTGGTATTATCCCTGTAATTAAACAAATAGCAGATTCGGATTTAAAAATCAATCTTGCGATTTCTCTTATATGTGTTGATGATGAAAAACGCACAAAATTAATGCCGGTGAATAAAAAATATCCGGTAAATGAAATAATAAAAATAGCGAAATATTATAACAAAAAAAGTGGCAAGGAAATTACATTTGAATATATTCTTTTTAAAGATATAAATGATAGTATCAAAGATGCAGAAGAAATAATAAAGAAGTTAAAAGGAATAAATTTTAAAATAAATCTTATTCCTTATAATAATTCTTTGAATAAAGATTTTTCAAAGCCGGAATATGAGAAAATTTTAAAATTTCAGAAAATATTAATTGATGGTGGAATTAAAACATATATAAGAAAGGAAAAAGGTAGTGATATAAAAGCAGCTTGCGGCCAACTTGCAGCGGAAAGTGGGGAAGAAAAGTGAAATATTAAATATGTAATGTGTAATAAAGTAAAGAAAAATTTTATAAAAACCTATCATAACTTATGGATTACAACTTGAATATAAAAAATATAGACAAAATAATTTAAATATTATATTATTAACTGGTTTTAAATAATAATTTCAATTTTTTAAAGGAGAAAATTATGCCAGCTGATATAATAGTAGGTGCACAGTGGGGAGATGAAGGCAAAGGCAAAATCATAGATGTTTTAACCGGTTCTTATGATGTTGTTGTGAGGTATCAGGGTGGCGCTAATGCAGGTCATACAGTTATTGTTGATAATCAAAAATATGTATTACATCTTTTGCCATCAGGTATTTTGCATAAAGGCAAATTAAATATAATAGGAAACGGTGTTGTAATAGAATTGGAAGAATTAATAAAAGAAATACAAACGTTGATAAACAGAGGAATAAAAATCACTTCTAAAAATTTAATGATAAGTGAAAATGCCCATATTGTCCTGCCTTATCATAAAATTTTAGATTCTGCTCGCGAAACAAAAAGTGGTGCAAAAAAAATAGGCACAACTGCGCGTGGAATAGGACCTGCTTATACCGATAAATATTCGAGGACAGGCATTAGAATTCGCGACATATTTGATGATGAAAAATTATTAAATAAAATAGAGATGAATTTAAATGAAAAAAATTACATTCTAAAAAATTATTATGGGTTGGAAGAATTATCCGAAAAAGAGATATATCAGAATATTTTAAAACAAAGAGAATATATAAGACCATTTGTTGGAGATACTATTTACTTTTTAAATGAATTGTTGAAGAAAAATAAAAAAATACTTTTTGAAGGAGCTCAGGGGTCATTGCTTGACGTGGATTTCGGCACATATCCTTATGTAACATCGTCAAATCCCACAATAGGTGGTGTTATGACCGGCTCTGGAATTTCTTATAAGTATATAAATAAGGTTATAGGTATAGCAAAGGCATATCAGACACGCGTTGGCTCTGGACCATTTCCTACTGAAATGGAAAAAGATATTCAGCAAAAGATACGTGATATAGGTGCTGAATATGGCGCGACAACAGGCAGACCCAGAAGTTGCGGCTGGCTTGACCTTGTTGCATTAAAATATGTGGTTGATATAAGCGGATTAACAGAAATAATTCTTACAAAGATTGATGTTTTATCAACACTTAAAAAGATAAAAGTATGTATTAAATATGAATATAATGGGAAAAAAACTGACAGATTTATTCCTGATGGAATGGAATTATACAATGTAAGGCCTGTTTATATTGAACTTGATGGCTGGATGCAGGATTTATCCAAAATAAGAACATATAAAAAGTTGCCAGTTGCTGTAAAAAAATATGTTAAATTCATAGAAGAATATACTGGTATAAAGATTTCAAAAATATCAGTAGGACCTGACAGAAAACAGATTTTTAATAAAAAGTGAAAAATTTTTCAGACATTTTAGAAAAAGAAAAAGAATTTATTTTATTTTATTCATCATTTCCTTCTTCAGAACAACCGCAGGTAATTCTTTTTTATAATCCTATAAAACAAATTATATGTAAAAATTTTGCAGACATAGAGGATAAATTAAAGGTTTTGGATTTTTATATAAATAAAGGATATTATATTGCTGGTTTTATTTCTTATGAGGCAGGATTGTTTTTTAATGATTTAAAAATAAATAAAAGCATAAAATTTCCTTTGTTTTCATTTGGCATTTACAAAAAACCAGTAATAATAAGAAATTTAAAATTAGATATAAAAAATGATTTTGCTGTTTATGATATAAAAAGAAATATTGATTTTAAAGAATACAAATTAAAAATAAAAATTATCAGGGATTTACTCAAAAACGGCGAAGTTTATCAGATAAATTATTGTTTTAAGGAAAAATTCAGAGCTTTTGGTGATTTGCTCAATTTATTTTTTAATCTTGTAAATTTACAAAAAACAAAATATAGTGCATTTATAAAAAGCAGGGAAAATTATATTTTGTCAATCTCTCCAGAAATGTTTTTTTTCATAAAAGGTGATGAAATCATTATGAAACCAATGAAAGGGACGTTGTTAAAAGATGGAAATATTAAAAAAGAAAAATTAAAAGATGAAAAAAACAAAGCTGAAAATATTATGATTGTTGATTTGATAAGAAATGACCTCGGTAAAATTTGCAGGATTAATTCCATAGAGGTGCCGGAAAAATTTGTAATTGAGGACTATGGAACTCTTTATCAGATGACATCCACCATAAAAGGCAAATTAAAGACAAAAAAATTCAGCGATATAATAAAAGCAATATTCCCATCCGGTTCTGTAACCGGCGCTCCAAAAAGAAGAGCAATGCAGTTTATTTCTATATTAGAAAAAGAGCCAAGGAGAGTTTATACCGGTTCTATTGGCTATTTTTCAAAAAATAGGGGATTATTTAATATATGTATCAGAACAGCTGTTGTTGATAGAAAAAACAATAGAGCAGAAATGGGCATTGGTAGTGGTGTGGTTTATGATTCAGTTGCATCAAAAGAATATAGGGAATGTCTGGGTAAAGCAAAATTTTTAGAAAAATTTGCATTTGATTTTAAAATATTTGAATCAATCTTATACGAAAAGGGAAAAGGATTTTTTTTATTAAATGAACATTTAAAAAGATTAAAAATATCCTGCAAAAAATTTAGATTTAAATTTAATAAATCTGAAGTTTTAAAAAAATTAAATTCAATAAAAGAAAAAATCAAAGATGAAAATAAATATAAGATCAGAATATTTATTGATGCAAATGGGAATATGAATGGTGACTATGAAAAAATAAGAGATGAAAAAGAAAAAACAGTAAAACTTATGTTAGCAGATGAAAAAGTAAATAGTAAAAATATATTTTTATATCATAAAACAACTAAAAGACAGTTTTATGATAACTGGTTAAAAGAAGCAAAACAAAACGGTTTTGATGAAGTTGTTTTTTTAAATGAGCGCGGGCAGATAACAGAATGTGCAACATCAAATATTTTTATAGAAAAAAATGGTATTTTCTTTACACCACCTGTTAAATGTGGCTTACTGAACGGAACCTACAGACAACATTTATTATTATCCAATCCGCAAAAATTCAGAGAAAAAATTTTATATAAAAAAGATTTATTAAAAGCAAAAGAAATTTTTATATGCAATTCGGTAAGGGCTAAGAGAAAGGCGGTAATAGAAAATAGAAAGTTAAAATTTCCTCTACCCTTCGGCTGTCCATTACCCATAAGTATCAAGAAGCAGGTATACCGCTGATTTTTTCGTAAAAAACGGTTGAGGAAAAGTCGGGCAGAGAATTTACAGTCAAAAGTAGACGAGGCTTACGCAACAACCCTTGGATAGGATTAAGAAGGGCGTTAAAATTGGGAGTAAGTAAACTAGACAACACTGCGAACCACCCGTAATTTTCCTCAAAAATCAGGATATACCTGCTTCTTATTATATAGATAAAGATATGGTAATGGTCAGACCCTGCGGGGATAGGATAAAGGTGAGGGGAGATAAATACATTGCCGATTGCAGGTTGCTGATTGCGGATTGGAAAAAATTTCCTCTACCCAGCGGGGAGAGGATAAAGGTGAGGGGGGATAAATACGTTGTCGATTGCTGATTGCCGATTGTCAATTGAAAAAAACAAAAACTGGCTCCCTGCTGGAGTTTACACCTGATTTATTCAGGTGCAGGAATGATAAGAGAAATCAACGATTACAAACAAGAAATGTCATTCCCGCGCAAGCGGGAATCCATTAATTTAAAAGAGCAGGTGGCGGCAGCGCGATTATCTGTAGGGCCGACCCTATGTGGTCGCCCAAAAAAGACAATCGGCAAATTGCAATTGATAATTAAAATTTCCTCTACCCTGCGGCTGTCCATTACCCATAAGTATCAAGAAGCAGGTATACCGCTGATTTTTTCGTAAAAAACGGTTGAGGAAAAGTCGGGCAAAGAATTTGCAGTTAATAGTAGACGAAGCTTACGCAACCCCCCTTAGATAGCATTAATAAGGGCGTTAAAATTGGGAGTAAATAAACTAGACAACGCCACAAATCACCCGTAATTTTCCTCAAAAATCAGGATATACCTGCTTCTTATTATATAGATAAAGATATGGGTAATGGTCAGACCCAGCGGGGAGAGGATAAAGGTGAGGGGGGATAACTACATTGCCGTTTGCTGATTGTTGATTGGAAAAACAAAGAACTGGATTCCTGCTGGAGTTTACACCTGATTTATTCAGATGCAAGAATGACAAATTAAAAAAACGATTGTAAACTAGAAATGTCATGCCTGCGAAGGCAGGCATCCAGTTTTTAAAATTCCTGCTGGAGTTTACACCTAATTTATTCAGATGCAGGAATGATGAGAGAACAAGAGAGCGAGAATTGAGATTATTGGTAGGGGCGACCCTGTGTGGTCGCCCGTTCTTTTAAAGCGGACCTATGTGTCCGCCCGAATACAGAAAATCAATAAGATATTAACAATCATCAAACAGCAACAGACAATCAGCAAATGAAAAAAATCCCCTGTGTCCCCCTTTTATAAAACAGGGAAAGAAAGAAAATTCCCCCTTTTTTTCAAATAAGCGAAGTTTTGAGACACGCTCTAAAACCTGCGGCTACAAAAACAAAAAAAATTTTAAATTCCACTTGACAAAAAATTATTTTTTATATATAATTAGGTTATCTAAATATTAGATATATTAAATTTTAAGGATGCTAAATAATGGATGATAAGACGAAAAAGATTGTAGAAACAATAAAAGAAATATCAAAAAATTTTGGTAAAAGAAAAGTTCCAAAATTTTTTGTAAAAGACAAAGTATGCCATTTGACTTTGGGCCAGATGAGTTTACTTGCGTATTTATATGAAAACAAAAAGGCAAAAATGAGCGAACTGGCTAAAAATGCAGGAGTCACAATGCCCACAATGACAGAGATGGTAAATAAACTTGTTTCTGCAAATATCTTAACAAGGGAACACGACGAAAAAGACAGAAGGACTGTCTGGGTATATATTACAAAAGAAGCAGAAAAAAAAGTAAATTTACATATAGAGGAGAGAAATAAAAGAATATCAGAATTAATAAAATGTCTGACATCACAGGAAAAGGACCAGTTAATTGATATTTTGACAAAAATTAAAAATAAATTTGAAAGGATGAAAGAAAATGAATAAAAAAATTATTATTTTTTTGTTGCTTTTGTTTTTTAGTATTTCATTTGTTTATGCGGATAAATTATTTTTTACAGAGTTTGGACTGGGTTATGCGAGCATAATCTCACCCGGTAATATTGAAAATAATACAACCGGAACAAAGGATACAATGGCAATAGATGCAAAGGCAGGTATAAATATTTTAAAATGGGTGGATATTTATGCTGCTGGTTCTTTTTATTTCTTTATGTTTAATCAGGACTGGCAGAGTCACTATTCATTTTATCCAATAGCAGGTGGAGTGAGAATAAACATACTTTCTGAAAATTTAATATATCCTGATTTGTTTTTTGAATATGGAGTAGCCATTTCTAATTTGCATACAATGTTTACAGATTCTCCCTGGACTGCACAATATTATAATTTCGGAATTTCTGTAAATTTAAATATTACTGATATTTCAAATATAAGTTTAAAAATAGAAAGACCAACTATTTCAGGCAAAGATGAAACCCAACCAGAAATTCATATTATAAAAACATCGCTTGCCTGGAAATTTTATTATTAATAAAAAGGAGAAAAAATGAAGATATTAAAAAAACAAATTTTATTTTTGATTTTTTCTTTATTACTTTTTAATTTTATTTTTTCAAATGATGATTTAAAAAATCAGGTGGAATTGACATTTGATGAATGTTACAAAATTGCCTATGAAAATAACAGGGATTTTAAGATAGCAAAACTTGATAAACAAATTGCAGAGGCACAGTTGCAAAAAGCAGCAGCTGCATACGGACCAACCATTTCACTTATGGGAAGTTATCAGCCGGTATATAAGGCATCAATTATTGAAATACCTGCAGGAGTATTTGGACCAACACCTATTTCATTTCCAATGGGAGTTCAAAATTATTATTCTGCAAGAGTGTCCTTATCACAGCCATTATTTACTTTTGGAAAAATCACATTTGGCTTTTTACTGGCAAAAGAAAATTATGAAATCGCACTTTTAAACTATAAAAAAGCAGAAGAAAAATTAAAACTTGATGTTATTTCTGCTTTTTATGGTGCATTAATTGCACAGGAGATGAGTAAAGTTCAGCAGGAGACATTAAAAGCAAACGAAGAATATTTAAGAGTTACAAAAACAAAATTTAAAAATGGACAAGCATCAAACTTTGATGTTTTACAGGCACAGGTGCAATATGCAAATACCAAGCCAGAAGTAAAAAAAGCAGAGGATGGATATAAACTTGCTCTTTTAAATTTAAAAAACATACTTGGAATTTCTTTTGATAAAGAAATTATTTTAAAAGGTGCGCCTGATTATAAAAAATTGCAGATGACTTATGATGAAATAAAGAAAAAATTTTCAGAGAAAAATGATGACAGAGAGATAGCAAAGCATATAAATAATATTGGTGATTTACAGTCAAAATTGCAGATGTCTTTACTGTTGCCATCTATTGCATTGTCAGCCAATTATAATTATTATTCAGATAATCGTGATTTTCATATTGAAAGAGAATACTGGAACTCATCCTGGGATGTTTCAGTAGGCCTGCAGTGGACATTTTTTGATAGTTTTAAAAATGTTGCTTCCATAAAGGAAGCAATGGCAAATGCAGAAAAGGCAAAAATAAATAAAGAAAGTATGGATAATTATTCTGAAATACAACTTGAAGTATTATACACTTCATTGGAGCAAAGTGCCCAGATAATAGAAGCAGCAGATGAACTTATAAAACAGGCAGAAGAGGGTTACAGAATTGCTCAGACGAGTTATAAAAATGGTTTGATCCAATCAGTGGATTTATTAAATGCAGAAACAGGCTTATTACGTGCAAAAACAAATTATTTAAATGCCTTATATAATTACACAACAACCATTCAAAAACTTCAAAATTTTCTTGAATAAAATTATTTAACAAAAAATTAAAAAATCCCAAGGAGGAATTTTATGGATAAAAAAAAGATTAAAGGTATTGGTTTGTGGACAGTGATTGTTTTAGGAATACTTATACTTATAAGTGTTGTTTTCAGTATATTCAAAGGAGCAAAGAGATTTAAAGAAAATGTTTATAATGTTACAGCAGTAAAACTTGTAAAACAAAAAGTACCGCACATATTATCTTATCAAAGTATTATAGAAGGTGACCCACAGATAAAAGTATATTCTCAGGTTCCGGGTAAATTTGTTAAAAATGCAGTTTTAGAAGGAGACACAATAAACAGGGAAGGTATAATCGCTTACATTGACCGTGATATGGTTGGTTTTAAATATGAATTAGCACCTGTAAAATCACCTATATCCGGGATTGTTACAAAATTATATTTTATGGACAGGGGCGATTCTGTTAATCCGCAGATACCTGTTGCAGAAGTTGCAAATGATGAAAATATAAAAGTTGTAATAAATGTTGGCCAGGGTGATTTGCTAAAAATAAAAAAAGGACAAAAAGCAGTAATATCATATACCACAGATTCAGCAGTAATGATGGAAGGCGAGGTTGTTTCTGTGCCACCGGTTATTGATAAAGACATAATGGCAGGAACTGTTGTTGTAAAAGCAGTAAATAAAGCAAGAACAATGAAAATAGGTGTTTCTGCAAATGTGGATATTATTTTAGAAGAAGGAGAAAGTTATATAGTTCCAGAACGTGCAATTTTACTGGCAGAAGATTATTCATTTGTTTTTTTAAATAAAAATGGTGTGGCAAAGCAGGTAAAAGTAAATCAGGGTTTTAAATATAAAAATTCTGTTGAAATAAACGGAGAATTCAGTGATGGTGATGAAGTAGTGGTTGACGGTAATTTTAAAATTTATGATGGCGCAAAAATAAAAGTAGATTTAATTAATATAAATTAAAAAAGTGCAAGTTTAATTATTGGAGGCAAAAATGAATTTACCTAAATTATCAATAACAAGGCCTGTGTTTATAATTATGATTTTTGCAGCAATTATAACACTCGGGCTTGTTGGATATTTCAGATTACCGGTTGATTTAATGCCCAAAGTTGATTTCCCGACAATAATGGTAAGCATTGTGTATCCGGGAGCATCAGCAGAAGAAATTGAAACACTTATCAGCAAACCGCTTGAGGATTCATTTTCAACTTTGGAAGGAATTGATAAAGTACTATCAACAACAAGAGAAGGTGTTGCAATTATTACAGCACAGTTTGGCCTTGGAGTTGATGTTAATTTTGCTGAATTAAAATTAAGAAGTAAATTATCACAAGTGAGACCTTATTTGCCTGATGATATACAGGAACCAATAATAAGTAGATTTTCTTTTGAAGATATACCAATACTTTTTTGCTCGGTTAATGGCAAAAGAGATGTTAATTTTTTAAAGGACATATTAGAAGATGATATAAAACCCAAAATAGAGCAAATTCCAGGAGTTGCAGGTCTTACTGTTTTTGGCGGAAAAGAAAAACAAATCAGAATAACCATAGATAAATCGTTATTATTAGCAAAGGGAATAAATATAAATCAGATAAGTGCATCAATAAAAGCAAGAAATTTAAATTTTCCTGTTGGACAATTAAAAGGAGATGAAAAGAATACAACAGTAAGAGTTGTTGGTGAATTTAATAATATTGATGAGATTAAAAATTTACCAATAACTACAATGACAGGAAAGATAGTTGCTTTAAAAGATATTGCAAAAGTTGAGTTTTTACCGGAAGATAATGATGTGAAAGTAAGAATAAATGGGACTACGGGTGTTATGTTTGCGGTTTATAAACAAAGCGGTGAAAACTCAGTAAAGGTTGCAAAGGAAGTAACTAAAAAAATAAAACAGATAAACAAAGAACTTCCTCAGGATATTTCTATAACCATCTCCGGTGACACAACAAAAAATATTATAAGAAATCAGGAAGGTGTCCAGGAAAATATAATAATAGGAGCAATACTTGCAGTTTTTGTTGTTTTTATTTTCCTTGGCAGTTTTAGGTCATCTGTTATAACTGCTCTGGCGCTGCCTGATTCTATAATTGGGACTTTTTTATTAATCTGGCTTGCCGGTTTTTCGATAAATAGTATTACTTTACTTTCACTTGCATTAGCAGTTGGTTTACTCATAGATGATTCAATAGTTGTGCGTGAAAATATTTTCAGACATTTAGAAGAAAGTAAAACCAAAAATCCAAAAGAAGCGGCAGAAAAAGGAACAAATGAAGTTGCACTTGCTGTTATTGCAACTACTTTATCTGTTATGTCTGTTTTTATACCAATTTCTTTTTTAACAGGTGTAATAGGGCAATTTTTTAAAGAATTTGGATTAACCGTTGCATTTGCCCTTTCTGTTTCTTTGCTCGATGCTTTTACAATAGCGCCTATGCTTTCTGCTTACTGGTATAGAAAGGAAAAGGAAAAAGATATAAAAAGCGGATGGAGAAAGTATTTTTATATTATATCGGATAAATGGAATGAATTATATAAAGATTTATTAAATGTATATAATGATATTTTAATGTGGGCACTTAACAATAAGAAAAAAATATTAACTGGTGCAATCGTGCTTTTTATTGGAAGTTTCTTTTTGCTACCATTTATTGGTAAGGGATTTATGCAGCAGAATTCTGATTTCCTGATGTTGAGTTTAAAAACATATTCAGGTGCGCCTGCTTCAAAGATTGAATTTGTTATGAACAAAGTAGAAGAGTTTGTAAAAAAAGAAAAAGATGTAGAATCGTATTTTTGTATTACTGGTGCAAATATGCAATCAAACTCCCAGATTTCTAATGAGGGTATGCTATTTTTATCATTAAAACCAATAACAAAAAGAAAATACAAACCAGAACAAATAACTGAGAGAATTAAAAATTATCTTGTTGAAAACAAACTTGATAGTATGGTAAGGGTGTCAGCATCATCAGGTATGGGTGGTGGTTCATCAGATATGAATACGCCAGTGTTAATAACTGTTGCCGGAAATGATTTGAATGAATTGCAAAAAATAGGTTTAAAAATAAGAGACATTATTATGGAAGTGCCAGGTGCTGTAGATGTTGACACCACCTTAAAACCGGGAATACCGGAACTTGTTTTAAAGATAGACCCTATAAAAGCAGAAAAACTCGGTTTTTCTGCTTATGAAATTGGAATGGCTTTAAGAACACTTTTACAGGGTGACACAGTTTCAAAATTTAGAAAAGGTGAAAAAGAATATGACATAATATTGGTTATGGACGAAAAGAACCGCAGAAAAAAAGATGATATTAAAAGTATTGTTCTCACAAATAGAATGGGTAAAAAGATACCGCTTTCTGCTGTTGTAAATATTTATGATGCGTCTGGCCCAACAGAAATAAGACGCGAAGATAAAACAAGAGTTGTAAAGATAACTGCGTCTCTTGCGCCTGGTTATAGTATGTCAGAAGTAAATGGAAAAATTCAAGAAAGATTAAAAAAGGAAGTTATGTTACCACAGGGATTTAGATATATATCAGGCGGTCAGGTAAAGATGTTTGCAGATATGATGACTCAGATGATGTTTGCAATGCTTCTTGCAATTATTTTTATGTATATGATACTTGCTTCTTTGTATAATTCATTTATCCAGCCACTTATTTTAATGACTGCTCTGCCGCTTGCTATAATAGGAGCATTTATTGCGCTTTTAATCACACGTTCCAATCTTGATTTATATGCTTTTATTGGCCTTCTTATGGTTTTAGGACTTGTTGCAAAAAATGGCATAATTCTTCTTGATTTTATAAATAAAATGAGAGAAAAAGGTATGAATATAAGGCAAGCAATATTACATGCTGCACCCATAAGACTGCGTCCTATTCTTATGACATCTTTTGCAATGATTTTTGGTATGCTTCCAATTGCGTTATCCATTGGAGAAGGTGCAAAAGGTAAAGAATCTATGGCAATAGTTGTAATAGGTGGGCTTTTAACATCTACTTTTTTAACTCTTGTTGTCGTCCCTGCTGTTTATGAATGGATTGAAAGTAAATTTGCAAAGAAGAAATTTATGTAATTAAATGGATAATTTATATAAATATAATAAAGAAATAAAATATTCAGCTCTTTTTGCAGGAATGATAAGTTCCTTTTCTATGTCTTTTATGGGCTCATCAATCAATATTGCACTGCCTGCAATTGGGTTAGAGTTTTCAATGGGCGCTGTAATGCTTGGCTGGATTGCCACTTCTTATTTGCTTACAACTGCTATTTTTCAGGTGCCATTGGGACGTCTTGCTGATATATATGGCAGGAAAAATTTTTTTATTGCTGGACTTTTAATTTTTGCTTTTGCCTCTTTTTTTACCATTTTTATAAATTCCGGATTTTTATTTATATTACTGCGGGTAATACAGGGTGTTGGCGGGTCAATGGTTTTTGGAACATCTGTTGCAATAATTACTTCTGTATTTGATGGAAACGAAAGAGGTAAAGCGCTTGGCTGGCATGTAAGTTCTGTTTACACAGGTATGACAGCAGGACCATTTTTAGGCGGAATACTAACCCATAATTTTGGCTGGCGTTCTATATTTGTTATAAATACAATACTATGTTTAATAGCAGTTTCTTTTGTTTTATTGAAATTAAATGCGCAGTGGGCAGAGGCAAAAGGAGAAAAATTTGACTTATTTGGTTCTTTGATTTTTGGGCCTGCAATATTTTCCGTTATTTTTGGACTTACAAATATTAATAAAAATGGAATATTGTTTTTGGTTTTGGGTTTGCTTCTCATTGGATTATTTATAATTGTAGAGTTAAAAATAAAACAACCAATTATCAATATGCAACTTTTTATTAATAACAAGGTTTTTGCATTTTCAAATCTTGCTGCAATGATACATTATAGCTCAACATTTGCAGTTGGTTTTATGATGAGCTTGTATTTGCAGTATGTAAAAGGATTTACTCCGCAGCATGCAGGGCTTGTTATTATGATACAACCGGTTATTATGATGATTTTTGCGCCAGTTGCAGGTAGATTATCAGATAAAAAACATCCTGGTAAAATAGCATCACTTGGTATGGGTATAACTGCACTTGGACTTTTTCTTTTAATTTTTTTAAATCAAAATACACATATATTAAATATCATTGGTGCTTTGCTTCTTATTGGTTTTGGCCTTGCTTTTTTTTCATCGCCAAATACAAATGCTGTTATGGGTTCTGTTGAAAAAAGGAATTATGCAATAGCATCTGCAACACTTGGGACTATGAGGGTAACAGGCCAGATGATAGGCCTTGCGTTAGGTATGTTTACGCTTTCTTTATTTATTGGAAATTTAAAAATAACTCCGGCAATTTATCCTGATTTTATAAAAGCAGTCAGCATAACATTTTTAATATCCACTGTTTTAAGTTTATTTGGCATTTTAGCATCTTTACAGAGGAATAAATAATATAAAACTACATTGCTGATTGCGGATTGGAAAAAATTTCCTCTATCCTGTGGGGCTGTCCATTACCCATAAGTATCAAGAAGCAGGTATACCGCTGATTTTTTCGTAAAAAACGGTTGAGAAAAAGTCATGCAGAGAATTTACAGTCAAAGGTAGACGAGGCTTACGCAACAACCCTTGGATAGGATTAAGAAGGGCGTTAAAATTGGGAGTAAGTAAACTAGACAACACTGCGAACCACCCGTAATTTTCCTCAAAAATCAGGATATA
>Ga0207433_10003468_pt1 | contig 30375 bp, 10 predicted proteins | sample YelNatPaOPGAMG01_FD_187559 | JGI IMG/M metagenome (GOLD analysis project Ga0207433, IMG submission 187559) | Hot spring thermophilic microbial communities from Obsidian Pool, Yellowstone National Park, USA - OP-RAMG-01 (SPAdes) (version 3) | ecosystem: Environmental > Aquatic > Thermal springs... | reverse complement strand
TAATGCGCGGCGGCAAACATATGAACACAACGTTTCGTAAATAGGAAGAAAACATTATGGAAAGTACAGCATCTCCGGATAGCCGATCCCTAATTTGACAGTTGATTTTTGTAAGTACTTACTAGAGAAAATGTTACATTCGTAAAAAGATTTTGTGCCACTACATTTGTGTTCCCTGGATTATCTTCGGTGGTATTATCATGACAATTGCTTTTATCAGTTTTTGGGCGTTCGGCGGTATGTCTGCCCTTACCCGGAAGTTGTGCACCTAAGTTTGGGTTGTTTGTCGAGTTTGTAAAAAAAACATTTATGGTTTTTGAACTTTGTTAAGGCAGATTGGTTAGGGCGCAAAAAAGAAAGCACAAGATTATATGATATGTTGGGATTGAGAATACTTAGAGATGGTCGGGGCGGTGCGATTTGAACGCACGACCTTCTGAACCCCATTCAGACGCGCTACCAAGCTACGCTACGCCCCGGCCAAGTCGGCTCTTGTTTAGCCGAACGTATAGAATAGTATCTGATTTAAGGTAAGTTTTCAATAGATTAATTTTGGCTAAATCTCTGGTCGAAGTTTGAGCGGTCCGAAGTGCCAGAGTCTACAAATTTTTGAGTTTTAACGTTTCATGAGGTTTTAAGGATATTGATGCATTTAATGGTTTTGACATGTGAATGGCAAATGGGTATTTGTAGATAAAGTCCTAAATTTAATAATTTTATGAGAGCGACACAGTTAAGCACAGTAGTAATTACACTAATGATTTCCATAGTTATGGGAATTTATTGTTCGTTAAAAGCTGATGCTCCGAACATGGCCCAGCAATGGTTGGTTTTTCAAGGGACTAATGGACCTGGGGTTGGCAAGCATATAGTTTTTTTATCCGGTGACGAAGAGTACCGATCTGAAGAATGTCTGCCAATGCTGGCAAAGATATTGGCATACAGACATGGTTTTAAGTGTACTGTATTGTTTGCCATAGATCCTGCGGATGGAACTATAAATCCGAATGTAAGGACTAATATACCGGGCATTTCTGAATTAAAGACTGCGGATGCATGTGTGATGTTTTTAAGGTTTCGGGAGTTACCGGATGAGCAGATGAAGTATTTTGTAGATTATTTGAACTCTGGTGGGGCGATAATTGCTTTGCGTACGTCTACTCATGCTTTTGCGTACGATGTAAATAAGCAAAGTCAGTATGCGAGATTTGACTGGAGAAGCCAGGATTGGCCAGGAGGTTTTGGTCAACAGGTGCTTGGTGAGACATGGGTGAGTCATCACGGTGAGCATGGCAAAGAAAGCACAATGGCGATTCCTTCGCCAGAGGCTCAAACACATCCAATTCTCAAAGGGATTCAGCGAATTTGGGTGCCTACCGATGTTTATACTGTGGTGCATTTGCCGACAAATGCGCTGGTATTAATGCGGGGTCAGGTGTTAGCCGGGATGAGACCTTCTGATCCTCCGGTACAGGGGAAGAAAAATAATCCAATGATGCCAGTGGCTTGGGTAAACTCATGGAAGGGTAGTTCGGGTAAGGAATCAAAAATCTTTTGCAGTACTATGGGGTCGGCTGTGGATTTCCTGGATAAAGATTTAAGGCGCTTGATAATAAACGCATGTTATTGGGCGGTGGGCCTTGAAAAGGCAATTACTCCTGAGTTGGACGTTGATTTCATTGGAGAATATAAGCCTGGTTGGTTCGGGTTTAATGGATACAAAAAAGGTGTTCGGCCATCAGATTATTTGAAATAAAAAAACGCATCCTGGTTTGTCAGGATGCGTTTGAATGTTTTCTTATATAAGAATTAGACTAGCCCCTGGTCTATCATGGCATCGGCTACTTTAATGAAGCCGGCGATGTTTGCCCCAACAAGGAGATTACCCGGACAACCATACTCGGCTGCGGTTTCGAAGGCGTTCTTATGAATGGTTACCATGATTTGATGTAGTTTTTTGTCTACTTCTTCACGAGTCCATGACAGGCGCATGGAGTTTTGTGACATTTCAAGTCCGGAGGTGGCTACACCACCAGCATTGGCGGCCTTTGCAGGACCGAATAGTATCTTCTTTGAGATGTATAACTGGATGGCGTCGAGATCGCTGGGCATGTTTGCGCCTTCGCAGACAAGGATGCATCCATTGCCTAAGAGGGTCTTGGCGTCTTCTAAGGTGATCTCATTTTGGGTTGCACTTGGAAAAGCACAGTCGCATTTAATTCCCCAGGGTTTCTTGCCAGCAAAATATTCAGCTTTGAATTTTTTGGCATATTCTTTGATTCTGCCACGGCGGACATTCTTCAAATCCATTACCCAGGCTAGTTTTTCCTGATTGATGCCATCTTTGTCATAGATAAATCCGTCGGAATCTGACAAAGTCACTGCTTTTGCGCCTAGCTGGTTGAGTTTCTCTACAGTATATTGTGCGACGTTTCCGGATCCAGAGACGACGCAGACCTTGCCTTCTAAAGAATCGTTACGGGTCTTTAACATTTCCTGAGCGAAGTAGACTGCGCCATAGCCCGTGGCTTCAGGCCGGATTAATGAACCGCCCCAGTTGAGACCTTTGCCAGTGAGTACGCCGGTGAATTCGTTAACAAGCCTCTTATATTGCCCGAAGAGATAACCGATCTCCCGACCGCCTACTCCGATATCACCTGCAGGGACGTCTGTATCTGGGCCGACATGTCGGAATAATTCTGTCATGAATGATTGGCAGAAACGCATTACTTCTGTGTCTGATTTGCCTTTTGGATCAAAATCTGAACCGCCTTTTGCACCGCCCATTGGCAGGGTGGTTAGAGAGTTTTTAAAGATTTGTTCAAAGGCCAGGAACTTCAAGATGCTGATATTTACAGATGGATGGAATCTGAGTCCGCCTTTGTATGGTCCTATGGCACTGTTAAATTGAATACGATAACCGCGGTTTACATGAATATTGCCCTTGTCGTCTTGCCATGGTACACGGAAAATCACCTGCCGTTCGGGCTCGACTATCCGATCCAGGATTGCCCAATCCTGATATTTTTTATGTCGTGCAATAGCCGGCTCGATTGATGTTAAAACTTCGGTCACGGCCTGAAGAAACTCCGGTTCATTTGGGTTTCTTGATTTTACAACTTCTAATGTTTTTTGAATTGCTGCGTGCATAATTTTAATTTTTTGGTTAAACCATATATTTATTGCCAACATAAACGGCTACTTTGTCGTTTATGTTTTTGGGCGCACCTAAAACAATTTAGTGTTTAACGCCAATATTGTGTTTAATATTTGATAATTAGTTTTTTGTCCACTACTCGGTTTAAGATTTTCAAAAGTATTAGTGTATGGAAATAATTTAATAGCATGAATAAGATAATCTTATAAATTGATCTGGACCGGATCTGGATGAGCCGGTTTTTGGAAAAAGCAGGAAGTAATAGAATGCTTTAGCGCAGAATCTAGTATTGTTTAATATTTTGCAAATATTAGTAAATCTTTTGTGCGCCAATCGTGCCTTAAAAAAAAAGAAACAATGCTTGCAATTTTCATTCATTGGACGGATGTATACCACGGCGTCCGATAACCTGGATGGACGGCCTCCACGCCATCCGTGGGTCATCCAATTGATGAATCATATATAGGTCGGGTTGGAGCCCAACCAGGAACACATCCAATGAATATGGCACAGGCATTCTTGGCAGTGGCTTTACTATTTGAGAGAGATAATACATGCAAATGAAATCTGTGGAAGGCAACAAACTACCGCACCTACCACCAACCATGAACCGGTTGATTTATGAGGTAATAGAAAGGTTCCCATTTTACCACCGGTCTTACCAGTGGTTATTATAAATCTACGATTTCATCGGTGTCTGGCTACCAGACCCTTCTGGATATTGAGTTTAGTATTTTTACTGAGTCAGAATAACTCGATAGAATCCTGCAGGATTTGTTGGGTAGATAATATTCGATAAATCATTTGATGGGTTTAAAGCGACGCCTGACAAGATTGTTTGCCATTGTGGATTATCCAGTGACGGGCTGAACTGTAGATTGTAATTAAGTCCGGGTTGCAGTTGTAGTCCTAGTTTGAGATTAGAAGAAGTTGATACTCTAAGGTTGAGTTTAGTTTCGAAATCGAGTTTGTTTACCTGGTTTGGCGTAGGGTTAGTAATAACTTGTCTGCGGGTTGGGTTGCCATCGGGTACTGAGCCAAAGGAATTATCTTTGGGTATTGATTTAATTTGCAATGAATCAATAACGTACCATTGATTTCCATAATTCATTGCCAGGCTTACGAAGCAATTTGTGGAGTTGAGTCTGAAGTTTGTGTGGATATTATTCCCCGAGGTTTGGTTAGTTTGAGCATCTGCCCAGATTAGCAGGTAGCCATTGGCTGGCATGTAAGTGTTTGGAGGAAAGATCCATTTTTGAGGTGTTGTTGGGTCATTTGAGAGTGCAAAGTTTGAGAGGTTAACCGGGGTGTGCTCCAGATTAACTAATTCTATCCATGGGTCATACTGGGCGTAGTTATCAGGGATAGTGCTGGAATTGTTGGGCATTACTTCATTAATCCAGATTTTGGGGATTATGGGTACAAATGCGTCATTAGTGGCGTTTTTTGTGCCCGGAGTACAAGTAACGGAGCGAGTATCTATGATATCAATTTTAGCGCCAAAGACGATATCGCTGCTGGTGGCGTTGACCTGGTGCACTTCTGCGGATACTAAGTTAGTACCTTTTTGTAGCGCGTGCACGGTAAAATCGAAAGGCCCTTCCAGTTGGGCATCGCCTACGGCTGGTGAAAGAGCAAAGGTTGTATTACTGATGCTGCCATCTGGCATTCGGATTCTGGTAAGTTCCTGTCCGTTGAGATAGATGACTGCACCATCGTCTATCATTGTCCATAATCTGACGACAGCATTGGACGGGTTTCCATTATAAACAAAGGTTGATCTAAAATAGTAAGTGATTCGTCCGAGTGTTAAGGGTGTGTTTTTGGGGGCTGACAATTCCGCGTTTTCCACATACAGCAAGGCATTGCCTTTTGGCCAGCTTGAGTCGTCAAACGCTGGAGTCATCCAGTTAGCAGGTGGTGCGGTTGCGTCCTGATAGTACCTCCAGCTATTGGTCATTTGTACTAACGTTACTGGGGGATTTGTGATCTGACCGACCATGGCTATCCAGTTTGCCGGGTTTTTATGGTCTTTTGTGGGGTCGATTAGTTGCAGGGATGCACCCTGCGAAGCGTTAGTTGGCCATGGTTGTTCTAATGAGAACTGTACCTCATCAACAATTTCTAAAGGTATGCCGTCTGGTGAGCGTTTGATCAGTCTGATTGTTCCACCTTTTGCTGGTATGGAGATATTACAATTACCTATTGCAGGGATATCGGTGCCATATGCATTTGTAAAGGCATTTAGGTTTGCGGCTACGCATAAATAGGATTGTGGGGCGATGATAGTGTTTGATGGAAACACGAAATCATAACCCTGCAGTAACCAGTTCCCGATATTTACGGAATTCGTAGTTGAATAATTAAACAGCTCAACAAATTCTGCTCCGGCGATTGATGGCTTGTGCATGATTTCATTGATGGCGAGTCTGGGTTTAGACTTGATTATTAGTTTGAATGTTTGGGTGGTAGACATTGGCGGTTCGCCGTTATCTTTCACCATGACCGTTATAATATTTGTCGTCTCCAAGGCATCGTATGGGACATTGACAGTTATCATTCCTGTTTGCGGGTTAAGAGAAACACCATCGGGTAGTGGATCAGGTGAGCTGAAGGTGAGATTCTGAGCGGGTATATCGGGATCAGTCGCATAGTTTGTAATGGTTAAAGAAGCGCCTTCAAAAAGAGTATAATCCTGGATGGGCATTAATATAGGTGGTGAGTTCACTTCTTTGACTCCGATGACAAAGCTTATTGTTGATGAGAGATCCGTTCCTTTCTTGGTTGCTCTAATAGTTACGTTATAATCGCGTGGGCCATCGGCTTCTGTTGTTGTCCATGTGAATAAACCTGTTTCTGGATCGATTTTAGCGCCACCTGGCGCATTATCCAGTGAGTAAACAATTGGCACAGGATTTGGGTCAGGGTCGTATGCTTGGACTGTGAGGTTAACCGTGTCACCTTCATTGACGGAAATATCTGTTACCGGTGAAATAACGGGTGGATCCTGGACTTCGATAACTGTTATGTTAAAGTTCTGGGTGCTTTGCATGGGTGGAGTGCCGTTGTCGGAAACGATTATGGTGATTGGGAATGTCTGACCACCCTGACTGTCATCTGGGGTCCACGAGAATAGTCCTGTAGCTGGATTAATTTGAGCGCCTGCAGGTGCATTTTGGCCGAGTGAGAAGATTAATTGCTGTTGAGGTATATCACTGTCTTTAGCTATGACCTGGTATGTAAAGTTTGAGTGTTCAGTTATGTTAAAATCAGGGATTGATTCTATGACGGGTGGAGAATTGGTTTCCAGGACGTTCACATTGAAAAACCGAGTAAATGATAAGCTGGGCGTACCATTGTCTGAAACCTTGATACCAATGGTAAACTTACCCGGGCCTTGAACTTCGGATGGCGTCCAATTAAATACGCCGGTTGCCTGGTCGATAGTTGCACCATTGGGCGGAGAGACTAACTCGAAACTAAGGAGCTGAGGCGGAGCATCCGGATCCGAGGCAAGCGCTTTAAAAGATATTGTTTGGTTTTCAAAAACGGTGATATCTGCAATTGGCTGGATGAATGGAGGCTTATTGGAAATGGCTGATTGGTTGGCTTCGCCCGGTGTTGGTGGGTTCATGATAAAGAATGGCGGTGTATTGCCGTCCGGGTATCGTCCTTCGGCTTGATCTGATATGGCATTGGTGTATTGGATGCTATCGATTAAGAAACCATCGGGATTAAACAAATTAATCTGGCCAGAAGGTGCGGTTAACGTGAAGTTTGCATGCAATTGATTATTTGTTGAGTTTTGGGATGGCTCGGCATCGGCCCAGACTATCAGGAATCCATTAGCTGGTATAACCGTTCCATCAGGTATGACAAATTCATTGGGTGTGTTACTGGATATTGAAAGACTGAATCCTGAGAGGTCGATTGCTTCGGGGTTAGGATTGAATAATTCGAACCAACTTTGGTATTTGCCGTCGGCTGGGTCAGCCATGCAGGTTTGATTGATAGGCATCCATTCGTTGATGAACAAGTTTGTACTGACTGGCTGGATGATGTTTGGGCTGGCTGGTGTCGGTATAAGGATTTTCTTAGTGCGTGGATCATCTGGTATCAGGCCAATGCTTTTATCCACAGGCAAGTTATTATATGTGAGGTAATCGACAACAGCTGGGGAATTGAACTGGAGTCGGCTTATAAGAACGATTCCGTTTGTAGGATTCAATTTAAAGTTGGTATGGAATTCTGACTGGGTTGTTTGTTCTGGTTGTGCGTCACACCAAACTATTAAGAATTGGTTTGAAGCTAGATAAGCACCAGACGGAAAACGCCATTTCAGAAGATTGTCTGTGTCGTCAGAAAGGTAGAGTTCTGATAGGTCGATTGATGTATCCCCGGAATTGAAAAGTTCTATCCATGGGTCGAATTGGTTTGAATTGTCTGCGTTAATGGACGAGTTGTTAGGTAGAATTTCATTGATCCAGATCTCAGGGAATGGATCAAGGAACTGTCTGGTAGAATTTTGTTTTCCGGGGGTAGCGCGCAACGGGCTGTTATTATCAGTGACGGCCCAGTTGCCGACGCGCCAATTATCTGTGTTGGGATCAATGAGTTGCAATGATGGGCCGAGGCCATCGGCTGTGATTGGCCAGGGCGGGTCGTCGTCGTAACGAACCACATCTATAACCTCGAATTCATTTGTATTATTTGTAGGTTTAAGCAATGTTAGCGTTTCACCACCTTTATCAAGGTTCCCCGGGAATTGTGCGGCCACAGGGTTTGTAGCTCCATAAGCCAGGGCAAAGGCTGCGGGATCTTTGACAAACACAAGGAATCCGTTAGGCTGGATTATGGTTCCCTGGGGGATGGTGAGACCAAGCCCTGAGAAGATCCAGCCTGAGAGGTCAAATGCGGAAGAAAGACTTCTATTATAGAGTTCGACGAACTCTGCATTTTTAACAGGTGCATTATACATGATCTCATTAATGACGATCCAGTCTTTTGGATTCGGTGGTTCGCCTTCGTAATACACGGTGATTGAATTTGATGCGCCAGGGACAATATTACCTCGCAGGTCTTTACCCACTATTGTAAGGATGTTTGTCCTGGCGGTGAGTGGGACATTGATTTGCCAGCGGACAAAGCTCGACCATGTTACTGGGTACGGAACGCCATTGACCTCTATGGTCGCAACAGCAAATGGTGCATTACCAGAAATCGATGCTAACGGAGTAGTATTTGTGAATTCCGAGCTAGTTAGGATAACGAAGCTTGATGAATCTGACGATTTAAGTTGTGAAACTATGTAATTTCGTCTGCCCTCAATGTATGATCGGATTGATGTAGGTTCAACAAGTCCCTGAATATTATTTTTAAGCAAGACGGCTCTTCTGGCATTAAGTTGTGGTTGATACCGGTTTGATTGCATTGGTCCGTTTACGGCATCGATATATGCCCGCCAGAGCATGCGCCGGAAAGTTGTAATATTAAAGAATGTTGCTGCAACTGGATCCTGGTCACCACCCCAGAGCGCAGCAGTTGTTCCGTCACCAAGGCCCAGGACGAAGTCAATATCCCACGGCATTAGGACAGCTTTTTGACCTGGAGGAAAATAGATGTACATATTTTGCCCTACGTTGTAGGTCCAGGAATCCCAGTTGCCGAGTAAACGATTAAAAGCAAAAACACGCATCCATTCTTCCATGTCAGTTAAGGTCAAAAGTCTGGACGTTTTATCGGTAGTCAGATTAGCGGCAGTGACAAGATCGAAGATATTGGTAAAATTATTAGCCGTGTTGCCACCGGGACGGATCTGCCAGTTCCATCTATATCTAGCCGTTTTATAAGAATTACCAGACATGAACTTTTCGAGTGTAGCTCCTACTGAATCGAATCTTTGGTTGTTGTCTTGAAACTCGAACCATACAGCTATCTTGTATAATTCATCAAAGTCTGATGTTGGTGGAAACCAGCTTTTGGCGTAATACCGATTTGGTTGTTCCAGGTCGTATAAGATTTCCCTAAACTGTGAACCGTTCCTGTAAAGTAACATATAATGGCTATGTAAATACGGGATTCCCAGTTCATGTGCGATCCAGGCACTTATATCTCCACGCATACCTGTATTTATATTTATATTTATATCTTTATTTTCATTTCCACCATTGCCTGTAGATGCAAAGACGCGATCATCAGTGCCAAGCAGGAGGTCGTCTTTGGGCACAGTTACAGCCCAATCACCGGCCCCACCGTGGTATGGACTTCCCTTGTCTCTAAAACCGGCATTGTATATGATTCTGAAATTTTTATAAACAAGAGTGCAGTTTCTGTAGGTGTTATCCAGAGCAATGGACTTACTTCTGGCCTGGTCAACTGCATAAGTGTTCCACATATGGTAGTGAGAGAATGTCCCGAATGGCACCGGGTCTCCCCATCGGATTAGACATTCGTTTGTTGGCCAGAGTTCCGGAAATACAGAGCTAGCCCCCGGGTTTGCATCGTCGTATGCAATAATAGAGAATGCTATTAACGTCCCTGCAGCTTGACCGGGGATTATTCCAGTAAAGACTCCGTCACCTGGGACTTCATCGCCGTTTGTACCGTTGTCGTTCATACTGACAAACGAGTATGATGTATTTGGATCTTTCCTGTATTTTAGAGTTGGTGCTACAACTCCGTCAGGGTCATCGACCTGGCAAGTAACTTTTACTTGTTCATTGGCCATTGGTAATGCAGGCCAGTGAGAGACGTTAAAGATCGCCGGCCCAGCATTTTCTGAATATTTACTATTTTTTTGTCCCGGTGTGCCGAGGTTTGGTGGAAGTTCCATTCTGACGGGTACTTCGATCCAATTACCGCGAACTCTGAAGAGTACTTCTGGCCAGCCCGCGAGCCATCGGACTTTTGCTTTTATCGTGACTGTTTGATTAGCGGTCAAATTATTAGTCAGAGTTCCGCGAATAGAGTTTACACCTGTATCGCCATCGCCTTGCGCACGCACATGGAGACAATAATTTCCTTGAATAGAACCTTTATTATCGATAGTTGATGCGCTATGATTCCCCTGAAATGCCCAGCCGTTTGTAGTTCTTTCAAAGTCGCCATTTTGTAAGATGTTGGTGTTTTGGAGTAAGACCTGGATATCATCAATGAGGCATTCGCCTTTACCAAGCATAATGATTTGAAATCTATTGGCTGTTACGGATGAGTTGCCGAACTCGAGTTTCCCTGTGTATTGCACAGTTGTCCATGGTGCTTTTGCGGTTTCATCGCTGGCGGCCCAGTTTGAGGGTTTGGTGGGGTCAGAGCGCGGATCGATTAATTCCAGACTTGAACCACCGCCATCAGCGAGTTCCGGCCAACGCCCACCGTCTCTGTAAATAATATCGCATACAGGGATCAAAAACTTATTCGTTATGAGACCTGTGGAGTTTGTGGAGATTGTATATTCTGGTTTTAGTAATGTAACCCGGCCAACAGAATCTTTTAATGAGCCCTTAAAATTACCGAATGTATTTAAATTATTAAGATTGGTATAGCTGGCTAATAGTTTTGAGATATTTTTGGCTACAACAACATAGTTATCGGGCTGGATTACTGAATTTTGTGGGAATTCAAAACTTATATCCCCGGCAAGTTGCCAGTTACTGAGATCGACTGGACTTGAAGAATTGTTATACAGCTCCACAAATTCGTAGTCGTTATCGTTATTGATCGGATGATACATAATTTCATTTATTACTACTGGCTCTATTTTCCGAGGCGCGTTAGGGGATCCGGGCGTCAAATCTGCCAATCTCTTAATTTCCTCTGAGCCGTCAGGATACCGTCCCAGGCTTACATCCTGCTCCTGACCAGCGAATTGGATGCAGTCAATAATCCTTTTTCTGTCAGGGCTGATTAAATAAATTGTTTCGCCAGAAGATTTTAAGGCGAAGCCTAATTGGTTTTCTGAGAAGGTAATGAAACTTCTGCTTTTGATAATGGTTCCACTGGGGATGATAAACTTATTAGTTTTAGCATTATCAGTAAGCACACAGCCAGAGATATCGATGTCGAAATTGCTTTTATTATAAAGCTCTACAAAATCGATATTTGGCGGCGCAGAATTTGCAAGAATTTCATTAATCACTACACCTTTATATGGATTGAACCAAACTGCATCGACTTCGCCTGGTGAGCCTCCAATTAATTCGCTGGCGGCCCAGGCCCTGAAGTCATTTTCTCCATAGCTTGGTTTTGCAAGGACAAGAGAATGTCCTCCACCGGCTGCTGCTGCGGGCCATGGTGCTTCAGATGAATACTCAGTTTCCCAGCGTATTGCGCCGGCTTTATTCCTGAGAACAATTTTACCTTTTGTCTTAGGTAGTTTTCCGTTATACGGGCCAAGAACTCCACTGATTTTATAGAAGCTTTCGACTGCAGCGGGGTCAGCTGCTATAACGGCGAATTGACCGGCTTCTAACTGGAACCCTTGCGGAAATTCATATTCGATATCTCCGGTAATTTTCCAACCGGTGAGTTCTACAAAGATACTTTCGGCATTATAGATCTCAATGAATTCGAGGTTGGCATTGTTTGTTGTAGGCAAAGGATTGTACATAATTTCTGAGATAACAAGACCTGTTCTCCGGTTTGATGGGCCCAACGGCTCTTTTTCTGGCTTATAATTTATAGTTTTAGGTGTTGGTGCAGTGCCAATATCTCGGAAACGGACTGTTGTAACTCGGTTCGTATTACGACTTGAAGCTGCCAGTCCGAAATATATTGTGCCAGGCATAGAAATTGATACTGATCCTAATTGGACCCAGTTTGTTCCGTCAAATCCGGCATACCCGGTGAAGGTAGAGCCAGAACGTTTTAATCTTAGCCAGGTTTGTGGATAATTCACCGGAAATCCTCCCACAGGTGCAGCAGTGCTGGCGGCTGTTGCTGCTGTGGCACGGTATTCGAAAAAGCAGCCAAGCTGCGCAGATGAGGCAAACACGCCGGCAAACCGGGCTTGAGAATCTAACGATTCTCTGGCAATTATGCTCGCCTGGACAAACGGGTCCGTAATCTCAAGCCCATCCACACGTGCCCTGAGATCGAAATCCCCGGTAACAGGCTTGTAACCGAACTGAAATTGGTCAGAAGTTCCTGTTGCCCCGTTACCGCTGCCTGAAACATTGCAACCCCCGGGAACATGCTCCACTTTACCGGTAATAAAGTTGCTTCCAATTGCGGTGTCTGTGTATTCAACCGGGGTAAAATCAATTGAGCTGTTAGGTGCGATGGTGTTTGGTTTGGCGGCCTGATCGCGTATGTTTGATACAGTTAGTGTGTATTTTACGCCATATTGTAATGGGGTAGTGAAAAGAAGGACGTTGGATTGATTGTCGAGTATCGTGACTGAGTTAATTGAAACCTCGTTGTTTATGGAGTAATTGATTTTATTTGTTCCTGTTGCAGGATCAATTGGCTCGTTAAATTTAACCTGGACTGAATTAGTCCCAATGTTTATGGCAGAGACCAAAACCGGCGGGTTTGTATCGGGTAGTACTGTCAGAACAGCTGTACGGGTATTAGTCGTCCCTAGAGAATTACTTAGAACGCAACTTATGAGGGCACCGTTATCAGACATCCTGGTTTGATTAATAGTGAAAATCGAACCAATTGCCCCCGGTACATTTGTGTTTCCCTTGCGCCATTGGTATTTAATGGGGTCTTGATTGCTTACTTTAACAGTGAAGGTTGCAGGTTGATTCTCTGTAACTGTTACGTCGCTTGGCTGTTCGATAATTATTGGCGGGGTTACAGGTACACCCCATGGCGTGAAATAACTTGCCGGGATTGGCGCTTCATCGACACCGTCAGGCCGCAGCCATCTGACGGCTAAGTTATCTCCGCCAGTGCCTTCTTTTTGGAGTGCACAGATATAGTACAGACGCCCGGCTTGAAGGTAAATCTCTGCAGATTGTTGGTTTGGTTCTTTATTCCATTCTCGTGAACTGGTCCATGAGTTTACTGATGCTATCAATTGCATGTTCGCTGGTGAATCATCTGTGCTAAGAAAGAGCTGACCATTGTCATCACTTGCAATCCAGAAAGTATATTTGCCTGTAACAGGTGGTGATACGTAGCCATGAATCCTTTGTCCATAGTTGTCAAACTGGTTTATTGGCCCTTCAAAATAATCGGTAAGTATATTCGTTTGACTTGGGCTTGACGGATAAGCAGCAGAATTAGTTAAGTCACTAATAGATGTGCCGGGGATGTTAAAATAAAGCTCTTGAAGTAATCCCGCATGTGCCTGGTCAATGCCTGAAATATAAGTACTTAATGTTGCAAGCAGCGCCCAGACAATACTATTAAGTTTAGATCCAGAGTTATGACATTTAAAATGGTTATGAAATTTTTGAAATAATAAATTGCACCCGGCCGATTTAATCATTTCTTTAATATGCTCTAGATTTTTCATTTTAGTTCATGTGATGGTTTTAATTCTGCCATTCTACCAACAATGTTTGTCTAAGTTCCACAAATTATTTTAATTGGGTTAAATTTTTATTTTGCCATTAATTCGTAATACGTTAGCATTTTATGTGCCTCATAATAAATTGAGACTTGAAATCATTATGTGATTTCTTTAATATTCACAAAAAACCTTTAATACTTTTGTATGAAAAGAATATCCATAGGCACTTGGGCATTTTTATTTAATCAAAAGCGCCCTGTAGAGTTTCATGAAATTGTTCATGGTCTAAAAAAACTTGGATTCGACGGTCTTGAGCTGGGCGGATTTGGTATTCATCCCAATCCGACAACGGCCTGGGCTGTGGCAACGTGGCAAGAGTCCCCAACAACAGCATATGAAGAGATCTGCAGAAATGTTAAAAACTTAATGGATTCAGCGGGACTAGGATGCAGCGGCCTGGCTGCTGATCTCTGGAAGGAAAAGTTGATAACAGCGCCTGACGCCAAATCGTACATGAATGAATTTCGTAAAAACCTGAACTTTTGTAAACTTTTGGGAATCAATGTAATAAGGGTCGACACAACAGAGCCGCCCAATGTTCTTGGGAAGGTCCCCGGCGAAAAAACACCAGCCGGCACACCGGTGATTGATTATAAAACCGCTATCAACCGCGTTGCAAAGACCTGGAAGGCTTGCTGTAAAGAAGCTGCAGATAATGGCATTCGTGTGGTCTGGGAGTTTGAACCTGGCTTCGCATTTAACAAACCTTCGGATATCTTCAACATCATCGATGCAGTAAATCACGACAATTTCTATACAATGGTAGATTCTTGCCATGCGTACATGATTGCTGTGGTAGGTGCCAGACAACCGGGGAAAAAAGAAGTTCTGCCGGGCGGAATAGCAGAGCTTTGTTCTAAACTAACAGGCAAGATTGGTAGAGTGCATCTGATTGATACCGACGGTAAATTAAATGAGCACGGCACGTCTTCGCATGTACCGTTTGGCGATGGACTTCTTGACTTCGATGAGTTCATGCCTGCATTAGTTAAAGCCGGTTGCCCGGATGACTGGTGGACAATAGATCTGTGCTTCTGGCCAGATGCATGGAAGGCCGTGGCAAAATGTAAAAAGTTTATTGATAAACTCAATTTAAAATACGGTAGCCAATAAAACTTAAACTTCTGTGATCCAATTATGAAAAATTTAAATGTTGCTATCATTGGATATGGGTTCATGGGGAGAGCCCATGCAAATGCTTACAGAAAAGTTTATAATTTCTTTGACCTTGAATACAAACCGGTTTTGAAAACCGTTTGTGGCAGGTCAGTTGAAAAACTCAAACCATTTGCTGAAAAATGGGGCTTCGAATCCTGGGAGACAGATTGGCGAAAGGTACTTGAACGTAAGGATATAGACCTGGTAGATATTTGTACGCCAAACAATACCCATGCCGAAATAGCCATAGCCGCTGCTAAAGCAGGGAAAATGATTTTGTGTGAAAAACCATTGGCTATGAACGGCAACGAAGGTAAAAAAATTGTAAATATAGTCAAAAAGACAGGTGTGCCTAATATGGTCTGGTACAATTACCGACGTGTGCCAGCCGTAACATTGGCTAAACAACTGATCGATGAAGGAAGACTCGGAAAAATATTTCATTATAGAGCAAAGTTCTTGCAGGATTGGACTATCAGCCCTGAACTACCTCAAGGCGGTACTGGCCTGTGGCGGTTGGATGTGGCGGCCGCAGGCAGCGGTGTTACAGGAGATCTGCTTGCACATTGTATAGATACTGCTCTGTGGCTCAATGGGCCTATCGATTCTGTATGCGCAATGACCGAAACCTTTGTTAAGGAACGAAAACATAATTTGACAGGAAAAGTAGAAAAGGTGGGTATAGATGACGCATGTGCCTTCCTGGCCAGGTTTGCCAACGGGTCTTTGGCTACTTTTGAATCAACCAGGTACGCCCGAGGCCATAAGGCCCTCTATACTTTCGAGATCAATGGAGAACATGCATCAATTGCATGGGACCTTCATGACCTGCATCGGTTACAGTATTTTGACCACAGAGACCAGGGCTTAGTTAGAGGATGGAGATCAATCCATGTTACAGACAGTGAACATCCATATATGTCTAAATGGTGGGTGCCCGGTTTGCAGATTGGTTATGAACATTCCTTTGTGCACCAGGTGGCGGATTTTATTAACGGATTGACCTCTGGCAAGCCAGCCCAGCCAACTTTCGAGGAGGCCCTTGCGACACAGTTAGTCTGTGACGCAGTACTGAAGTCAGCCAGGACTGGAAAATGGATCAAGGTTAATTATAATGAGTAAAAAAACCTTGTAACCCAACGGCAATTTATGAATTTGCAGGGAATTTGAGTAGTACCAAAACCAAAAAATGCAAAAAAACTTATTTTTTTGTTGCAAAAAGAACAAAAATTAGTCAAAAATATACAAAAATGAATCGTTGGGATACCATTTCGCAGCTTAAGGGAAGCAGGCTGTGAAATTTGATTTTGTCTTTTTGACAAGATTCAGTTGGTATTCCGAACGGTTTTAAATTACGAGGAAAAAATATGCGAAGCTCGTTTTTAAAGGCCTTATTAACTGTGCTGCTCTTAATTGGCCTGAGCAGCTTGAATGTAGGCGCCGGCTCTGTTGTGCGTCTGGTTTACACAAACATTAGTGGCACTGCTGTCAGTGCACTTACATCAAGTACGAATTTTCCAGCCTCACCAGGCGGATCAGAGCGGTTATCAAATTATTTGGAAGGTTCAAGTAACATAGGCGATAACTATGGCAGCTGGATCCGCGGATTCATTGAGGCTCCACAGACAGGAAACTATACATTTTGGATTGCCAGCGATGATGATTCAGAGCTTTGGCTTAGCACGGATGCTGATCCAGCAAACAAAGTTAAAATAGCTTCAGTGAGCGGTTGGACTGGCTCACGTCAATGGGATAAATACGCATCGCAAAAATCGGGGTTAATTGCACTTCAAGCAGGTAAAAAGTATTACTTTGAAGTGCTTCATAAGGAAGGCGGCGGTGGCGATAACATTGCGGTAGGCTGGCAGTTGCCGGATGGCACATACGAAAGGCCGATACCATCTATCTATTTGCAACAATATCCTGTACCTGATTTAGCTGATCCATCGATCATAAAACAGCCCGCATCAATCACAGTTGTGGAAAACACGCCCGTGACTTTTGCTGTGGACGTTAACGCTTCCCAACCCGTATACTATCAATGGTTAAGAGACGGGCTCCCAATAGAAGGTGCAATCTTTGGATATTACAAAATTTTTGCAAAACTTGACGACAACGGTGCAAAGTTCAATGTCGTGGTTGCAAATCCGAAGGGGTTTGTTATTAGCACTCAGGCGGTCTTAACAGTTCAAGCCGATACAAACAAACCTACCATATCTTCAGTTATTTCCAAAGGCAATCCGTATACTGTTACTGTTGTGTTTTCTGAACCTGTGCTTTCATCAGACGCAACAAACATTGCAAATTATGAAATAAATGGATCTGCAACAATCAACTCTGCGGTCGTTGTCGATTCCAGGACAGTAAAATTAAATACAACTCTATTGGACCCCAACTTTGTCTACACACTAACAATTAGAAATATCCGCGACCTTGCAAAGACTCCAAATGTCATGGATGAGACAAGTAAGCAATTTTTCGTAGTAGGTGGATCGATCACACGCAAGGTTTACACCGGTATTGGTGGTGGCTCTGTCTCTGACTTGACAAATAACAGTAAGTTTAAGAACAACACACCCGATGTAGTGACATACCAAACCTCGTTTGAGGCACCAACTGATTGGAGCGACAACTACGGACAGCAACTAGTCGGGTTTGTCACTGCACCAATCACGGGGAATTATGTGTTTGCTATTGCATCTGACGATAGTAGTGAGTTGTGGTTGAGCTCAGATGAAAACCCTGCCAACAAGGTCAAAATAGCATCTGTAAGTGGCTGGACGGGTTCGCGCGAGTATAACAAGTATGCTTCCCAGATATCGACAAATTTATCGACAAATATTGTACTTGAGGCGGGTAAACGGTACTACATTGAAGCTTTGATGAAGGAAGGCGGTGGCGGTGATAACCTTGCAGTTACCTGGCAAAAACCCGGAGACGGCAACATAGCTAATGGTCAGTCACCGATCCCAGGGGATTATCTTACTCCGTTTGCAACAGTGGGACCAGTAGTTATAACTAATCTCCAGCAGAACCCTGTGGTTTATGAAAATAGCTCGGCTACTTTAGGCGCACCCAACATGGTCGATGGCTTACCACCGTATCGATACCAATGGTACGTTAATGGACAAAAGATAGATGGTGCAACAGGCGCTACATATACAATTCCACGAGTTGATGTCATTACTGCTACCAATAAGTATCAAGTCAAGGTTGAAAACGACTTCAGTAGTGTAATGAGTGATCCGATAAGTATTACACTTATCCTGGATGACACGCCGCCGTTTGTATCGCATGTCGGCAGTGTTGTAAAAAGCAAGGTTAATGTGGTATTTACTGAACCTGTCGATACTGCGACTGCTACTAATATTAGTAATTATGCACTGAAAGAAGAAGGCGGCTCCACAAGCATTTCCATATTAGCTGCTTATAAAACCAATGAGACTACAGTTATTTTGGTAACTCCAGAATTAACAAAAGGCAAACAATACGAACTTACTGTTCAAAATGTTAAAGACCAGGCAAAAGCTGGTAACGTAATGATGCCAACTACAAAATTCTTCAAACCATTCAATTTCGATAACGATGTTTCAATTAATCTAAGTACTGCTGGCACTGTTATCGGCTCTGGTGATAAAATCAGGATAATTGCCGATGGTTCAGATATTTGGGAGACAAGCGATCAATTCGCATTCTTGTATTTGAATGCTAATGGCGACTTTGATGTCAGTGTAAAACTGATATATCAGGACTATAAGGACTATTGGGGTAAATGCGGATTGATGATTCGTGAGACACTAGATGCTGGTGCACGGTATGTAGGAGAATTTATTACACCTCCTTCTACTGGTTGGTCCGGACAATATGCTATGCAGTACAGGGATCAGGCAAATGGATCCACCAGTGCTGCTGACAACAAGCCAGCGAATTATCCTAACAATTGGATAAGGCTCCAGCGCATTGGCAATATAGTTTATACTTACTGGGGCATTGATGGTACAAACTGGTATTTACATCAGGCCAAGAACACTGCCGTTACAGGCTTTTCAACCAATGCAAACTCTGCTGGTGCATTGGCTAAAAACGCGTTCTTAGGCATTGCCTTAACAAGCCATAGCAGTGGAAATAATTCCTTAGCAGTTCTGAGTGACTTTGGTGATACTATCAAGATTCCTGTGACAATTACCAATCAGCCGCAAGATATTTACACCTTGGGTAACAAGACGGTAACCTTCTCTGTTGGTGTAACGGGTACAGGCCCGTATTATTATCAGTGGCAAAGAAATGGTAGGAATATAGCTGGTGCAACGAATTCTAGCTATACCACACCAATGCTCACCTACAATACGTACAATGGTTCGCAGTATCGTTGCATAATATCTAACTACTATGGCAGCGTCGTTACCAGCGCAGTCGCCGTATTGACCATTAATCCAGACGATATTAAGCCTTGGGTGACTGCTCTGTGGGCTAACAAAGAAAGAAATGAGATCCATATCTCGTTCTCGGAACCAATGTGTGATGCGATCACTAATAAAGCGTCATACGTCATATCTCCGGCGCTTGAAATCCTTGATGTCATAGTTGAAGGTAAGACAAATGTAATTCTCAAGACGGAGCCTCAGGTTCCGGCTACAGGCTATACGGTTAACCTGTCTGCATTGACAGACATTGTTGGTAACGAGTTAAAAGAAAAGGTTCTCAGCTTCACGAGCTATGTATTCAAGGCTCAAATGTTGGCTCGGGAAGTTTACTTAGGCATCGAAGGAACAGCAGTCAGTGATTTAGTAAATAGCGCTAAATTCCAGGCTGGGACTCCAGATATAAAGGAACTAGTAAGGAATAAGTTCGCTGCACCAAGTAATGTAGGGGATAATTATGGTCAGCGGATTTATGGTTGGCTCTGGGTTCCAGAAACAGGGAATTATGTATTTGAATTAACTGCAGCTGATTCAGCTCAGTTATGGTTAAGCACAACCGAAAATCCAGAAAACAAGGTCAAGATTGCCGAAAAAGGTGCAGGTTCTGGCAGTGTGCTATCTGGACAGGTGGCTTTAGAGGCTGGCATGCGTTACTATGTTGAGGCTCTAATGAAAGCCGGGACCGGTAATGATGCGCTTTCAGTGAAATGGCGTACGCCAAGCATGGCATCTACAAATGCTCCAGTTGATATACTTGGTTGGTATTTCGGCCTATACATCTATCCTGATCTGTCCTGGATAGAAATCGACAAGCAGCCTTATGACATTACTACGCTTGAAAACCGTACGGCTACGTTCTTAGTAGCTGCAAGAGGCGGATGCCAATACGGTGACGAGATTGCTTATCAATGGCAGGTGAACGGTGAGAATATACCGGGGGCTACAAATCCAGTGTACACTACTTCGATGCTGACCACGAATGATTCTGGTAAGAAGTATCGATGCCTGCTTACGACGCCAGGAAAGAGCGTGTTCAGTTATGAGGCGTTACTCACTGTTAACAAAGACGAAGTGCCACCTGTGTTGACAGCAGTTGGAGCACTTTCTGACAGTGGCGAAGTAGATCTATACTTTGATGAATTAATCAATACCACCGTTGCAACCAACCTAAGTAACTATGCAGTCGCCGGGACTGTTGTAGTTGGTGCAAGGGTGGCTAATGACGGGAAGACCGTAATCCTCAATGTACCGTGGTTGTTTGGTGATCAGGTGAGTGTAAACGTTAAGTACATCAAGGATCTCGCTGGTAATGCAACTACTAACATAATGAAGAAGACCGGTGTGGTGAATCACATGGCCGGCATTGATGTTGGTGTTTGGGATCCTGATACTTACATTTATACTAATCCTGTAGTGCCAGGTGAAACGTTAGCAAAAGGAATTGGTGAATTCAATGTAACGGCCGGTGGTACAGGATTATCCGGACAGGAAGACGGTGTAAGCTTCATACTCGAGGAAAAGACCGGCGACTTTGATATCAGTGTCAAGGTTGAAAGCCTCGAAGCTGCAAATGCGATGAGCATTGCTGGTCTGATGGCCAGGGAGAACATGAGTGCTGGCAGTAAGTTTGTGGCAGCAGTTGTGACTCCTCCAGCAAAACAAGCAAAGGATGGCAGTGGTGTTGGGGCAAACAAGTACGATTGCTTGAGCAGAACTGAGCAAAATGGCACTGTCGGGCAGTGGGCAGGAATTCAAAACAGTGCTAATGCTGAGTATCCTGCATGGATACGTCTCCAGCGTTCCGGGAACAAGTTTGCTGCTTCACGCAGTACAAATGGCAAGGACTGGACAATACTAGCGCAGACCGAAGTTACGATGCCATCGACTCTATACGTCGGTGTGGTAACAAGCTCTAAGAACAATAATCCTGCATATACTACAGTTGCTGCTTACAGTAGCTATGGCCCGACAGCAGTTGTACCGTTAACAATTACTCAAGAACCGCAGGATGTATCAACAGTCCAGGGTGAGACAGCAACGTTCACGGTTGTTGCAAGTGGTACAGGCCCAATATTCTATCAATGGTATCGAAACGGACAGGAGATTCCTGGTGCTACAGCGGCATCATATACGACGCCAGCAGTAGCATACCCAGACGATAATGGGATAACGTTCTCTTGCAAGGTCTATACATTCAGTAATCCAACCGGTGTTCTGACCAGGCAAGCAGTGTTGAACGTGAGTTCAGATACGGTAAAACCTCAGGTTGTTGGTGTGGTTGCGGATCACAATACAAGAATGCGTGTAAACGTTTACTTCTCTGAACCTGTTCAAAAGGCAACTGCAGAGAACGTGTTAAATTACTCATTCAGTGACGGCCTGTTGCCGACCAGTGCAACACTGGTAAGTCCGACGAACGTGCTTGTAACAACAACTTACATGACTGCTGGTTCGATTTACACCATTACCATCAAAGGTATCAAAGATGAAGCAGGTAATACCATGGTTCCAGTAACCAAGACATTCCCTGTGTTTATCCTGGTCAATGGCATCTGGGTTAATCCTGAAAACTCAACAGTATCGTTTGTCCAGGCGCTTCCTACAAACGTGGTTGTGTCTGAAAACAAATCGGTGACATTGTCGGTCACGGCGACAGGTAATTCTGATGCTGGTCCATTACTCAGCTATCAATGGTACAAGAACGATTCTGAGTTAGTCGGACAAACCAATAGCTCGATAACATTATCACATCTGACTGCAGCTGATAACAATGCAAAGATCACTGTCAAAGCGTCAGTACCTGGTAAATCTGTTACATCAAGTACTACATTACAAGTTGTGCAGGATGTTATACCTGCGAGCATTGCCAGTGCTGTCGGGAATTCAGCTACTAAGAAGATAACAATCAAATTCGATGAATACATTGACACCGTCTCTGCTTCTAAGTTGTCTAACTATGCTGTAAGTGGTGCAACGATTACAGCAGTTGAAGTAGTATTAGGTGACAATGTAGATACAGTAGTACTGACAGTTGACAACTTAACCGGTACCAGCACTTATCTGGCAGTAACCGGTATTAAGGATAAAGCTGGCAATGCAATGCCTACTACAATAGTAGTAGTACCGATAAACTAGAAATTGATTAAATAAACACAAAGAGACCAAGTTTCGACTTGGTCTCTTTTTTATTTAGCAGTATTTAATTTTCAAAAGTCTTTCCAGATATTTGGTGATCCAGATGGTGCGTAGAGTAATTAGGGAGTAGAAGAAATTTTTAATTTTGTATAAGTTTATTTTAATGAAAACTTTCAACTATAAAAACCTGTTATCCAGAGTCCCTGATGCAGAAAGAGCTAAAAAAGGGTATGAAATCCTTAGTAATTATTTAAGGCAAAGGAATGGGAAAGTACCTTCTGTAAAGTTGCTTGAGCAGCTTGGTATATTGTTTTCAGCTGCACCCTGGGTTATTGAGGTGTTAAAAAATCATCCGGAGTTTTGGGGTGTTTTATTGGAAGAAAAGAAAAAGGACAATAAAAGTAATCAAGTAAGGTTATTTAAAGAAATAGAGATATTACTCAGTCACGAGGAATATGAAAAAGCGTTGGGGAAAATAAGGACATATAAGCTTGGTGAGATGATAAGAATTACGTTTGAGGATTTGGGTTATCCTGGAAGGCTCAGAGAAGTAGTTGATGAGCTTAGTAATTTGGCTGAGGTGAGCATTGAAGCTGTAGTGAAGGTATGCCGTAATAGGATGATTAAACGGGTAGGAGTTCCATATTTTTTGGACAGTGATGATAGGGTGTCAGAAGCTAGTTTATGTGTTATAGGTCTAGGAAAACTTGGAGGTCGGGAACTTAATTATAGTTCGGACATCGATATTCTTTTTATATATTCTGGTGAAGGTGCAGTGTTTAAAGATAAGCCCCCGACTCGTGAGGATCTACAGAGGGAGGTATTTTCAGGTTCAAATCATAAATATTTTAACAGGCTTGCTGCTGACATAGTAAACGAGATCTCAAATCTTTCGCCTGATGGTGTGTTGTATCGTGTAGATTTGAGGTTAAGGCCAGATGGTAATAAGGGTCCTTTAGCGAGGTCTTTGGCAAGCTATGAAGACTATTACAGTCAAATGGGCCAGACATGGGAACGAATGATGTTAATAAAAGCCAGACATATAGCAGGAGATAGATCACTGAGCAATGAATTTTTAGAAACAATAAATTCTTTTCGGTATCCTAGATATATTAGTGATAAAATCCTGGAAGAAATTGGGCACGTGAAGAGAAGGATTGAGACAGAGGTGTTGAAGTCTGATGCTTATGAGAGGAATATCAAGTTAGGCAGGGGTGGAATAAGAGAGATTGAGTTCATTGTTCAGGGTTTACAACTTTTGCATGCCGGGAAGCAACCATTTTTACAATGTAACAACACACTTGAAGCATTAAAAAAGTTGAAGACATACGAAGTTTTACCTTATGAGGATGCGGAAAAATTAGAGGACGCTTACTGCTTTTTCAGGGATATAGAACATAAATTACAGATGGAATATTGCATGCAAACACACAGTTTGCCTTCAGATGAGAGTTCAAGAATTAGACTGGTTAGGATTCTTGGGTTTAGAGATGTTGAAGAGTTCGATCAGAAGTTAGAAGCCCTGAGGTCCGCAGTTAGAAAATGTTATAACGATTTTATAAAAATAAGCGATAATGATAGAGAAGAACGGCTGCCGGATTTAACAGATGATAATGAAGAGAACTGGAAGGAAATGTTGGTGCGGTATGGTTTTAAAGATCCCGAGAAGAGTTTCAAGTTATTGAAGGTATTTGTTTTTGGACCCGGGTATGTTCATATTTCTGAAAATACTATCAACCATGCGATGCGTATAATTCCAATTATTTTGTCATTATGCCCAAACCAAAAAATGGGATCGCGTCAGGATTCAAAAGAACTACTCACTGGCATAGATTCGGCAAATGAGCTGCGGTTTTTATCTGATCCGGACCGTGTTTTAGCCAGGTTAGATAGTTATGTAAATGCATATGGTGCAAGGAAAACATTATTAGAGACCTGGAATTCTAATCCGAAGCTGCTTCAGCTTTTATTATGGTTGTTTGATAGATCTGAATATCTGGCGGAAATATTAATACGTGTTCCGGATCTGGTTGATGATATTGAACAAACGGGTCAATTGCTTTTGACAAAAAGAACCCCGGATTATCTCAAGGAGCTTGAGGCAGGAAAAGATGAGGAAGATCAGATGTGCTGGTTGCGGAGATACTATCAAGCTGAGGTGCTTAGGATTGGTTTAAAAGACATTTTAGGCCTGGCTAATAGTGAGATGATTATGGAAGAGTTGACGGATCTGGCCGAGGCGTTTTTGATTTATTCACTGGATGTTGTAAAACGGTCGTCCGAAATAACTGATGCTCCTTTTGCGATTATAGGCTTAGGAAAGCTTGGCGGAAAAGAACTCGTTTATGGATCTGATCTGGATTTAATATTTGTGACCTCGAATAAAGAAAAAAATCCGGCAGGTTTAAAAAAATTAGTTATTCCTTTAATTGAACTTATTTCGGCACATACTGAGCTTGGTCAATGTTTTATTATCGATACGCGGTTACGTCCTGATGGAGAAAAAGGGTTATTAGTGAACACATTAAGTGCGTATGAAAATTATTATTGGACACGCTCAATGCTCTGGGAGATTCAAGCATTAACGCGGGCCCGGTTTATAGCTGGAAATGAAAGGATCGGTCAGGATTTTATTAAAAAAATTCAAAAAATTATCAATTTTAAAAATGAATCAGCTAAACCTTCGGCCTTTTCAACAAATTGGAAAATGCAGATTGCTTCAATGCGAAGCCGAATAGAGAAGGAACGTACACCGCACGGACATTCACAATTAGCTTTTAAGACCGGTGCAGGTGGGCTAATGGATGTGGAATTTATTGCTCAGGCAATTTGTTTAGAAAATGGTTGGCATATTCCAAATACAATCAAAGTGCTTACTGAAGCCCAGCGTACTAATAAGATTAGTAGCTCATTTGCAACTAATATAATAGAAAATTATCGATATCTTCAAAGGCTGGAACTTATATTAAGAAGATGGAGTTTTGCTGGAGAATCAGTTTTACCAGCGGATCCTGCACCTTTGTACCGTGTCGCGGTTCGTTGTGGGTACAATAATTCTCAAGACTTTCTGATGGATCTTGAGAAGAAACGCGCTATTATCCGCAAGTGTTTTGATGAGTTTTTCGGTTTGTCAAAGAGTTAATGAGGGACTTATGCTTATTATCTTTTTAGTGCTTTCCAGGTAAATGTTTTTAAGTAAGTCATATAACGGCTGATTTTTCATTCTTTTCAATAAACACATTGACAAAAATTATATGGCTATTTGGAAGGCTTCGGAATATGTCATATAATTATACATATTATCTGTAGTTTTGGTTTTCAATCAAGCTGACTCAGTGACCAGCTAAATTTTTTTAATTATGGATTTTGAATCAATCTAGCGACTTGGTCCAGGTATAAATTTTCAAACATTTTTAGTATTAATTTATTAGTACGCAGATTGTATAAGTTCATGATATACCGAATTATTCGATTTTTAAGCAGTTTATAAGAAATTTTCAAAATATGAAGAGAATTAAACAGCGTGATTTTTCTCTAGCGAAAATTATTTAATCATATTATCTGTCCGATGTCATAAATTTCTAAAATTTTTGTAAAAAAAATGTTTACAAATTTTGATGTCTCTAATAATAAAGAATTGGTTTAAAAATGGACAGTCTATGTACTTAGGTTTAGACTTTACGCTTACTAGGGAATATCTCAAGCCTGGGATGTTTGTATCCTTGCTCAGTGTTTGGGTTTTAATTGGGGTGTTTTATTATTTAAACAGATATACAAAGCGAAAATATTTTTCCATTTGGACCGTTGCATGGTTATTTTATGCCCTATGGATTGTTTTAAGCCTTTCAATGAAATATTTAGAGAATGTGGGTTTGGTTTTAGTTTTGCGGCAATGGTGTGTGAGTGTTACGGCTGTTTTTTTACTATGGGGTAGCTTAAAATTTTTGGGAAAACGAGTATCACAACTTCTGGTGATTTTGTTCACTTTATTTTTATTTGTGTGGAATTTCATAGCATTAGATTATTATACTAAGCCGTTACACTTGCAGATTCCTGTTTTTATATTAATTGGTTTGGCAAGTCTTGTTGCTTCATGGGGTTTTGTTAAGTATAGAAGCCAGAGAGATTATAAAGGAGCAGGGCTACTGGCATTTGGATTTTTATTATGGGGCGGATATATAATGATTTATCCATTTTTGCAGGTCTCTGAAGATCTGGTATGTGTAGGCTTTTTTGTTTCGTCAGTAATTCAGCTATTTATAGCTGTTAGTATGATAGTTTTGGTTCTCGAGCAGGTTAGATATCAGAATCAGAGGAAGGTGTTAAATGAGTTAAAGTACAAAGAAAATGAAAGGCAGAAATTAAGACATCAAGTAATGGAAAGTGAGGCCAGGTATAAGCGTTTATTTGATAGTGCGAGTGAAGGGATTTTAATAGTGACACGAGATAACCAGGAGATATTGGAATATAATTCCACGGCGCGATCGTTATTGGGGTTGGCGGAGAACTCGGCTCAAAGAGTTTCATTGATCTCTTTTATATCGCCAGCAAGCCTTCCGCATCCGTTGCCTAAAGAAGGGAATCAATGGATTCAATTTTATCACAGTCAGAGTCCGCTTCAATTAGTTAGAACTGATGGATCATTTGTAATTGCGGAACTTCATGGTTCTTTGACAGAATTTGATGGGGTACCGGCTTGCCAAATTTTTTTGAGAGAAATTACTGATAAAATCAAATTAGAAAGACAACTACAGAGGGCAGAAAAACTTTCAGCCCTTGGACAGATGTTATCTGGCGTTAGCCATGAATTAAACAATATTTTAACAGTGGTAAAGGGATTTATTGATTTAGTTTTGAGAAGAGACAGAAACTTATTAGCTCTAAGAAGTCAATCAGATTTAAACACTGCTTTACAAGAATGTAATAGGGCTATTAGGTTAGTGAAACAATTTTTATCTTTAACAAGGGAGTCTTATAGTAAATTTGAATTGGCAAATTTGAATGAATTAATCCAGCGAATAACTGAGCTCAGGAAATTTGACTTCCTGGTTTCGGGTATCGAACTGAAGTTAAATCTGGATCATAGTCTGCCTTCAATAAAGATTATCCCAGATCAAATGCAACAAATCCTAATAAATATTATTAATAATGCAATTCATGCACTTAACAGTGTGCCTAAAAATAACCGAATTTTGCAAATTTCAACTTTTATTGAGGATAACTTTTTGGTTGTTGCAATTGAAGATAGCGGGCCTGGAGTACCGGATGCCCTCAAGCAAAAGATTTTTGAACCTTTTTTTACTACTAAACCTGTTGGGATAGGCACCGGATTAGGATTATCAATAGCATATTCAATTATGGCAGAGCATAAAGGGAAAATTATTTGTACGGACTCATCTATTGGTGGCGCAAAATTTATATTATATTTTCCTGTTACTGATAAGGTTCCGCCTCATTTTGAAAAAGTTGTTGTTAATCAGGGCAAATAAGGAATGGAGATAGGTATTCATGAGTTGCAGTGATTTTGAATGTCCTCAGGTATTGGAAGATAAAGGATTAGATCAATATTCCGGGTTCATTTTGGGTAAAAAGGGTATTCTTATTTTAGGCAGGTCAGGTTTTATTAGTAAGACGTCAGACACAGAAATATCTGTTATATCCGCAGCAGCTACGTTTATAAATAATTGGATTATTGGAGTCATATCCCGCGAGATTTATAATGAGATCATTCTAAACAAGCCAATCATGCTAGCTAACTTCATATGTCATAGTTTGGTATCAGAGATTGAGTCAATTCTTCAAATCAACAGTAAGATGCCATTTAATCAACGTCCCGAATCAGAGATATACAGAGCAAAGAAAAGCTCTAATAATAAGGAGTCATTATTCTTCAGGTCTAGCATGCTCGTAAAAAAGATTTCAAAATCAAATATTTTTAAGAAACCACACTTTAAAGAGAAAAATGAATTAGCTTTTGATTTATTACAATTGGGACGATACCGGACAATTTATGGGTCTATTTTTGGGGAAATAGATTCTAGACAGAGTATTGATGATGTGATTGATCCATATGATTTAAAAAAATTAAGCATGGCAAGCATTAATCGGGCCAGGAATAAAGTTTTTGAGAGATTCGGCCAGAATATTTGTGGGCCTTTGTGTATTGAGATATTATTGGCTGGTTGGAATTTTGAACATAGGCAGGTTTTTTATGGCAGGTTAGGAGGTCAGAAAATTTTTGTTAAGGGATCTGATTCTAAAATAAACGAAGCATTTGAAAATCATGCTTGGCCTGATAACTATAGGTTGAAATTAGCGGATATGGATTGGGAAAAACATTTGTGTTTCGATTGTTTGAATGAAAAGATATCTGGCCCGGTACATTCAATTTTTATGGTGGCAACCGGGAGAGGAATTACAGGCAAAGGTTTAGCCGGGTTCGGAAATTATCGGGAGTGTTTTGATGATATAGAAAACTACCTGGGCCATGGAAAAGACCCTATAAGCAGTTCTTTCAAATTATCAGAAAGATTAACCAACTTAAGAGAAACAAACCAGGACAATCATGCAATGATTGTCCTGGTAAGGTCTTAAGTCTTCAATTAAGTCTTTAGTCTAAACGATTAAAGGTAGCTCCCATGGTTTGCGGTATACGTAGCTCATTAATTTTGATGCTTCTGGATCACCAACAATCTCCTCGCTTAACGGATCCCATATAATTTTTCGTTTTGTTCGAATAGCAATATTACCAAGATGACATACAGTAGCAGATCTATGTCCGATTTCGACATCCGCTATTGGCAATTTTCTGCTAAGGATACACTCATACCAATTTTTATGGTGATCTTTACTCACGTAGAGGTGAACATCATTTGGACCTAATTCGGTCTTAATAATTTCAGGGGGATTAGATTCTAACACACCACGATTAACATAGATTTCACCTTTTTCACCGATAAATGTTGTACCGCTTCTTTCTGATTGGCCGCAAATGACAGTAACGCCGTTTGCATATTTATATTTAAGACTAAACCATTCAGGGACTTCGTAGAGGTTATCTTTATTGAATCTGGCTTCACCTTCGATTTCTACAGGGCCGGTGTCGTCAGTTCCCATCCCCCATTGAGCGATATCAAGATGATGTGCGCCCCAGTTAGTTAACTGGCCTCCAGAATAATCCCAGAAAAATCTAAAGTTATAATGAACTCTGTTTTTATTATATGGTCTGTATGGTGCTGGACCAAGCCACATATCATAGTCCAGTTCTGCTGGCGGTTCACTGTCAGGTACGGGCTTTTCATTGAAATTTACACCCGGAAGTCCAACCTTTATGGTTTTCAATTTGCCAATTTTACCAGAACGAACAAGTTCACAAGCTAACCTGAACTTGTCATCAGATCTTTGCTGGCTTCCGGTTTGAACGATTCTGTTATATTTTCTGGCTGCTTTGACCATTAAGCGTCCCTCAAGAATGACTAATGAAAGAGGCTTTTCTACATAAACATCTTTGCCTGCCTGGCATGCATGAATTGTTTGCAAAGCATGCCAGTGGTCTGGCGTGGCGATGAGAACAGCATCCACGTTTTTGTCATCTAGCATCTTTCGGTAATCTGAGTATAGTGCAGGGGTACGGCCGGTCCTGTCTTCAATTTGTTTTTTACTATCCGCTAGCCTGAGTTTATCTACTTCGCAAACCGCAACCACATTTTTAGCGTTTCTTAGCAAATGCATCCTGCCCTGGTTTCCTACGCCGATTACACCGATTCTAATTCCTTCAGTGCCTTCAGCACCGAAAGCAGGCCGTGTAAGGATTTGCGGTAAAAAAATGCCTGCTGAAAGAGTCAGGCCGGAGATTTTTATAAAATTACGTCGATTAACTTTTTTTGTTTTCATACTTAATTCGATTTTGTTTCGCAATTTTACGTTTTTTCAAAAATAATGCAAGACTTTTGAAAAATATTTTATTTTTAAACCAGAATCATTAC
>Ga0207433_10003467_pt1 | contig 30381 bp, 24 predicted proteins | sample YelNatPaOPGAMG01_FD_187559 | JGI IMG/M metagenome (GOLD analysis project Ga0207433, IMG submission 187559) | Hot spring thermophilic microbial communities from Obsidian Pool, Yellowstone National Park, USA - OP-RAMG-01 (SPAdes) (version 3) | ecosystem: Environmental > Aquatic > Thermal springs... | reverse complement strand
TTAAGGGAATATCGCTAGGGAAGGATGACGAGGTCATCTCCGCTGATGTTGTATCTCCAAAATCCTTTATAATCCTTGCCTCGGAAAGGGGCTTTTTGAAGAAGATAGCCGAGAAAGAGATAAAGGCACAGGGGCGAGGGGGCAAGGGAATTATTCTCTGGAAGACAAACAAGAAGTCGGGATTGGTTGCCTGCGTGAAAGTTATGGAAAACAGCGATAGATTTCTCTTGAGCTCAGCCAAAGGAAATGTATATCATTTCAAGGTCAAGGAATTGAAGGAAGGAAAGAGGGAAACGCAGGGGGTGCAAATGGTAGAGCTTTCCCAGGACGATAAAATAGCCTCTATTGGGAAGATAGTGAGCGGTAGCTGATGCCAAGGTATAGAACCATTCGCCACACCGCCGATAAAGCTATCGTAGCCTGGGGAAGGGATTTGCCGGAGCTCTTTGAGAATTCGGCTTATGGGATGTTTTCCCTTATCGCCGATATAAGAAGGTTGAAGCCGGAGATAGAAAGGCAAATAGAGATGAAAAACGACCAGCAGGATTATGCCATTTTGCTTGCTGATTGGCTTGGGGAGCTTCTTTATATTTTCGATGCTGAGAAAATACTTTTCTGCCAATTCAAAGTGGCATCGGTTGATGAGAAGGGGGTAAATTCCATCTGCGGAGGGGTAAGGGTTCGTCCCGAGCTTCCCTGGCGAGGCTCTTATGTGAAGGCGGTAACTTATCATAGATTGAAGATAGAGAGAAAAGGACAACTCTATCGGGCAACTCTTTTCTTTGATGTTTAGGATATAGCTGATTGCCATTGCGAGGGCTCTCCTTTGGAGAGCCCTCGCAATCTCGCCATTCTGTCATTGCGAGGCTTCCCGTAAGGGAAGCCGTGGCAATCTCGTTTTAAAAAATAAAAATAACCGGAATAATTTTCTATAAAAATAGAGATTGCCACGCCTGACCGCATTAGCGGTCAGGCTCGCAATGACAGAAAGCTCGCTTCGCTCCTCGCAATGACAATGGGACTTGGCACTGCAAAACCCGAATATCTCAAAAATATGCCTTTATAGATATCTTCCCCTTCTTGGGCTTGAGAAATACGCATTCCCTCACTTTATCAAACTCTTTATGCTCCTCTCCATCCACCACTACCCTCTTCATCATCTTCCCTTCGGGATGGCGGAGGCGAAGAACAACCCTCTCCGCCGAATTCTCTTCCGAAAACTCTACCTCCCCCTCAATAAAACCCTCCTTTATATGGGAGGAAATCCTAAAGCTAACTGTTCCAAAATAAGTGGGAGCATTTGAGACCTCCACTCTCTTGCCATCCTCCATCCAATAGGTTGGTATAAAGGGAGCGAGCCAGAGCTCCCTTCCTCTCTCAACCACAAACATATGTCTCGTCTGCACCAAAAACCATCCCGTCTCGTGAGTCTTATTCCAAGCTCCCATATTATGGAAATGCTCCCAGAAAGAGAGATTCTCCTCATTTAACAAAGAGGGAATGGCGTTGAAATAAGAGCGGATGAAGGGTTTTATCTCATCTCGTTGGGCATATATCTCCACCATTCTCGTGTAATAGGGTTGGAGCTTGGAGAAACCGCCCAAATTGAACCAATCCTTGCAGTTTTCCTCTTCGGGATATTCTCCCATCCCGCTGTATAGGAACCAATAATCCTCCATATGCTCAACAATCCAATCCGCATCCCTGCTTTTCGCTTCCAAAACCCCGCAGGGAACGAGATAATGCGCTCCGATTTCCACATCTCCCGCCCAGGAACGATTCCCATCCTCCCCGGGATACATCTCCCCAACTTTCCCAAAACAATAAAGCATACCGGGATAGGCGGGAACCCATTTGCCATTGGAAAGACCCAAAACAGGCATACGAGCCTGATTCCAGCGATAAGCCCTAATAATATCCTCTCTGAATTCCCTTGCCTCTTCTTTGAACCTCTGCGCTTTCGGATAATCTATCTCGCCGAAAACCTCTCCCATCTCCGCCAATCCAGCGTAAAAGTGGGCTTGATTGAAGAAACGATAGGCGAAGCGATTCCAATCCGCAGCCACTCCCGGTGGCATCAATCCATATTCGGGCACCTTTTCCCCTTTATAATCCCTCACCTTCGTTTTCTCTCTCTGCCTCACGACCCAATCACAAACCCTTGCCACCTCGTCAGCATATCTCCTCAACCATTCCCTATCCCTTGTGAGCCTATAATGGCGGGCAAGGGTCCAGAGATGCCAGCCAGTTCCCAAAATCGTGTAGCCAGTAGTGAGATAGCCCTTCTCGTTATATCTACTAATGAAGAACTCCAAGCCCCTCTTTGAGAACTCTGAATGCCCGAAGAGGTCCATTCCATATATTATTGAATGCGCCTCGCTCTCCAAGGGACCATAGGACATAGAGGCAATCCAAGGAGCGATTCTCTTACCCTCTTCTTCATTTCTCGCCGCTATCAAGCAATGCACCTGAGAAGCCTTTATCACATTCGCCAGCAAGGGCTCGGGAATATCAATCCGGAGCGAATTGGAAAGGACTCTTTCCCAATATCTTTTCGTTTCAGCGACAAGCAGGTCAAATCTCTCGGATATCGCCAAGGAATCCGCTTCTCCTTGCTCAACTTCCCAAGCGGGAATGTAGAGAAAGAATCTTCTTCTTTCACCCGGTCCCAATTCCCAGATTATATTTAACTCGTTTCCTTTAATTTCTCCTTGAAGAGTCTCAATAAAGGCTAAAATCTTATCATTATTAAGAATAGCTATCCCTTTATCCCTTGCCTCCAAGCGAGCTGGTATGCCCTTTTCCCTATCTGCAAGGAAGGATAGGGTTATCTCCCCTTTTTGCGGCTCTTTCCCCTTATTTATCGCTTCTATCTCCGCTACGAATAGGGGCTTTTTATTGAACCAATAGGGAGGTTTCTTAGTAGCTTCATCGCTTTCATCGTAGGGAACGACGAAGCTTCTTTGCCTGTAAACTATTTCTCCATCCTCAATTTGACTCACCGGAATGGGGAACCACCCTCCATCAAGGTATCTATTCAAATTGGTGTTTTTCCCAGAGCCGAATTTTGCCTTGACCTCCATTGCCTCATACGAAACTCCACCTTCACGGGAAATCACGAACTTATGATTATCACAGGCGAGGGAAAGCATAGTGGGACCGTTGTTTTGAATAGGCTTATGCACTCTCTCCATCGCCTGGGAGAATCTTTGGTCCGGCATCTCCCTCACCAGCTCGAGAACGCTCTTCTTATCCTTGATTTGCTTCTTATATTCCTCCAATTTGACTTTGGGTGGATAAGTCGTGGCGAAAACGCCGAAATCCTCAACATATACGCAGCCGTGCTCCAGGATATCTTCAATAGCGATTCCGAAGGAGAAATCGGGAAGTTTCACTCGGAAAATAGTCCTGTCGGATTTTAAGGGGGAGGGGCGGAAATATCGGAGTTTAAGGCGAAGCTCCTCTTTCAAATCCCATTCAGCCCTGTAAACCCCTCCTTTATTTGTGAGAATCTCCCCATTGTAAATCTCCACTTCCCCTTTGCCCTCCTTAGGCTTCTCCAATTGGAGAACGAATTCCCCTTCTTCTGGAATCGAGTTGGTGAAGGCTTGAATGCGTTTGACGATTATCGGCTTGGGAGTTGGAGGGAAGATGAAGCGGACTTTCTCCGTTCCATTCAAGGCAAGTTGGGGTTGACCCTGCCAATTTATAATGAAGCTGAGGGTTGATTTTTCAGCTTTCACCTCTGCCTTCAGGGGAACCCAGTTCCCCTGCCAATGAGATTCCCCTAACCAAGCTTGGAGCTTGATTTCCTCGGGATTGGGAATCATATCTTGGTCTGCGAATTCCAAAATCAGCTCGTTCACTCTCCTCCTCTCATACCAGACGAGACCTATACAACCCTCGCCGTTTTTCCCTTTCTCAACGATATAGCCCTCAGATGATGGAGCGAGTTCCTTCTCAAGGAATAGGTCCTCGGGAGGGAACTCCTCAATTCTATTACATCTACAACCATCCATCCTCTCTGGGTCTGAGTAGACGACCTTCGCGAAGGGAGCGATATCCATATTATTCAACCTCCTTTCGGATTTTCTCACTGATGGGTCCCTGATGAGACGGGCATTCGCCCAATCGGCGCAGTCGCAGATGATTCCATCACCAGCGTCTTTTGAAACCAGCTTCAACTCCTTAGCTCCTTTTAAGGAAACGCGAACTGGTAGGGGAGGGTCAAGTTCGCGCCTTATTCCGCTATCAAAAACCTTTTTGCCATCAACGAAGATTTGGAATATCACGCTACCCACATTTTGCCCTCCCTGCCATTGAACGCCTACTTCCGCCTCAAAAGCGAGATACTCCCCATTGAGCGCTACGACAATCTCGCCATTTGCGTGGTGTCCCAGTCCCTTCTCATAGCGTTTATCCTTGATTTGGAGGGGAAGAGGGGTTTGATAGGGAGCGTGGGCGGAGACATCCAATCCCAGCTCGCCCCAACCCTGAGAGAATGAGACGATTCTCTCCGGATGGTCGCTCAGGAACTCAAAAGATGATGAATCTCCCAAATCGGGAAACTTGGCGAGTGTAATATAAAGAAATATGAATAGCATAATTTCACCCTGAAAGATTATAAGGGAAATACTTTTGTAGTGCATAGTGGAAAAATCGGCTTGAGGTGGTTTTCTCTAATCCGGGGATGATTTTTGGGGGGCGGGCTAAAGCCCGCCCCCCACTTTTTCTAAAAGCGTTGGCTGTAGGTTAAATTAATCCATCTTCCTGGTCCGGGATAAAAGACGAGGTCTTCATACTCTTTATCAAAGAGATTTTCAATGGAGAGAATCAATTTCCCATCCTCCCCTACATTTTTGTTGACCTTCAGATTGAATAGAACATATCCGCCGACTTCTGGCGGAACGGTTACATTCCAAGGGTCGCCCACCCAAGTTGGCTTATCCACATCGGTTTTCCTTGGTCCCACGGCAATCATCTCCAAATCATAGGTCGTTTCCTTCTTCCCTTTGAGGGATACTCCCGCCTTCAACATATTCTTCGGCATAGCGGTGCGAAATACGACGACAAGGGGGCGATTCTTAACCAGGTCCTTGGCATCTAAATAGGTGTAATTGAGCCACCAACTGCCAAAGCCTGTTTCCCTTTCCAGCTCGGCTTCCAATCCTCTCAGGCGTGCCCTTCCTATATTCTGATAAACATTGTTTGCATCCGCGCCAATTACATTGTCAAGCTTCGTTTGATAGATAGACAAATTGAAGTCATAATTTGGGGAAAGCTTTCTCTCCCAATCAAGCTGATAAGTCCAACCCGTTTCCGGTCGCAAGTTAATATTTCCTTGCCACATTCCTTCCCCATAAAGCTCGTTAAGGTCGGCGAACCTCCTATTCTTTGTAACGGCGAACCTTATCTTGCTGTTCTCCCCTTGTGGAATATGAACGCTGAAGAAGGGAGAGATTATATCTTTTCCCGGCTCGGCGTTATCGTAGCGAAGGGCAAGCGTATAGGCTGTGAGCTTTGAAGTGAGGAAGGTGTTTTGAAGGAAAGCCCATTTGAAAGTTTGGTCATATTTCTTCCACTTATCAGCGGGAATATTCCCCATATATTGAACATCCAACTGACCAGGCGTTTTGAAAGTATCCCTTTGATAACCCATACCATAAGTCCAAACCGTGTTTGGATTTGGGCGAAGATTGTATTGAAATTCCGTCTTCCAGAGTGAATATTGCCAGGGCTGGAATACCGGCTTCACCTTTCCTGTCGTTTTTGAATAAGACTGCCATTCCTGGTCGCCGGAGAAGGAATAAGGAGCGATTCTCAGGAAATAATCTGCTTTCTCGCTTATCTGTTTCTTGTAAGTTATCGAGCCGGTAGCGCGGGAATGTATCGTCCATTCCGCCTCCCAGCTTCCAAAGGGATTCGGTCCAGTGGGTCTATACCCCCATATTATTCCCGTCATAGAGGTGCCCGCAAGGGTTAATGTAGAGCCTTGACCCAAGGAGAAATTGAGCTTCATTGAGGTTTCCGTGAGGTTCTTCCTCTGGTTTTTCCGCCAGCCGGAATGAAGGTCCTTATTTACTGCGATGAAATAGTTTCTCTCCTCGTTCCCGCCGCCCGCCCAGAGCTCGTAGGTTTGTCTTCCATAGGAGCCCATAGTCAGGCTTGCCCCTCCTCCCGGATATTTATCTCCGCTCTTTAGGGTGAGGAGCACCAACCCACCGATGGTTGAGCCAGGATATTGGGGAGGAGCGGGTCCCTTTATTATCTCAACTTTATCAACGGCGGTTAGGGGCATCATATTGAGGACGAACGGTCTTCCAATGGGCGATAGGGTCGCTCCCTCAACTAAAATCTGCGTCCACTTGCTATCGTTTCCCCTGATTACCGGGATGGAGGCGCAGAGAGCGGCTCCGATAGCCGTCGTCGTTCCCGAGGTTCTCTTCAAGACATCGGGAACGCTCTGCACATTTACCATCTTTTCAATCTTCTCAATTTGCACCTCCTCCACCTGCGCGGGCTTCTCCTTCTCCGCCTCTACCTCAACAGCGACGGAAATCTCCGGCACCATTTCTTCTGATGCTCTCTCCTCCTGCGAAAAAGCAAGCGTGCTCAAGAGAAAGATACTCGCTAAAATAAACAGCCTTGTCCTCATTTCCAACCTCCTTTCTAAAAAATCTTCTTTTGTAAAGATTACAAAATTAATATGTCAAAAATTTATCATTAATTTGACTTTTTCGGTAAACGAATTTTCCAAAAAAGAAGAGATTGAAATGGAGAACAGAAAACTCAAAAGTAGTGAATAATGTGAGAAGATATTGGAGTTGCTTAAAAGTTACGAAAATGACTTTTTGGAAAAGAGTGCTCCAGCAGGATATTTGATATTTTCTTCTTTGCCTCAGCTCGTTATTCCCTTTTAATAAGAGAAATTTAATTTGTTTCACTGCGAGGCTTGCCGTAAGGGAAGCCTCGCAATCCCTTTTTGTCATTGCGGGCATAGGTAAAGGTTTTTGTAATGGAGGAAGGATAAAGAGTAGAGATAGCGATTGGGAAAAAATTTAATTTTATAATTTGAGTTATGAGGATGGTCCCATAAGAGTGAAAGAAACAGATACCTTATCAAAAACCGGTAGCGTTTCATTTGTTGCTGATGTAGTTATGTTGAATATTTCACTATTCAAATTCCCCCTAAATCATCCTTATTCTAAATTTTTTCTCAAAAAGTTATCAGATTATATTTTCATTTAACATCAAATTTCATTATATCTCTTAGCGAATCCCTCATAAATTATTCTTGATACAGAGCATAAATCGTAAATCCGCATTTTTTGGAAACGCTACCTCAAAAACTTATATCCATTAGATGGAAGCGATAGCGAAGCAATCTCAAAATCGAGATTGCCAGGCCTCTCTTACGAGAGGCTCACAATGACAGCGGGGGTTGAGATTGCCACGCCTGAACGCTTCGGCGTTCAGGCGTGCAATGACAGAAAGGACAGGTCGCCTTCGCTCCTCGCAGTGACAGAGAAATTGTCCTGACAGAAATAGTTTCATCTCTTACTTATACCCCCACTTGCCATAAAATTGGCTACTTGTATAATATCATTTGGGATATAAAATGCCTGAGTTCAAGCTTGTCTCCGATTATAAACCGACGGGTGACCAGCCAAAGGCGATAAGGGAACTCGTTGATGGATTGAGAAAGGGTTATAAGTATCAGACCCTGCTGGGCGTCACAGGGTCGGGAAAGACCTTTACGATGGCAAATATAATCGCTGAAGTTCAGCGTCCTACCCTCGTCATCGCCCACAACAAAACATTGGCAGCCCAGCTCTGCGCCGAATTCAAGCAGTTCTTCCCTTATAATGCCGTTGAGTATTTCGTCTCCTACTACGATTATTATCAGCCCGAGGCTTATATCCCCGAGTTAGACCTCTACATTGAGAAGGATTCCTCAATAAACGATGAGATAGACCGCCTTCGCCACTCCGCAACCCAGGCGGTGATGAGCAGGAGGGATGTGATTGTTGTAGCCTCCGTCTCCTGCATCTATGGTTTGGGAACTCCTGAGGATTATAAGAGGATAACACTTGCGATAAAGAAAGGGGAAGAGATGGATAGGGAGGAGATGCTCCTCCGCTTGGTGGAGATGCAGTATGAGCGAAACGATTTCGCTCTTCAGAGGGGGAAATTCAGGGTTAGAGGCGATTCAGTGGAAATATTTCCCATTGATGAGGAGGTAGTTTATCGCATAGAGTTCTTTGGGGACGAAGTGGAGAGAATACTGGAGATAGACCCAATCAGTGGCGAGCTGAGAAACGACCTTGAGTATCTCTATCTCTTCCCCGCCACCCATTATGTCGCTCCCTGGGACAAGATAGAGCGAGCAATCGCCTCAATTGAAGAGGAATTGAAGGAGAGGCTCGCCTACTTTGAGAAGCAAGGGAAATTTTTGGAAGCCCAGAGATTGAAAGCCCGCACCCTCCACGACCTTGAACTGATAAGGGAAATCGGCTACTGTCCGGGAATAGAGAATTATTCCCGCCATTTCGATGGTCGCCTTCCCGGTCAGCCTCCCTACACTTTGATTGATTACTTTCCGGAGGATTTCCTTCTTTTCATAGACGAATCCCATCAGACCATTCCCCAGCTCCGTTCAATGTATGAGGGGGATAAATCCCGCAAAGATGCCCTTGTGGAATATGGCTGGCGTTTACCCTCCGCTTACGACAATCGCCCCCTAAAGTTTGAGGAATTTGAGAAGAAAATAAATCAGGTCATCTTCGTATCCGCGACTCCCGGTCCCTATGAGCTCGCTCATTCACAAAAGGTGGTTGAGCAGATTATCAGACCGACGGGTCTCGTTGACCCTGAGGTGGAAGTGCGTCCAACGAAGGGGCAGATAGACGATTTGATAGGGGAAATCAAGAAGAGGGTGGAAAGAGGAGAAAGGGCATTGGTAACAACTCTTACGATTAAGATGGCTGAGGACCTCTCGGAATACCTCAGCGAATTGGGGATAAAGGTTCATTATCTGCATTCGGAGATAGAAACCCTTGATAGAGTGGGAATTTTGAGGGATTTAAGATTGGGGGTTTATGATGTTGTGGTGGGGGTTAACCTCCTCAGGGAAGGGTTGGATTTGCCCGAGGTATCTTTGGTGGCGATATTGGATGCGGATAAGGAGGGCTTTTTGCGTTCGGAAACCTCACTAATCCAAATGATTGGAAGAGCGTCAAGGAACATAAACGGCAAAGTGATAATGTATGCGGATACGATAACGGAATCTATGAGGAAGGCGATAGACGAGACCAATCGGAGAAGGAAAATCCAAATGGAGTATAACGAGAAGCACGGGATAACCCCCGAGACAATCAAAAAAGCGGTTCACGATATCCTTCAACAGAAGATGATTCAATTGGAGAAGGAACAATTGAAGGTGAGCGAGGAAGCGGCTTCCTATTTAGATGTCGATTACATCCTCTCCCGCATAGTGGAGCTTGAGCGGGAGATGAAGAAGGCGGCTGCCAACCTTGAATTTGAAAGGGCAGCCCAGCTAAGAGACGAAATAAAGCGACTTAAGGAGCTCGTGTCGGCTCCCTCGGGCGGGAAGAGAGGCTAATTATTCAGAGGGCTGTTCCGATTCGCCGGCATATTGTTTGAGAAGTTCGCCGACGAATTGTTTGAGGGTTTGACCAACGAACTTCTTTAGAAGCACGGCTTCCTTCCCTTCCTTTATCTCCTTGAAAGCGAGCTTGGCGAAAGCTCCCGCGATATGCACCTTTAGTTCCTTCTTCTCCCCTTCCTGCGACATCTCCTCCTCCATCTCCTGCAACCTCTTCATAGCGAGTTCGGCGTCGGCTCTCAGGATGTTTCGCACGGTATTTCTCGTCAATCCCAAGAACCTTGCTATCTCATCCTCCGTCTTCATTAGCTCCTCTCTAAGAACGACGGCGAAGGAAGCCCTTGCAAGGGAGGGAAGCCAGGTGAGGGCGCGATACTCGGCGAGCTTGTGCAGACCTCCCAAGAGGTCTATTGACTTGAGGAAAACTCTTCCCGCTAAAAGCTCTATGTCATCGTCCTTGCGAATGGGTTCCACTATCATCACTTCTCACCTCCTATTGGTTCAAGTATTTTCACAAGCCCTGTTTGGGTTATCTCCATAAGATGGGTATAGGTATCGTGTCCGGAAAGCCTACAACCATCTATCCTGAACAATCGCACTATATCGCCTATTTCCTTCTTGTAGAGCTTGGCTTTATAGGATGAATCAACCAGCTCCTTAGCGAGGACCATCGTTCCATCAACTATGTGCCCTACCGCATAACCACCCGCTGCCTCAGCTGTGAGCTCCTCGTGCCCGCTCCTCTTCTGCGATATCAGTATCGCCGTCTGATGCCACTTCTTGAGGAAATTGAAGATTCTCCTCACCACCGCCCTCGCCATCATCTCCTTGTTCTCATAGAGACCCGTTATTGAATCTATCACCGTGAACCTGACTTTGTAATTTTGGATAACATAGGCAAGAGTGGCGAGGAGCTCTTGGATATTATCCCGCAGATTGCCATAGGATGCGGCGTCTATTATGAGGATGTTATCGGAGAAATCGTTTAAATCGCAGCCCATAGCCTGAGCCCTCAATCGCAAACCGCTGACGAGGAAGGGAGCAGGAGACTCAACCGTTATGAAGGCGACTTTCTCTCCCCTCCTCGCTTGCGCGACCGTGAATTGTTCAGCCATCAAGGATTTGCCGGTATCGGATACGCCGGTAAGGTTGAAAACGGAGTAGGCGGGTAAACCGCCAAGAGTTTTCTTCGTCAATTTCCCATCTACGGATTCCACAGTGAAGAAAAGGTCATCCAAACCCTCAATGCCAGTGGGAATACCAACGATTTTGGGAGCCTTAGCGAGAGCTTCCTTAGCTGTGAAGATACTGCGCTTATCGGGCTGAGGAAACTCCCTCTCTTCGGCTTCAAAGCTTGCTCTTTCTAATTCCTCTCTTTCCATTGCCATTGCAAACCACCTCCATTAATTAATTTTAAACTTTTAAATGGAAAAGTCAAAAATTCAACAAATTAATAATAAAATTTTTTAATGGAAGTGGGCGATCTTTGCGAAGATAAAATGTAAGGTCGGTTTCAAGAGCAGGCATATAGAATTAGAAATTTTTAAAAATTGTAAATATAGGGGTGATTAAAGGAGGGAATATAAAATAAATATCATCTGCGATGGGAGTTATTAATTTTGCACCAAAGCCGGTAGAAAAGGGATATTGCTTCGTTGCCTTGCTCCTCGCAATATATCCTTTTTGAAATGAGAATACGAGACTGCCCCGCCCGCCTACAGCGGGCTCCCGTCTATGGGTATAGGTTTTTGATAGGGCAAGTTGCTTCGCTCCCCGCAATTACACTCCTTTTAGTTAGAATCCTTCAATCCCCTTAAACCTCTCTCAAATCCCTTGGGCGTGATTCCTTAACAAGCGCGAGGAGGAGAATAGAGGCGAGAAACGCTAAGCTGGCGCCGAATGTGAAGGCACTTATAGGACCTTTCCATTGCCAAATCGCACCGAAGATAACGCTCGCGGGAAACGCTCCCACCCCAATTGCGAAACGATAAATCCCGTATGCAGTTGCCCTCAGCTCTGAGGGAACCAAATCCGCTATGAAAGCCCTTTCCGTTCCCTCGGTTAGAGAATAATAGAATCCATAAAGTATGAAGAGGAGCCATATGTGAATTGGCTGGGAGGAGAAGGCGAAGCCGAAATAGGTTAATGCATATATTAACCAACCCAAAACGATTACATATCTTCTCCCAACCCTATCGGAGATAATTCCCGCCGGCATTGAGAAGAGAGTCCTCGTCATATCCAAAGCGAACCAGAGCATCGGTATGAGGGAAAGGGAAATCCCTATATTCTTCGCTCTTAAAAGAAGAAAAGCATCGCTTGAATTACCCAATGTGAAGATTATGACGATGAGTAGGAAGAGCTTAAATCTCTGGTCAAAGGGACGGAGAGTGAGCTTGACGGGAGGAGCGCCCTCCTTTCTTTCTGGTTTCCTTTCCCTAACGAAGATGAGAGCGAAAAGGCTGAGGAGGGCGGGAATGGAGGCTAAGAAGAAAATGAGGCGGAGCTTCTCGTAATTTTCTTTTAAGGCGAAAAGCAGGGCGGTTGCTAAGATAGGTCCTATTGCTGCTCCCAGATTGTCCAGGGCTCTATGGAAACCGAAGGCTCTTCCCCTGAACTCCTCTGGGGTTGAATCCGCTACGATGGCATCCCGAGGTGCTCCCCTCATTCCCTTTCCGAACCTATCAGCGAATCTTATGATAAGGACATGCCAGGGAGCTTTAACTATGCTGAGGACTGGGCGAGCAAGGGAGGATAGGGAATAGCCGAAAACGACAATCGGCTTTCTCACTGCCCATCTATCGGAGAGCCAACCGGCGAAAATCTGGAGGATGCTCGCCGTTGTTTCCGCAATTCCCTCTATAACTCCTATAAAAGTGGTTTTTGCGCTTAAGACACTTGTCAGGAAGATTGGGAGTAGGGGATAGACCATTTCGCTGCTTACATCGTTTAATAAGCTGACGATGCCGAGGAGGAAAACATTTAAAGTAATACCTTTAAAGATAAATCTCTCTTTTTTCTCCATAATATTTGAATTCTAAAAACGATTAAGGTATACGGCAAGTATAAGAATAATCTCGGAGAGATATCGGACTTGCTAAAAAGGAAGGGGGGTTTGTCATTGCGAGGGTTCCCGTAGGGGGCCCGTCGTAATCTCGGTTCGCAAACCTTTGGTTTGCGAACCGTGTTGGCGAAAGCCAATCTCTTATATAATGAAATGTATTCCACTTCCTCCCCCAATACGAGATTGCCACGCCTGAACGCTTTAGCGTTCAGGCTCGCATCTATGGGTATAAGTTTTTAATAAGGTGTTTGTCTTCTCCACTCTTATGGGACCATCCTCATAAGTCGGAATTATAAAATCCAATTTTGACATATACGATACCTCCTTTTCTCTCCCCCAATTAGAAAAGACTTCAATTTCATTCCCAATCGCTATTTATACTCTTTATCCTTCATCCATTTCAAAAACCTATACCCATGCCAGCAATGACTATGCAAAGAATAGAGAATTAGAAAGATTCTCAAATGTTATGGGATTATACAAATCCTTGACTTTCCACCTTTTCTCATTTAAATTTATTTTTGTATGAATAATCCTTACCTTCCCAATCTTGCCCGCATTGAGCACATAAAACAGGAAACGCCTGATACTAAAACTTTTCAGGCGGTCATCTTAGATGAGAATGCCCATCGCAACTTCGATTATAAGCCTGGGCAGTTCCAAATGATTTCCGTATTCGGCGTGGGCGAAGCCCCCTTCTGCCTTACCGCTTCCCCCACTCGCCGGGAATATATAGAGTTCAGCGTTAAGAGAATGGGGGTGGTAACGACTGCCCTCCATAGTATGAGGGAGGGCGATATAGTGGGGATAAGGGGTCCTTTCGGCAACCATTTCCCATATCAGGAGATGGAGGGGAAAAATATCATATTCATAGGTGGTGGAATTGGGCTTGCTCCTCTTCGCTCCCTCATCCAATTCTGCCTTGACAATAGGGAGAAATACGGTGATTTAACGATTATCTATGGGGCTAGGTCAAGCGACGATTTATGCTTTAAGGAGGAATTGAAAGAATGGGCGAGCGCGGAGAGGACGAAAGTTTATCTAACGATTGACAGACAAGATGGGAAATGGGATGGGCATATAGGCTTCGTTCCTCCCTATGTAATGGAGATAGCCCCAAGTCCCGATAACGCTTACGCCGTTACCTGTGGACCACCCATAATGATAAAGTTCACGATTGAGAATCTTCTCAAGCTTGGCTTTCCACCCGAGCGAATAATCACGACTTTGGAGATGAGGATGAAGTGTGGGATAGGGAAATGTGGACGCTGTAATGTAGGTTCAAAATATGTCTGCCTGGATGGTCCCGTTTTTTCCTATGCCGAGCTAAAGGAGCTTCCAAGCGAATATTAGAAAATGAATGATTTTCAATCCTTTTATAGTCCTATTGAAGAAGAGCTTTCTATCGTTGAGGAAATTCTTCGTAGTCAACTGAAGGATGTTCCCCCGGAGCTCTCAACGCCCGCTTCCTCTCTCCTATTTGCAAACGGAAAGAGATTGAGACCAGCCCTTCTTCTCAATATCTGCAAGATGTTAGGTAAAGTGAAAAAGAGGGCTCTATATATAGCTGCGGGCGTGGAGCTTGTTCATACTGCTTCCCTCGTTCACGACGATGTGATTGATGAAGCTGATATGAGGAGGGGAAATCCTTCCGTTAATGCGAGATGGGGGAACAAGATGGCGATTCTCGTAGGGGATTTGCTTGTCGCAAAGGCGGCGAGCCTATTTCTGAAATGGGGAGACAAACGAATATTTTCCATTATAGCTCAGACGGTAGAAAAAATGAGCAGAGGGGAAGCGATGGAGCTTTTGCTGAGAGGGAAAGAAGATATTCGGGAAAGAGATTATCTTAAGGTGATAGAATTGAAGACGGCTTCTTTATTTAGCGCATCAGCGAGGATAGGGGCGATTTTGGGGAATGCGAAAAGGGAGGAGGAGAGGAAGCTCTTTCTATTCGGCAAATATATCGGGCTCGCCTTCCAAATCACAGATGACATCCTGAACATAACGAGCGATGAGAAAAGAATGGGAAAGCCCAGCGTTTCCGATATAAGAGGGGGGAACTTAACTCTTCCTTTTCTTCCCTTGGTTAGGAAGGGGATTTTGAGGGAATTATTATCGCTGAATAGATTGGAGAGGGAGGAATTGAGGGAAAAGCTGGAGGAAAGCGGCGGGTTGGAGGAAGCGAGAAGGAAAGCCGAAATGTTTCTCAATAAAGCGAAAAAATACCTTGCTTCCTTCCCTCCTTCCCCTGCAAAAGAAGCGGTTCTTATGTTAAGCGATTTTATAATCTCAAGGGAGAGATGAGGGAAAGAGGAGGAATAAAAGCGCTCCTGCGTTTTATAGTCCCATATTGGCATATCGTTCTATTATGCCTTACCCTCACCCTAATCACATCCGCTACTACGCTGATTTTCCCTTGGCTTATCAAGGAGCTTTTCAATTCCGCCCTCCTATCAAAGGATATCCCCAATTTAAAGAGAATCATTTTCTTAGCCTTTGCCATTTTAGGATTGGAAGCCTGCGCTAGCTATCTTCAAATTCTAAATTTCGCCTATTTAGGGGCAAGTATCAGCACTGATATGAGGATAACCCTTTTCGACCATTTGCAAAACGCTTCCTTCCGTTACTTCCAGAAAACACACACGGGGGATATGGTTTCCCGCCTTATGAACGATGTCGGCACAGTGCAAAACCTTCTCACCCAGGAAATAATAAACCTCGTTCGCCAGCCCCTTCTTCTAATCGGTGGATTCATCCTTATGCTTACTATCAATTTAAAGCTCTCCCTTTTCATTGCCTTATTCATCCCCATCTTTGTTATGGTTGCCACTCCGCTGGGGAGAAAGGTAAAGGATAAGGCTAAGGCTATGCAGGAGAAATTGGGCGAGATGACATCCCTTGTTCAGGATACTCTCAGTGGAATTCTTGTTGTTAAAGCATTCCTCTTGGAGAAATTCACCTTACAAAAACTTGAAGCTGCCAGCAGGGAATTCATAGATACTGTCCTTAAAAACGCCAGATATAGAGCGACTATGGCTTCCCTGGGTCTTTTCGGTGGAGCTGTTCCTTTCTTGGGCGCCCTTGGATATGGGAGCTATCTTGTAATAAATAATCGTCTTACCCCGGGCGGGCTCGTTGCTTTCATTTGGTATATGGCATTGGTAATTGAGCAAGTTGCTCTTTTCTCTAACACCTGGGCTAACCTTCAATCCGCTTTGGGAGCGAGCGAAAGGATATTTCAGGTTTTAGCTGAACCAAAGGAGCTGGAATTGGCAAGGGGAACGATTGAGTTAAAGGAAGTGAGAGGCGATATCGTTTTTTCAAATGTTCGCTTTGCCTATACAGGAGAGGAAGTTTTACGGGATATAAATATTCATATAAAAGCGGGGGAGAAAGTCGCTATCGTTGGACCTACTGGGGCGGGTAAGTCCACATTAGCTGCCCTTCTTCTGCGTCTCTATGACCCCCAAGAAGGGGATATTTATCTTGATGGCATCAACTTGAAGAAGGTGAAGCCTACATCTTTACGCAAATTCATAGCAGCTGTTCCCCAGGATACGATAATATTCTCGGGCACGGTGAGGGAGAACATAGCGATAGGAAAGCTGGGAGCGAGCGAAGAGGAGATAATAGAGGCGGCTAAATTGGCAAACGCCCACGATTTCATTGTCAATCTCCCCAGAGGCTATGATACTCTTCTGGGAGAAAGGGGCGCTCAACTATCGGGTGGAGAGAGGCAAAGAATAGCCCTGGCAAGAGCTTTCCTCCGCAAACCTCCCATTCTCATCCTTGATGAGGCGACTTCCTCCCTTGATTCAGAAACGGAATTCAAGATATACGAAGCAATGCAGAGACTGCTTGAGGGAAGAACAGCTATCATAATAGCGCATCGCTTATCCACTGTTCGGTCAGTGGACAAAATCTTCGTCCTGTATGATGGGAAAATCATTGAGGAAGGCAACCATGAGGAACTGATGAGGGCTAACGGGCTTTACGCAAAACTCTATTCACTCCAAATGGGCGAGAAATTAGAATTAATATAGGAGGTGTCTTTAATGGCTATAAATATCAGTGATTTGAAGATTGAACCTTTCCCTCTGAAAAGAGGATACTGGGGAAGGGGTGAATGCAAGATAACCTCTGAGGAGGGGAGTATCGTTGAGGTATTCGTTATAGACCCAATGGGGAATAGGCTCTGGGCGGAGAGAAGGGGAGAGGATTTGTTCGTCTTGGAGGGAAACATCCCTTACGACGCTCCTCCTGGTTCCTACACTGTCTACCTCGTAGCGAGAGATAGCAAGGGAAACGAGGAGAGAAGAGCGATAACTATTGAGATAGCTTGAAACTTGCTCCCGCTTCTCCGTAGGGGTATAGCTGAAATAGGACTGGGAGAGTTAGAAGAGGATAAGGAAAAGCTTTTTCGTATCTATCTACGAGAGCTTCAAAGTTGGAATAAGAAGTTCAACCTCACCGCATATGAGGAAGAGAGGGAAATAGTTATTTATCATTTCCTCGATTCCCTTCTTCCTTTGCCCTTTTTTCCCTTAAAAGAGGGGGATTTGATAGATATTGGCAGCGGGGCGGGCTTTCCCGGTATTCCCTTGAAAATCTTAAATCCCTCTTTTTCCCTTCATCTCCTTGAAGCAAACAAAAAGAGGATACTTTTTCTAAAAAACATAAGGGAGAAGCTGAAAATGGATTTTGAGGTAATGGAGGGCAGGGCTGAGGATTTGGGGAGAAACCCTAAATTTAGAGAGAAATTCAGCTTGGCGGTGGCAAGAGCAGTGGCTCCTCTTCCTGTTTTACTTGAATATAGCCTGCCATTCCTAAAAATCGGGGGTTTCTTCATCGCTTATAAGGGTCCGAAGCTGAGGGAAGAGCTGAAAGAATCGGGGAGAGCCCTTTCAATTTTAGGGGGAGAGGTCTTGGATGTGAAGGAAGCAACGCTTCCCATTACGGGGGAGAGACGAATGTTTCTTTTCGTGATTAAAGAGAGAGGAACTCCAGAGAATTACCCTCGTAGAGCGGGCATTCCCTCAAAGCGTCCGCTCTGAGTTATCTATCGCCCTCTTATTTTCAGCAAGGTTATTTCGGGAGGGCAGAGGAAGCGAATGGGGATTTTCGTCATCCCTATTCCCCGAGAAACATAAAGGTAAAGATGTCCGAAGGAAGATAGACCCTGTGAATATCTTCTCGGCAGTTTGCTTTTGGTGAACAAGGGACCAAGCAAGGGGAATCTAATTTGTCCTCCGTGGGTATGCCCACTTAGAACTATGTCTATCTTTCTCCAGTCACCGGGGGAAAGGATAACATCTGGTTTATGGGAAAGCAAAATGGATAGGTCGGAAGAAGGAAGGGAGGTAAGGAGCTGGGATAGGTTTTCTGCTTTAAAGCTAACTCCCACCAAAAGAATGCGCAACGATTCCTTATTTACAAGGAAATAATTGTTATTTAATAAATGGACTCCAGCCTTTTTGAAGATGAAAAGGAAAGGTTCCTCTTCGTCACGGTTTCCCAAAATGGCGAATTTGCCCAGGGGAGGATTGAGCGATGCGAGAAAATCTATGAACTCCCTTACCGTTTTCCTCGTCAATTTGTTGAAATTATCGCCCAAGAGAAAGAGAAGGGAAGGGGAGATTTTTTCTAACTTGGCTAAAATGGAAGGAAGATTGGTTGAACTCCTCATATGAAGGTCGGAGACAAGCACTGCGCTGAGGATTGTGTTGTGGGGGAGCTTGGGGAAAGTTATCTCCACCTCTTCCAGCTCGGGTTCACTGGAAGGAAAGTGAACTAAGGAGGGCATAATGAATTAAATCCTATTGCTTCTTTATCAGCTGGCGCAGTTCTTGCTTATTGGGAGAAGCTGCTTCCGCCTCCTCCAGAGTTATCAATCCACGCAGATACAGGGAAGCGAGGGATTGATTCATAGTAACCATCCCGAAGTGTCCTGCTTCTTTCATATGAGAGTAAAGCTCTCCCGTCCTCCCTTCTTCAATGAGTTTCTTCGCGGTCGGCGAAGCGGTCATAATCTCAACTGCGGGTATACGTCCAACTCCAGAGGCGTGCTTGAGCAAGCGCTGAGCGATGACTCCCAAAAGGGTATTGGACAATTGCTCGTATATCTGGGTGCTCTGATGAGGTGGGAAGCTGTGCACGATGCGGTCAATCACTGAGGGAGCGGAGATTGTATGGAGGGTTGTTAAAACTAAATGCCCCATCTCTGCTGCCATCATCGCAACGCTCATCGTCTCCGCGTCCCGCATCTCTCCTATCATTATCACATCGGGACTCTCCCGCAAGACGCTTCTTAGAGCAGATTCATAAGAAGAGGTGTCCTTACCTACTTCTCTCTGGCAGATTACCGCCTTCTTATCCTCGTAAACATATTCAATTGGGTCTTCAATAGTGATGATATGAGCTTCTCTCGTCTGGTTGATATGCTCAATTAGAGAGGCGATAGTTGTGGATTTCCCTGAACCAGTGGGACCGGTAACGATTATAAGCCCCTGCTTGTGGGCTACAAGGTCCTTCAGGGAAGGGGGAAGGTTTAACTGTTCAATCGTGGGGATAACGAGAGGGATAAGCCTTATCGCAATTGCAATGCTTCCCCTCTGCATAAAGAGGTTTGCCCTAATCCTCGCCAGATTCGTTAGGGTAAAAACCAGGTCTAATTCTCTTCCCCTTTCAAGCGCCTTTACACGCTCGTCCCCCAAACTTTTTATATACTCGGGGGCGTTGGCAGGGTCGCGGAACTGTAGGAGGACTTCCCTGCTTGCGGAGTAGATTATATTCTGCGCTATATCCCTTACATCCTCCTGGTAGAGGATATCGAAATCCTCCATCACCTTCAGGTCTCCATCAACGCGCGCCACTGGCTTATTACCAACTTTTAGGATAATATCAGAAGCGCGTATTTTAACGCCTTTCTCTATTATCTCATATAAATTATCCATATTGCGACAAAACCTCCTTTGCTCTTTTTATCTGCAATTCTATAGCCTTCTCTCCCGTTCCTCCTGGGAAGTTCCGCCTCCTAAAAAAGGAGGAAAGGGAGAGATGCTCATAAACATCCTCATCAAAAGCGGGGGAAAATTCTCTCATTTCCTTAATCTCCAGCTCTTTTAACTTTTTACCTTTTTCCATTGCATAAAGAAGCAGCTCCCCAACAATCCTATGCGCCCTCCGGAAGGGAATCCCCTTCCGGATGAGATAATCCGCCAACTCGACTGCTAATAGATAATCCTCTATGCTTTTCTCCATTCTTTCCTTATTAAAAGACAGATTTTGGAGAATTTTGTTCATAGCTATTAAGCAATCCTTTAAATTGTCTATTGCATCGAAAAGGGCTGGTTGGTTTTCTTGCATATCAAAATTATAAGATAAGGGGAGAGCCTTTAAAATGATAAAGAGAGAAACAAGCGAGCCGATTATCCTACCAGTCTTTCCCCTTATCAGTTCCGCAGGGTCGGGGTTCTTCTTGTGTGGCATCATACTTGAACCAGTGCAGACTGTATCGGATAGGGTAAGGAAATAAAATTCCTGAGTTGACCAAAGCACAATCTCCTCTGCCAAACGAGAAAGGTGAATACAACATATCGCGCAGTGGGAGAGAAATTCTATTAGAAAATCTCTGTCAGAGACCGCATCGATGGAATTCTCAAAGGAACGACTGAAGCCTAAAAGGTTTGCCTTCAGCCCGGGGTCGAGTTCAACGCCAGCTATTGCACCTGCTCCCTCGGGGGATATATCTATTCTCTTCAAGCCATCCCTAAACCTCTCCTTATCCCTCTGAAACATCCAGAAATAGGCGAGAAGGTGATGAGAAAGGGACACCGGTTGAGAATGTTGAAGATGGGTATAGCCGGTAAGCTTCCATCCCTTGTGTTTCTCCGCGAGGCTTAAAAGTGTTGCCTGAAGAGAGTTTATCGCTTCCTCTATTTTTTTAACTTCCTCCTTGAGATAGAGACGAAGGTCGCAGGCTATTTGCTCATTTCGCGAGCGATAGGAACGCAAAAAGCCAGCTTCTTCCCCTATTTTTTCCTCAAGCCAATTTTCAACAAGGGTATGAATATCCTCTGCCTCATTCCCTTTGATTTCCCTTCTTCCTGCCTCCACTTCCTCTTTTATCTCTTCCAAAGCCTTTACTATTTTATTGGCAAGTTCTTCGCTAATCACCCCAGCCGCTGAAAGAGCTTTTGCATGGGCTATGTCAGCTTGTATATCATAGGGAAGCAATCTCTTATCAAAGCGAAGGGCGGAGGTGAAGCCTTCAATGAATGGGTCTAAAGGCTCTCTGAATCTACCTCCCCATAACTTCATTTCCCTCGCCTGCCCTCAATCTTATAGGGAAGACCCCAAAGCTGAACGAATCCTTCCGATAACTTCTGGTCGAATATATCCCCCTCTCCATAGGTAGCAAGGGAAAGGTCATAGAGACTGTAGGGAGAAGAGCGACCAACTGGCTGACAGGAACCCTTGAATAGCTTGAGCCTTACTTTACCACTCACGAATTTTTCCGCTTCATTTATAAATGCCTCCAAACATTCCCTCAAATGGGAAAACCACAGACCATAATAGACTAACTCGGCAAACTTCGTATCAATATAATTCTGCTTAAAATGGAGAAGCTCTCTGCTCAATGTCAGAGCTTCCAAATCCTTATGAGCTGTAATGAGAATCGTTGCCGCAGGCGCCTCATATACCTCGCGAGATTTTATCCCCACAAGCCTATTTTCAACCATATCTATCCTTCCCACACCGTGCCTGCCGCCTATTTCGTTGAGTTTAGAGATTAAAGATGAAAGCGATAGTTCCTCTCCGTTGAGGGCAATTGGTTCACCATCCTTAAATTCTATCTCTATATATTCTGGCTCATCAGGAGCCTCAAGAGGCGAAACAGTCCATAAAAAAGCATCCTCAGGGGGCTCGGCTTCGGGGTTCTCAATGGGACCGCATTCAATAGAGCGTCCCCACAGATTCACATCAATGGAATATGGCTTTTCCTTTTTAACTGGCACGGGAATCCCTCTTAAGCGAGCATACTCTATCTCTTCCTCACGCGATAGACCCCATTCCCTTACGGGAGCGACGATTTTCAAATCGGGCGCAAGCGCCATAAAGGAAACCTCAAATCTTACTTGGTCGTTCCCCTTGCCAGTAGAGCCGTGAGCTACCATCTTGGCTTCTTCCTGCCTCGCTATTTCCACAACTTTCTTTGCTATTAGAGGGCGAGAAAGGGCAGCAGAGAGGGGATAGCGTCCCTCATAAAGGGCATTTGCTTTGAGGGCGGGAAGGACGAAATCTCTTGCGAACTCCTCCTTTGCATCTATAACATAGGCGGAAACAGCGCCTATTTTTAAAGCCTTCTCCCTAATCTCCTCGTAATTCTTCTCCTCTCCTACATCAACGGCGACCGCAACCACATCAACATCGTATTTCTCGGCTAACCATTTTATTGCAACGGATGTATCTAAACCTCCTGAGTAAGCAAGGACAAGTTTTTCCTTCAATTCTTTCCTTCCTCCTTCACATTTTTCATCTTTTTAATTTTATCAGAAATTAACCCAAATGAAAAATGATTTTAAACTAATAGGGCAAGAATAGCCTTTTGAATGTGAAGCCTGTTCTCCGCTTGGTCAAACACTATTGAATGTGGACCATCCATAACCTCATCCGTTATTTCCTCTCCCCTCCTTGCGGGAAGGCAATGCATAACAACCGCTTCCGGTTTGGCTAATTCCAGAAGGGAGGAATTGAGCTGGTAGGGAGCGAAATCCCGCTTTCTCTTCTCGCTTTCCTCTTCTTGTCCCATTGACACCCAGACATCGGTATAAATAACATCCGCATCTTTAATATCGTCTTTTGAATGACTGAAAGCGACCGCGAAGGGAAGTTCGTATCCCGGCGGGCAGATATGAAGGAAATTCACTCCTAAGAGCGAGGAGAGAAGCGCCAAGGAGGCGCATACATTGTTGCCATCTCCCAAGAAAACGAACTTCATATCCTCCCTTATCATTCCTCTTTCCCAAAGCGTGAAGAAATCGCCAAGCGCCTGGCAGGGATGTTCTTTATCGGATAAGCCGTTAATAACTGGTATATCCGCATATTTCGCCAACTCTTCCAATGTCTCCTGCTTGAATACCCTCGCCATTATCGCATCAACATATCTTTCAAGCGTTCTCGCCGTGTCCGCGATTGTCTCCCCTCTGCCAAGCTGGAGGTCCTGACGAGAAAGGAACAAGGGATAGGCGCCGAGTTGATAAACCCCCACCTCAAAAGAAACCCTTGTCCTCGTTGAAGGTTTTTCGAAAAGGAGAGCTATCGCTTTTCCTTGAAGCAGGGGATGTGGCTCCCCACGCTTTTGCATATCCTTAAGCAATTTCGCTACTTCAAATAAAGCGAGAACTTCCTCTTTAGTTAATTGGGAAATTGAAAGAAGGTCCCTTCCTTGAAAGCGACCTTTAATCTCCTTTACCTTTGAGTAATTCATATAGCACCTCCTTTAGTATCGCTATACCTCTTTCTATTTCTTCCCTTTCTATCACAAGGGGAGGAAGGAAACGGAGGGTGTAATCGCTCGTAGCATTTATAATCAATCCCTTCTCCAAAGCCTTAGATACTGCCTGTCTCGCAATTGGTTGATTAAACTCAATTGCCAGCATAAGCCCAAGCCCCCTTATCTCTTTTACTTCCCCGACCTCCTCCCTCAATTCCTCCAGCTTTCTCCGGAAGAAATTTCCCATCTCCTTTGCTCTTTTGGGAAGATTTTCCCTTTCCAAAATATCCAAGACCGCTAAGGCAGCCGAGGTAGCTAGGAAGTTTCCACCGAAGGTTGAAGCGTGGTCTCCCGGGGAAAAAGCTTCCGCAACCTCGGGCTGAGCAAGCATAGCCCCGATGGGAACTCCTCCAGCGAGAGATTTAGCTAATGTGATGATATGTGGCTTTATATCGTAGAGCTGGTAGCAGAAAAGAGCGCCGCACCTTCCCAACCCAGTTTGAACCTCGTCAAGGATTAAGAGAATGTCCCTTTCTCTGCAGAGCTTGTATATCCCTTGGAGGAAATCCTTATCCGCTGGATAAACTCCTCCTTCTCCCTGCACTGGCTCAAGAATAACGGCGCAGGTCTCGTCGTCCATCAGGGAAGAGAAGGCGGAGAGGTCATTAAATGGGGCGAAGGAAAAACCGGGAATGAGGGGTTGAAATTTCTCTCTGTATTTTTCCTGCCCAGTAGCGGAAAGAGCGCCGAGGGTTCTTCCGTGAAAGGAGTTCAAAGCGGAAATTATCTTGTATTTTCCTTTTGGTTTCCCGTAGGCACGAGCGAGCTTGATAGCTGCTTCGTTAGCCTCCGCGCCGGAGTTGCAGAAGAAGGAAAGCATCCCCGTGAGTTTATAAAGCCTTTCCGCTAATTTCTCTTGCAAAGGTATGTGGAAGAGATTGGATGTATGAAGAAGAAGGGAACCCTGCTTTTGGATGGCGGAGACGACCTCGGGATGGCAATGCCCCACATTCAAAACGCCTATACCCGCGAGAAAATCTATATATTCCTTTCCCTCCACATCCCAGAGCCTTGCTCCTCTGCCCTTGACAAAGGCAACAGGAAACCTTTTGTAAGTTTTTATGGTAAAATCCTCCCTTTGATATTGCATTTTAAAAAATAATACAACCGAACTATACTCAAGGCAAGAAAAAGGAAACAATCCCAAGAGATTGCCAGCCTCCCTTAAGGGAGGCTGGCATTGACAACTATTTTGATTGTCATTGCTTGCATAGGTGAAGGATTTTGAAAAAATGAAGAAGCACACAAGACAGCGAAATCGAAATTGGGCTTTAGAAACTAATTCTTTCAAATGGATAGGAATGAAAGGATATATAGAGTAAGTTCCAATGTCTCGCGCCAAATGTTAAACGAGATTTTGAAATGATAGTAGACATTGGATTTAAAAAGATACCAATAGATGCCAAGATTGCGACGCTCACCTACACTGGACTCGCATCTATGGGTATAGGTTTTTAAAAAGGTATTGGTCTCCTCCACTCTTATGGGACCATCCTCTTATCTCCAAATTATAAAATCGTTTTTCTTAATTTGGTTTGATATTTTTGACTTATACGATGCCTCCTTTTTTCTCCCTCAATTAGAGAAGAATTAAATTTTATACACAATTGCTATTTCCCCTTTTTATTCCTTATCTATTTCAAAAACCTATACCCATGCCAGCAATGAAAAAATTTTTAGCAAGTCCGGTTTTGTTGCAAAATTAGCATAGCCGTAGAAGAGCCATCACCACTTTTCAGGAATTTAAAAGAACATTTACATATTTTCTCAAAATTCATTTTTATTTCATTCAAAAAATCTGTCTTTACCTTTACAAATTTTATTAAGAGATATCCTCATCCTTATCTTTTTATACTCCTGCCCAAAAGAGATTGCCCTTTAAATTTATTTATGCAACAAGACCGCAAGTCCAATATCTTTTTGAAATTATTTAGAAAGATTTGCTTTTTTAAAATCTATCAGCTGGCCAGAAGAAGGGAAACTGTTTGGGGAACAGATTTCGCAAAATCGGGAGAGCCTCCTCTCCTTGCAAAGAAACATCCTCATCTAAAAGGAGCTCGTCAATTGAGCGGTAACCCATAGCAAGCTGCATAAGCTTTGCTTGAGGAATCTTTAATTTCCAACCGAAGGGAGGGAGAAAGGGAATAAACAATATGGTATCTCCCTTTATATCAAAGGGAACCTCTCCTATTTCCGTCTCTATTATAAGAATCCCCTCCCGTTGATTGTATCCTATACGACTCCTGAAGACTTCCTGAAGTTTATAGAGAAAGGTTATTATATTGATGATTCTCCCCATTCCATCTCTATTCTCGGGAAATTCAATATTCAGGCGTAAGTCATAGCGCTGGCAGAATTCGGTGAAAAGGAAATCCGGTGGAAGAGAGAAACTGAAGACGGGGTTATTCCTCTCCTCAGCGACGAGGCGAATTTGAGAAAGAAGGGCGTAAAAAATCTCCTTATCCGGCTTCTTATATCCCAACTCTATGACTATTGGCTCCTCGCTATCTATCACAAAATAGGCGACGACCTCTTCTCCCTCCAAAATTACGAAGGGTAGAGCTTTAGATGACCAGCTATTCCCGTGAGTAAATCCCTCCCACTTTTCCATAGAACGGACGATTGTTCCCGTGCGTTTCTTGTTGTTTTCTTCATAAATCTCCAAGACCGCCTTCTTAAATCTTTCCTCGTAGGGTATGGTTTTAAAGCGAGAAGGAGATGAGGGGATATTTCTCATATCAAGATAGGCGGTGTAGCGAGGAAGGACGGTAGCGTAGCCAAAGCGATGATAGAAATTGGGTATTCCAAATAGAAGGGATACATCATAGCCCTCTTCCTTCATAAACTGAATGGAGGCATTCAAAACTTTACTTGCATAGCCCTTTAAGCGATGCTTTTCCTCTGTCCAAACGCCCGCTATGCCTCCCATCCTCATCACCGCTGAACCTATGCGCATCTCATAATCTATGACCCAAAGGTGGCTGACTTCCTCCCCATCAACGACAAGGGTTAACTTCGTAGCTCTACCCTGTCTCTCCTTTTTGATTTCCATAAAGCTTACACCTCCAATAGATTTGATTCCTCCCATTTGAGGGAGGGATATAATTTTAATGTTTTAATCTCAGATGGAGCAAGAGAACCACTCCATTTTGTTTTGAGATGGGGAATCTCAAGCGTTGCTTGACACATCTCCCCACTGCTTTCCCAAAGACGAAAAACAATAACATCCTCTTCCTCTCCCATCTTGAGAACGGAAAGAATGACATTGGAGGGCTGAAGCTCGAGAAGGGAAAAGGAAGGTGGTAATGCACCGCTGTGGGGATGCTCTATTAAAACCTCAAGGGGTTGATTGAACTCCTCCGCAATTCGCTCCACTTTCCCCTCCTTCCAATCGCCTTTATGAGGATAGATGCGATATGAGAAATGATTATAGCCTTGGTCCATATAATTATAATCCTTCCCTTCTTCAAGTTGGCGTGGAATATGATGCGCATATACGGGACTTCTAACTATGCTAAGACGCATTTCCCCTTCCAAGACATCCCCTCCATATTTGGAATCATTTATAAAAGCAACTCCATAGCTTCCATCTCTATTGTCTACATTCATCCAAGCGCCGAGGGGTTGCTCCTTCCCATCTTGTTCCCTTTCAATGTATCCGTAGGGAATGGAGAAAGTGGCAATGGAATCCTGCCAAGCGGTTGGCAGGGCAATTTTGAGCATTTTATGCTTCTCGTTCCAAAGAAGGGTTGCCTCAACATCCAGGAAAGGTGAATCTTTGTAAAGTAGGAAATCCTGCCAGAGAATGCTATCCCCCCAAACGCTCTTCACCCTTAACCGCCATCTTATCGGTCCTTTCTCAATCCATTTCTTCTCCACTGCTTTGAATCTCCCGATTACATCCCTAAAGGAATCAATATTATGTCCCCAGGCATCTCCTCTATCATCTATCACTAAGGGGACGAGAGCGGGATAGCGAAGAGGCTCTATTCCGTTCACCTTGTCCACAAAACGAGATATATAGCCCTCATCGTCTATTTCTACCAGCAAGAAATCGCCCTCTAATCTCTCGGGAAAATCTGTTCCCGCTTGTGGAGTTAAATTCTGGGAGGGGAGAAGTCTATAAACAGCGTAACCCAAAGGAGGAACATCCGCCATAAAGAGAAATCGCCTCATTCCCGTTACGCTCAGGGATTGCACTTCCTGTGTCTCTTCAACTTCCCCATTGGGAGATAAGATGCTCAATCCCTCTTCTCTCCACCCTATTTCTATTTCCACTTTATCAAGCCTTCTCCAAGAAGAAGGATTGAAGATTATAACGGATTGCCCCTCGGTTTTGATTTTCCTTGCGATGCTTTGCATCGCATAGTTTAAAGCCTTTTCAGCTATATGAATGGATGTATCTATAGCTTTCCGGGCATCCTCATAGGCTGGCGGGATGCTTGAGCCAGCGAGGATATCGTGAAATTGGCAGAAAAGGAGATTTTCCCAAGCGAAACGAAATTCTTCCCTTGGATAAGATTTGCCCACAAGCAGATGGGCTAAAACAGAGAGCTTTTCAGCTCTTAAAAGGGTATTCTCCCCCTTTCTATTCATAGCCTTTATCAAGCTACAGGAGGTATAGCAGCCCCGAGAGTGATATTGGAGCTCGTCTTCAACGGTAGGATATTCTCCTTCCCCGATTTCTCTGAAGAAATCCTCCGTTTTAGCGAATATGAACTTGTGTTGAGGCATATTCTGGGAAAGAGATTTTAAGCTTTGTATATTTTCCTCTGTTGGACCACCACCGTGGTCGCCCCTCCCATAGAAGAACATCGCCTTTCCCATCTTCCCCTCAAGCTCGTTTAGGAAACGCTCCAAATAATCTTTTAACTCAGCGCCTCCCGTTGCGTATGAGAAGGGAATGCGGTAGGCTAAGACGATTGAGCCGTCTCTGCTTTTCCAGTGGAAGAGATATGAAGGCAAAGCCTTCTCCTGAGGGGAAGGACGCATAAAAACATAGTATTCCATTCCCGATTTACGAAATATCTGGGGAAGGGAAGCGTTGTGCCCAAAGGAATCAGGATTGTATCCTACTCTCGCGGTTTTTCCGAAATTATTTTTGAAGAAAAGCTGACCGTAAAGGGAGTGCCGAACGAAGGATTCCCCGCAAGGGATATTGCAATCAGGTTCTACAATCCAACCACCAACGATTTCCCAGCGTCCTTCCTCAACATATCTCTTTATTTTCTCAAACATCTCGGGCTCGTTCTCCTTAAGCCATTTATAGAAAATAGCGGAGGAGAAAGAAAACCTAAAATCAGGATATCTCTCCATAAGCTCTAAAACAGCTTGGCAGGTCGCCCGAACAACCTGCATTCCCTCCGGCCAGCGCCAGAGCCAAACCGGGTCAATGTGAGCATTTCCTATCAGATAGATGTCCATTTTCTTCCTCCTTTAAAAATTTTTAGAATTATTTTAGAAAAATCGGGAAATTGAGTGAAGAGCCTATTTCATTTGGGGATGATATCCTTCCATCTTGTCAATGTTTATCATAATCAATAAAATTTCATTGATAATGAATGATATCCGAATAAAAAATCGTTCTTTCCAGTTCCTCCCACTCATATTGAAGACATCCGTTCATCTCGGTGCCTATAAAGTTGAGATAATTCCAGGGGCAAAAAATGTAAGGGTGATAGCCTATTCGGAAAGAGGCAGCAGGGAGTTTATGCGTCTTTCCCGAACAAATTATTCTCTTTTACTTTTGGAAGTTGAGGATTATCTTGAGCGGAAGGTTGAGGAAGTGAAGATAGGGGATGCGGTTTTCCATTTTTCTCTCTCCTTCTATCCCTCGGAATGGGGTGATTTGTTGGTGATTAATTTCCATAAGTAATGATTTGGCGGAAGGGGGAAATCTCTGTATTATATTAGTAGAAAATTTTAATTTTTAAATTTGGAAGGTGATACTCGGAAATGCTTCTTGTTGAGGATTTATTTGTGGAAGTAGAAGGCAAACAAATCCTGAAAGGCGTTAATTTAAACATAAACGAAGGAGAGACGCATATATTGATGGGACCGAATGGTTCAGGGAAGACGACGCTCTTGAGGGTGATTATGGGGTTAGGGAAATACAATCTTTTGAAAGGAAAGATTTATTGGTATGGGAAGGATATAACGGGATTGCCCCCAAATGAAAGAGCGAAATTGGGGTTAGGTATCGCCTTCCAGAGGGCGCCGATAATTAGAGGAGTTACGCTTAGGCAATTAAGTCATTATATCTCCAATGGGGAAAATAAGTTAGAGGATGTAGCAAAACAACTTAAATGCGAGGAGCTTCTGGACAGAGATTTGAATTATGGCTTCTCTGGTGGGGAGATGAAAAAGACGGAGCTGATGCAGCTTCTTCTTCAATCTCCCCGATTAGCTCTTATAGATGAGCCTGAGTCCGGCGTTGATTTAGATAACATCGCGATAATCGGGGAAGCAATAAATCTTCTCTTGGGGAAAAAGAAGGTGATAGAAAAGAAAAAATCGGGATTAATTATAACTCACACGGGGCATATTTTGGATTATGTCAACGCGGATTATGGACATGTAATGATTGAAGGAAAGATTATCTGCCAGGGTAACCCTCGCGACCTTTTCAATCAGATAAAAGAACACGGATATGAGGGGTGTTTAGAATGCGCGAGATGCAGAGGATTATGAAGGAGCTAAACGAGAAAGCAGAAAAAGCGAAAAACAAGCCCGCTCCATTTGGTCCTGACATAGACTTAACTTCATTCTTTCTCCCTCCCCAAAGGGAGGAAGTTGAATCCCTTGAGGAATTGGATAGGGAATTTAGAGATAGAGCACTGGAAGTGGGAGTAGATGCGAGAGAAGAAGGGAGAGCGGGAACCTATTTTCAGGCAGACCGTGCCCCAATATATAAGAAAGTGCAGGAGTTTTACAAGGGTCAAATAGAGATAATGAGCACGGAGGAGGCGTTGAGGGAATATGATTGGATGGTTGATTATTGGTGGAAGGCTATTCCAGTTGATACTGATAAATACACAGCTACAGCCCATCTTCTGCAAACTCATGGTTATTTCATAAGGGCTTTTAAGGGGCAAAAGGTAAAGACCCCCGTTCAAGCTTGCCTCTTCATAGCTG
>Ga0207433_10003464_pt1 | contig 30416 bp, 35 predicted proteins | sample YelNatPaOPGAMG01_FD_187559 | JGI IMG/M metagenome (GOLD analysis project Ga0207433, IMG submission 187559) | Hot spring thermophilic microbial communities from Obsidian Pool, Yellowstone National Park, USA - OP-RAMG-01 (SPAdes) (version 3) | ecosystem: Environmental > Aquatic > Thermal springs... | reverse complement strand
AAAGGGGGCGGTATATCAAATAAATATTAAGAGATATTGACAAGAATTTTTTTTTCTGCTAATTTATTTATAATCATCTGAAATCGTTCAGATGAAAAAAGAGCATTACTACTCGTCGTCCCTTACATACGAGCGGTAGTGATGCTCTTTTTTATTGATTTTTATAGATGATACAGCTGAATCGGAACTCTTAATTTTCTTTTTGCTAACTGTTTGAATTGGTCTGAAACAAAAATAACCAATTCCTTTCTTTCTGCTTGACTCCTACTTTCTTTTTTCGAACCCGGCCTTCTATGAAACAAATTCAATCTCATAAACCAAATATAAATAAAAAAAAAGAATTTGTCAAGACCTATAGAAAAAAAAGTTTATTCTATGAGATAGCCTATAGGAAATATAAAACGATTTGAAGCTCTCTGGCAGACTTTAACATTCCATAAATTTTTTGTGGATAACTTGTGGTTAATAAACTTTTATGGTTTTTGTATAATTAAAGCTATGCTTTTGAGTGTATTAACTTGCAACACACTTTTTGGCAAAGCTATTGGCGAGCTTAATGAAATAGCAAAAAAAAATAAAGTTGACGTTGTCAGCCTTCAGGAGGTGGAAACCGAAGAAGAGAACCTGAAACAAATCAATGGCGACGATTACTTGCTGGCAGATTTCTCCAATTCCTTTATTCAGTTCAACCAAATTTTTGGTTTGGCTACTTATTACCGCAAGGACAGTCTTTCTTTTAACGAATCTGAAAACTTCGGCCTCACAAGAAGTTTGCCCGAAACACTCATGATGTTTCTTAGAGTAGGAAGAAGTGAACGTACTGTTTTGAAAACAGAATTTACTGTTAAGTCAACGGGTAAAAAGTTAACTGTTTATAATATTCACTGTTCTTCCTGGAGCACTAATAAAGTGCGCGACAGACAAATACAACAATTGCTTTCCGATTTGCAAACCGACTTTCCCAATCCAACAATCATTATGGGTGACTTTAATTATCCTTATGGAAGAAGAAAATTTGAAAAGCTGATTTCCCGATATGGTTTAAAAGAAGCTACCAACAATATCTTTTATTCTTATGAGTTCAAACTATTTGGTTTTATTCCCATCAAATGGAAAAACGATTATATTCTTTATAAAAATCTTATCCTCAAGGAAACGAAACGATTAAAAATCAACTCTTCCGATCATTATCCGATTATATCAACCTTTGAAACTTAAATCTCTTTTAGATAAGTTTGGAAGAAATTTTTTACTTTTTTCAGACGCTCTTCAAGTAATTTATTAAGAGGAAGATGTTTTTTTGCTTCCATTTCCCGATAAGCCTCTCCTCCCATTTGATATTCAAAGATCTTTTTCTTAATGTCGCCTTTAATTAAAAAGTGAGCCGTTGCCAAAAGATATTTGTAAAGAACTGCTAGTTCGCCTTCTTTTTTAAATCTCCTTAAAGAAAATTTATATTTAATTGAGGGTGAAAATTTGGCCCTTACTCCCCATTGGTAAGCTTTTTGAACGATATTATGATCTTCAGCTAAATAAAGCCGCTCGTCAAAACCGCCAACTAAATGAAATAAGTTTTTTTCCCAAATCATCGTCCCACCGGTAGAAAAGGGCCTACCAATGCTGTGAGAAGTCTCAACGAGAAAATTGACGAATCTAAAAATGATTTTTGCTTGGGAATCTCTGCTATTGGGGATAACGTACGGTATGAAAACCAAACCTTTCTTTCTCAATATTACTGTTTTAATATTTTTTGTAAAGTTTGGGCTGATATTTGAGTCGGCATCTAGAAAAATCAAAAATTTCCCCTTAGCTTTTTTTGCACCGTAATTTCTTTGATGAGAAACGTTATGTTTTCCTGTATTAAAAAAACGGAGGGGTAATTTGTTGAAACTTAAGGCCACTTCTTTTGTTTTGTCTTTTGAATTAGAGTCAACAATAACTACCTCAAAATCCTTATCTTTTTGCCTCTCGAGGCCTGTTAACAATTTAGGTAGGCAAACTTCCTCATTGAGAGTAGGAATAATAATGGAAAAAAAAGGTTTCATATCAACCTAATATTAATTAATTATATCATTTGCTAAAATAGGGAATGGTAATATCCGTTATTATCCCAGCTCACAACGAAGAAAAATATATTGAAAAATGCCTTTTTAGTTTAGAGAAACAGGTGGAAAAACCTGATGAAATTATCGTAGTTGATAATAACTGCCGCGATAAAACTATCGCCATCGCTAAAAAATTCCGTGTTAAAATCGTCAAAGAAAAAAGGCAGGGAATTGCTTTTGCTCGAAATAAAGGCTTCGACTGCGCCAAAGGCGATATTATTGTCCGCTGTGATGCCGACACGATTGTCCCTCCCGACTGGATAAAAAAAATTAAAACCAACTTCCAAAAACATAAAATAGACGCCTTGACGGGATCGGTTATTTTCTATGATTTACCTTTAAAAACACCTATTTTTGCCAATGTTTATATGGACATCATGAAAACCGCCTTAAAAGGAAACAACACTTTGAACGGCTTTAATATGGCGATTAAAAAAAACATTTGGAAAAAAGTAAGAAAGAAGGTTTGTCTCGACAGCAACAAAGTCCATGAAGACGTTGATTTGGCGATCCAGATTGGCAAGGCAGGCGGGGTGATTGCCGTTGATAAAAATCTGGTTGTAAAGAGTTCGGGTAGAAGGATTGTTAAAAAACCTTATTCATTTTTCGCCGAATACCCAATAAAACTGGTTAAAACCCTAAAATATAGCTGATGTTTTTATTTCTTTTTGTGTCCGCGAAACATTTTTTCCAACTCCTCAAAAGTAGTCACATCTTCAGGACGTTTATCGTCGCGAAACCTTTCCAAACGGGGAAAACGGAGAGCAAATCCAGGAATATCAACTTCAACTGCCTGACCGTTTTTTGATGGTTTAAGCGTTCTGCCGGCAGTATGGACGGGCGACCGAGTAATTTCGTCGGCTCTAATTTCAACCACTAAAGACGGTTTTATCCAAACGTCAACTGCCATTATTTTATCAACTTCATAAAAAGCTGGTTTTTTGTCTGTTTTTAGTTTATCGCTTCTTTTTTTAAGCTCACGCCATTCCTCGTCAGAAAGACCTGTACCAATCTTGGCTACTGTCACATATCTATCTCCCTTTTTGTCATAAACGCCAACTAAGAAGGCACCGATCCCGAAACCTGTCCTTTTGCCTTTGCCAAAATCATAACCCATGACTAAACAATCAATAGTATCTTCTATTTTTGAAGCATAACTTCTTTTAAACTTGATCCAGTTCCACCCTCTGGCTCCTGGCTGATACAGACCATCTAGCTTTTTGGCAATAATCCCTTCCAAACCCTTGGAGATCGCATCGTCGAAAAGAAGCTCTAGTTTTTTCTCCTCTTCAACAATGTTTTCTGGAGCAATTAAAATCGTATCTTTAAAAATATCGCCGGTCAACTTGATAATCTTCTCAAGAGTCCTTCGTCTTTCCAAAAAAGGGATATTAAGATAGCTTTTGCCGTTTAAATAAAGAAGTTCAAAAACGAAAAGTTTAAGCGGAATTTCTTTGGCTTTGGTCTCAATTTCATATTTTCTTTTCCTTTGCACCGTCTCTTGAAAAGGTAGAAAATTACCGGTTTGCGGATCAAAACCAATTGCTTCTCCCTCAAGTATGACTTTCTCAGCATTTATCTCTTTCTTTATACCATCTATCACATCTGGATACATGTAAGTAACCTCCTCCAGATTGCGAGAATAAAGCCGCACCATTCTGTCGGCCGACTTGTTATAGTGGACCTGAAGGCGAAATCCATCGTATTTTGGCTCAACCGCCGTTTTGCCTATCTTCTTGATAATTTCCTCCGATGAAGAAAGTCTTTCGGCTCGCATCATGAGGATGGGGGTAAAAACTTCGGGTTTAATCTTTTTCAAACCCTCAACTCCTTCTTTTTTAATCGTCTCGCCGATAAAACCAAGATCAGGTCGAACATGATAAGCTTTTTCTATCGCTTGACGCAAACTTTTATCACCTTTTACCATCCAAGAAAAAGCGTCAAGAACGGTCATATCGGAAAAACCCAAACGCATCACTCCGATAGGGATTCGAACAAGATAACAAGCCGATAAAGCATCAAGCTGGCGGATAAGGCCGGCCAATATTGTAATTTTTATTTCCTGTGAACCAACGCCTGAAGCAACTGCCATCTTGTAAAGACTGTCGTAAACTTCCAAAACCGAAAGATCTTTCTCATCAAAAGACTTTATCTGTTTTTTAAAATAAGCGACCGTTTTCCCCAAATCGCCTACTTTTTTATATTGTTTTTCAAACAGTCTTTTTTCCAGATTAAGAGCCAGAATAATGCTTTTGATCACCATCCGTTCGGCCATGCCAAACTCGATTTTCTCAAACATCGGCGCTACTCTTCCTTGAAGCAGATAAATGGTTTTCCTTATTTCTTCGTATTTTAATTTTTTGAAAAGCTCGGCTAAAAGATGAGTAATCGTCAATCTTGATGAGGTGCTTTCAATTTTTTCGAAGTAAGCTGCCAGTTCGCTAAATTTCATTGATTAAACAAAAACAAATAAGCTAACCCCAAACCGATCAAAAATAATATCCCTAAAGCAAAAGTGAAAAAACCTTCCTCATGCTTAGATATCTTGTAAATTCCTTCAGCCACAAGAGTTAAGGAAAATAAGCCAGGTAAAAGAAAACCAAGATATATTAACTCCAAAGATTGGTTGCTCATTTTTTTAGCCGTCCAATAGTTTCGGCTATCTTTCAAACCATAACGTACCTTGCTCCTTTTGTGCTGCCCACTTTCCTAATTAGGTTTTTTTTCATCAAATCCTGCAAATCCCTTAAAATTGTATCTTCCGATATATCAGCAAAAAGACTGCTGAATGCTTTGTTTTGCAAATAACCTACCTCCTGTATATATTCAATTATTTTCATCTGTCTTTCGGTCAAATAAATCTGCTGCCCGCCGAATTTTTCTTTCATTCTGACATCCTTTGATAACTTAAAAATTTTTTCTTTTATTTTTTCAAATTCGGTCGCAGCTCCAAAGCTGAAATACTCAAGCCAGGCGGTCAAATCACCGGCTGAAGCCCTTTGAAGATTTTCATAATAAGAAACAGCGTCTTTATCATAGTATTCTTCAAGGGAAAAGAAACGTCTAATATCGTAACCGCCAAGAAAAAGTATCAAAGTGGCTACTACTCTGGCAACGCGGCCGTTGCCGTCTATAAACGGATGGATGCGCACCAGTTCATGGTGAGCAATCCCTGCTTTAATTACGGGGTGCATTTGCTCCTTGTCTTCACGGTTAAGCCAATAAACAAATTCGCGCATCAAAAAAGGAACTTCTATCGGTGATGGTGGTCGAAAAGTCACCTCTCCCGTTTGCGAATTTCTAATTACCACTTGTTTTGTTCTGTATTCACCCGCCTGATCTTCGGTAAGAATTTTGTTGGCGATAATTCGGTGAAGTTTTTTTATCAAGGCCTCAGTAATTTTATCGATGCTTCTCTTTGCTTCATCGTCGATAAATTCGATTACCCGTCGATAATTAATGACTTCCTGAATATCGCGCTGCCTACCAACCACATCTTTGCCCATCAGAACATTTTTAGCATCGTCTTTATGCAACTGATTGCCTTCGATGTGAGTGCCATGATAAACCGATCTAATAATAGCGTCTTCCTTAAACTGTTTTTCCCATAATGGCAAGAGAGGCGAATGTTTAATGATTTCCTCGGCCGCTTCAATTTTGGCAACGTTTTTCAAAATCTTGTTGGTAATCGTGTATGAAGGCGAAAACATAAAGTTATTATAACACTTTTTCCTTATGAGTTTTAAAATTGATATTCTTGGATTGACTTAAAAACCGATTTTTCTTATACTAAATCCAATATGAAGTATCTTTCTCAAATCAACGCCACAACTATTCCTACTTTGGTCCCTGTCTATGGAAAAGTAACCAGCATCTCCTCTCTTATCAACCTCATCTTTCCCTTAGCCATTGTTGGGGCTGCTTTAATTTTTTTGGTCACTACTTTATATGGTGCATTTACCTGGCTTACTGCTGGAAGTGAAACAAAAAATGTTCAGAAGGCGCAAAAGATTTTTATCTTTTCAATTCTCGGACTTGTCATTGTCATTGTAAGTTATGTTGCGGTAAAATTAATTGGAGTGATATTAAACATTAATCTACCTTTATGAACCCCCCATCCAACGATGCCGTCAATCGAATTTTCGGAGGAACAGTCCAACCGGTGATCACCTCCCTTCCTGCCGATCCGAGAGAGGCTTTGGGAAGAGTAATTGGCATTGGTATTAATCTTTTCATTCTTGTAGTCATATTTTTCCTCCTGATTTACATGCTTTGGGGGGCCTTTGACTGGATCACTTCGTCTGGAGAAAAGGAAAAAATCGCTAAAGCGCAAAACAAAATTGTCAACGCGCTGCTGGGAATGTTTATTGCCTTTGGCGTTTTATCGCTTTTTGGTATCATTACCGGAAATATTTTAGGACTTTTTATCCAGACACCAACGGGCTGGATATTTAACATTCCCACTCTCTAATTACTTGTTCTGCGTCTTATCTTATGAAAAGAACCACAACAAGGTTAATAACATTAATCATTAGTCTTTTAATCCTGGTAGCGATTTTTTTTATCAAAGATAAATTAACCCTTTTTTTTGCTTCAAAAAAAACCAGTCAATTATTTCCATCGCAAAAAGTAGGATCAATTGATGAGTTGCGCCTCAAAAATGCAAATGCAGAAACAAGAATCTATCTTCGCAACAACCAATGGTTTTTAATTAAAGATGGTATGGAATATAAAGCAAACGAGGAGTTAGTCAATCAAATTCTTAATAGTATTTTTTCTTTAAAAAAGGAGGAAGTTGTTTCTCGCAATAAAAACCATCATTCAGTTTTGGGAATCGGTCAGCAAAAAATTATTTTTAGGTTGGGAGGGAAAAATTATACTCTTTTCATCGGCAACAGTTACGGCATTGATAAAAATTATCTTCGTCTTAATGATGAAGATGATGTATTTGTCGGCGCTGGCTTCAATACTGTTTTTTCAACACAAGAATACCGAGATTTAGCCGTCCATTTTATTAATGATGAAACTGCCGTCACTGCGATAACTATTGACGATGGCAATCAAAAAACCACTCTTGAAAAAAGGAGTACCGATTGGTACAGCGGCAAAAATAAGATTTCGAGGGAAAAAGTCGATTTCTTCCTCAACGATCTCAAAACATTGCAAGCAAAAAACATTATTAAGGAAAATGTTTTGGAAACAGGTTATTACCCAAATGCGTTAAACATCTTTGTCAAAGAAAACAATCAGGAGAAAAAAGGCGAATTTTTTATCAAAGATCAAGACTCTTATTATTTAAAAGTTCAATCTTCCCCTTTTCTCTTTGAAATTGCCCCTGCTTCTTTTGAATCTTTAAAAAAGACTGAGACTGATTTTATTGGTCAGTGAGTTCTAATCAAGACTAATTTTATATATTTTTGAACCAACTAAAGCGTAAATATCGTTTTTATAAACAACAATATCTGAAGCTTTATTAAGTATACTCGAGTTAATTTCTTTTTCATAAGTCCCTTCCTTTGAAAGGACGAATACGCTTCCTTTTTCTTTATCCCAGACATAAACTCCGCCCAAATCTTTGGCGGTAAATACTTTAGTTATGTTTATATCACCTCCGGGATAAGTGGTGGAAAAGTCATCACTCACTCCGGCGGTGAATTTTCTCACTTTGTCTTTAAACCCGATATAAACTGAAGCGTCTATTGCCAATGAATTGGCATTTTTCAAGCTGATATTTTCGCCCGGACCAAAATAAGACCTTTTGTCGGAAAATCCGCCCTCTGTTGGTAGATATTTATAAATGTCACCCGCTTCAGTATCAAGCAGGTAAAGATTGCCGTTATAGACCTGCATGTCGATGATGTTCCCCCATTCGTCATCTTGTTCGATCATTTTTTTAACTCCCCCTTCTTCATCAACCCGATAAATTCCCTTATTGGGCACGAAAAAAAATGTGTCTTCATCATAAGATACAGTTAAAGAAGACATTCCTGTTTCGGCCAAACTTCTTTTATCTAAAGATTTTTTGGTCAAAGACAAAACATAAGCAGTATTTTTCTTGGCAGTAAGAATGGTTGCTTTATCTTCATCCAAACTCATCCTCACTCCTTTAGCCTCGCTGTCATCCAAAGCTAGATCATAAAATTCTTCATAACCCTTCTCTTCCTTTTTGATAATCGCACTTTCTTTAACTTTGATCAAAAACTCTAACTCCTTTACTTCTTCTTTTTTCTTGTCTCCTATCTCCTGTTTCAATTTAACCAACTCTTGTTTCGCCTCGGCAATCAAAACCAGAGAACGGGATAAATTAAGAAAAGCTATCTCTTCAGCTTCGGTAAGTTTCTCGGTAATGACTTCTTTGGCATAGTCAACCTTCTTTTGAGCCCGCGATTCATCTCTTCTTTTATAGCCGGTAAAAACACTCCAAACCAAAATGAGGAAAATCGCTATAACAGCAAAAGCGGTATAAACCTTTTTTTTCGCCGATTGATCAGATTGCCGACGAAGATCCTGGTAAACTCTTTTTACTCCTGTCAGCAGTTGGCCTATTGGATTTATTTTTGCCTCAACAGTCGTTTTGACTCTTTCGGGAACGAAAACCTCATTTTGCTTTATTGTAGAACGTCCCTCCTTTAATTTGACAAAAAGAGCCACTAAACTCTGATTGCTTAAGACAGCATCTAATTTTGGAGAAATCTCTTGCGTCTCTTTTCCACTCACTATTTTGTTTATTTCGTACTCCGAGCCAATAATTTCATTAAAACGGCTGGTGGTAAAAATAAGCAAATCATTTTTTTCTATATATCCGGAAGCGCTATTGTCTCCTTTGATTATCTTTGCCAATTCATGTCCACGTGATAAAAAAATCTCTCCATTCCCTATTGTTCTTAAATAGAAAATATTGTCGTTTAAAAAACCTGCGGCCAAAGAAAAAGTTGTCGGCAAATTGGTTTTTTTTATCTCATCGCTAAGATACGATTCAAAGCCATAAAGACTGTTGATCCGTGCTTCAAGTAGATCGGCTTTGATCGCCTCCACTATTTCCCGACCCTGATCATTTGTTATTCCCTCTACCTCGATGATTAAAAAAAGATTATCGCCAGTGATACCGCCCAAAAAAAATTCCTCATTTTCCTTTTTTACATAAAGCGAAACATTCGGTTGAAGCATTATGTATAAGAAAAAAAGTTGATAACATTAATACAAAACTCTATAAAATCTTGTCTGTAAAAAAAATACAAGCATTCGACTGATTGTTTATAAAAATAATGGTTGTATTAGCGTCCTCGTTTTTTAATGATTATTGTCCCGCTAACCAGATAAAAAAACTATCCAAACCTCGTTAGAAAAACAAAGAAATCGTTAATTTTGTTTAATAGCATCACCTAATAAAACTATCTTTTCCTGTTTTTTCGCCTCAAATCCAGTATCTGAATTAGCGTTAAAAGCGGTAAAAAAGCGATTATGTCTTTTGTTTCTAGCCATTAGTATCCATTATACCAGTTATTTAGGTTGCTATTTCCACCATTGTTGTTTATAATATATACGCCCTGGTTATTTGAGCGACTTGGTCCCACCCTTTCCCATCCCGAACAAGGAAGTGAAACAAGTCAGCGCCGATGATACTCACTCCAAAGCGGAGCTGGGGAAAGTAGGTCATAGCCAGGGCATTTTTATTAACGGAAAACTGGTGGAGACAAAATTGCAGAAGGATTAAGCAAAGAGCTGTTCTTAAATAGAATGTTGTTGGGGACAACAAAGGTATTATCGTCTACATTCTCCTCTTTGCAAAATCGCACCATTTTAGAAGCATCTGCTTCGTTAGTAGAAATCGGTAAACCGGCTTCGGAGAAAATCCCTATCAAATCTTCTAGTCCGATTAGATTAAATTGAGAAAACATCTCAAAAGTTGATAAAAATGAAGAAATGCCGCAAGTTTTTTCTCCAGAAAACTTATCCTTTTCCCAATGATAAAAACAATCGTCTTTGATAAGGAATTTGTCCGTTTTCTCTCCTTTGGTAACTTGAGTAAAAATTTGTCGATCTTTAATATAGGCGCTGATACTGGCCGAACTATTGTTGTAAAGACAAACTAACGGTCCTTTAATGCTGATATTAATCTTACCACGGTATTCATCAATGTTAAGTTTTTGTGAAGGAGTGGGAGTCAAACTGACGGTTCTAACCGAATTAGATGTCTCAAATTTCAACAGTAATGCTATCAAAACAACCGCTATCGGAATGATAAACGTCAGTTTGGCTACATAAAAAAAAACGCTGTCAAAATCTTCTTTTTTCATATTAATGGCCAAATTACCACTCCTAACACCTACCAGCTTTAGGCAGGTGATTAATGAATTAATTGTAACAAACACATCAAATTATAGAAATCAAAAAAAGATTGATGATTGAGATGATTAAACTAAAAAGGAGTGCCCAACCAAAATTATGAACACGGAAACCAGGGACGATGGCGCTGACTAATAAAACCAATAAGGCATCAATGACAAAGATAAAAAGGCCAAGCGTTAAAATCGTCAACGGCAAGGTAAAAAACACCAATATCGGCCGGATAAAGGTATTTATTATTCCCAAAACCACAGCGACGACAAAAGCAACAGCAAAGTTGCTGACGCTTACTCCCGGCAAGATATAGGCAGCAATAGCAATAGATAAAGTATTAATTAAAAGTACAAGAGCTAAATTCATAGTTTGAGTTTTTATCACAAATACTAATTTTGACCTCAACTCCACCTCTACTCTTCTATCTTCTGAAGAACAGGAAGAGCATTTCTTTTGCTCTCGGTGACTCGATAACCTTTGGGGACTTCATCAATTGCATCCGGGCCGACTTCCCGGCTAAAATAGTAAATAGTTTGTTCATGACCACTGCCACGCAACTTAACTTCTCTTTTATGCAAAAAATATTTCGTTCCCCTTGAATTTGTGTATTCATATGCCATAATTAATCACCTCCTTTCTCCCAAAATTTTTTTAACTGATTGATAAGAGTGTAATAAATCTCACCTTCTCTAAGAGACAATTTAATGGATAAAAACCTCTATTTCAGTCGTCTAGTTTTCAAAACTATAAGAACTGATAAGACGACCAGAGAAAGTTTTTTCCATCAGAGATATTATCTGTTCCAATTAAGAAAATCTCAAAAAAAGTAAGAATTAAATAAGATTATCTCTTAAAAAAGTGTGGTTGTGCGTTCAAAAAGCTTTGTTGGGTTTTTTAGTTTTTTGCCTACCACCCCTGCCTAAATCTTTTACTAAATCTTCTAAGCCAAAATTATCATTGTCTTCTGGAATATTTCCTGAGATATCAAAATTGTCAGAAATCTCTTCTCCCAAATCATCCAAATTTCCTTCTTCAGGCACATTTTCGCCGTAATTATCATCATCGCTTTCGCCGTTATTTTTTAAACAGGATTTGACCATGTCATCACCCCCTTTCTTGGATAACTAAGAGTAGAGAATTTGTTAGCAAGATATACGAAGTAATTCATCATTATAGCTTCAAAATTTTATAAATACTAAAACCAATGTTTGGCGAACTTGTTTTTTATGAAGAAATCGGCAAGAGCTTAAATTGAATTGATAAAACTTTTAAGCCTCATCCTACCTGCCAATAGTCAAAAAACAACAAAAAAAAGGTAATAATTAAGTAAGAAGGTAAGGAATTAGCCTTCTTAAACAATTGGATCGTTAGAAACGTTAATTAATACCTGCTCTAATAAGCCTTGGTTTTGTGCCTTTTTAAGCAAGTTGTGGGTAATCATATCACCTCTTTTGGCTAAAATTTCATCGGTTGACAAAAGCAGATTTTTGGTCAGATATTTGCCGACAACATCCCTTTTACGGCTAGCAAATATATCACGTGTTTGATTTATTTTTGTGCATTTTAACGTTTCTTGGCAACTTTTTTCTACTTCCTTCCGAGCTTCGGCAACTTTTCGCTCAAGCGCGTTGACAGCTATTTTTATATTTGAATCATTGCGAATTTTTCTAATTTTTCGCCGCAACTGTTCTTTGAAACGCTTAATCTGCTCGTCTGCTCCATCAATAATACTTAAAGATTTTTTTTTCGTTTTGCCGATTTTCTTTTTGATATCTTGACTTGTTGGCATTTTGGCCGCCTCACTAATCGCGTCCAAAACTTGCTTCATAGCCGCACTGACACTTTCGCTAACAGCACCGTTAAGGTCGGCCACGGTCTTGATCTTCTGCTCTTTCTCTGTTTTTTCCTCTTGATCTTTGATATTGGCGACATACTCCTCATCAAGATAATTTTTAACAATAACAGCATCTTCGCCTATAGTGACAACATCACCGATTTCAATTCTTTTTTTTCCCTGCCGAAAATCATGCAGGATATCATTGACGACCTCAAAACTCTCTACCCTACCGGTTTTCGAATCAAAATATAAATCGTTTACTTGACCAAGATGAGTACCGTTTTCGGTGATTATTTTCTCTTTGGTTAAATATTTATCGTCACCAACGATGCGAGCAACTCGCTCGCCGCCATCGGAAGCACGTCTAATCACTTCTTCCGATTCAACCATCACCGCATCTTTGCCGATAGACTTAATTCCTTCAAAGAGAATTATTCTGGCATCAGAAAACCAACCGGCCGGCTGAATTAAGAAAGCTTTAACACGATGCTCTTGAGGATCATATATGATATCTTTGACATCGGCTATGTGTTTACCTCTTTTAACCGCAATTACCTTTAATCCAATAACTGCATTCGCTTTCACCAACATTGTTTTTATTAATTGATAATGAAAATTAATCGCCTATTGTCATTTTGATCCGATTACCCTGATCAACCTTTTCCAAAGAAAGCCATGAAGCTAAAATCGCTACCAACAAGATGATGATTGTTGGGATAATTAATCTTCTCCAAGTAAACAAATTGTTTGAAGTGACGTTAACCACAAGAATTTGTCCACCTTCGTTAAAAACTATTTCAACCTTATCTTTAGGTTTGACTTTTTCCAGCTGGGCATCGGCTTTATTGACGGTAATCTTTATAGTCGGCGGGATATCGATTTCTTTTACCCCTTCATTGGTCTGAACCGTCATTTTTCGACTATCTATTTTGAGAACTTCACCTGAAACTTTAATCGTCGACACCGTTTTTAAAATATCAGCAGTTTGATTTTGTGTCCGAGCGACTTTAACTATAATGAAAGTTAAGATTGCCAAAAAAATTGCTGAAACCGTAAATATAATCAATTTTTTCATAGCAAAGCTAAAACTAGCTATCTCTTGATTTATAGAGATATCAGCTTAATGATATGTCTAGGAATTAAGAAATTGAAAAGAAAACGGTAAGAAGCTGGTAAGAAAAGAGTTTAGGATTAAGAATTATTGACAAATCGGTTGAATTTAGCTAAGAAAATTTCTGGATTGAAGATAAACCAATCATGACCCTTACTTTTAATTATATTTAAGGTAATATTTTTGATAATTTTTTTATACTCCTGAGCAATCTGATAAGGGAGAGCTCTATCTTTCCCTCCCCAAAAAAGAAGTATTTTTCCTTTAAAAGCTGAAAGTTGCTCTACCGGTCTTGCTTTAGTGAAAAATATTGCCTGATTTTTAAGAACATGGGGATAAAGAACAAAATTTTTTATAACATCGCGGTAAATAACCAAGGCAAGAGACAATTTTTTTTGCACCAATGCATCTTTGGTTACTTCGCTAAAGACTCTGTAAGCAATTTTCAAAGGATTCATGTCTGAAAAAGAAGTCAAACCGTCCACGATCACCAACATTTCTGTTCTTTTTCCATACTTAGACGCAAAATGAGAAGCAAATAGACCTCCAATTGAGTAGCCGATTACAATCGTTTTATCTATCCCCAAAGATGTAACCAACTCTTCTAAAACATCAATTAATTCATCACTATCGGCTATCTTGCCTGTTTCTGTTTTTCGCCAGCCTTCGGATAAAAATGGAGCGATTACCAAATAATTTTCTGCCAGTTTTTTGATCAAGGACTCAAAAATATAAGGAGATAATCCGAATCCATGGAGAAACATTATTGGTTTCCCTTTTCCAGCCAAAACATACTTTAACCTACCTTTGCTAAAATAGTACTCTCGCCAAAGACTTCCCGCCATAAAAGCATTTTATCATATGCGTCAATCGGTGCCTTCGTCTATCCCTTGATGACCAGCCTGACCGGCTATGGTACCGTCGGTATTGGCATTGATATTTGGGCCTGCTGACGGATCGGCATCGCCTACATCGGTAATCCCGTCAATACCAATATCGGCTCCCTGATTACCTCCTCCGCCGGTTGTTCCTCCGCCGGTATCCAGCTCAACTCCAATCTCTCCTCCGGCTATAACACCAACGCCATGCCCCTTTATATTGGCGGGCAAACCAGTATCACCAGTCTCGGTTGTAGTGTCGCCTGGCTGTTCGTCAACATCACTCGACCCAATCGCATCAGGATTAATGTCCGTTAAGGTCCCTGTTACATCATAAGTATCGGGACCAGCCTCATCAACATAATCTTTTCTACCGCCTGTTTTTCTTTGATTTTTCTTCTCTTCTATTCGCTTTTTTGTGTAATCTCTGTTCTTTTTTACCATAACATTTATTAATGGTTAACTTGCAGGCATGATAACATTTGTTTTTTAATAAAATGACAAATGGCGGTAAGAATTGAGTAAGAAAAACTACAGAGGAAGAGCGGCTGTGGGAAGAAGTTCTAAAGTAGGAGTAGGAGTTAGCATCGGGGTTGGTGTTGGCGTTGAGGTGGGAATCGCGGTTGGCATCGGCGTTATGCTTGGCGTCGGACCAAACAGACTGCCAAATCGGCCTCTTGACACAAACAGCAGAATAACGATAATGATAAGAAGGATGGCTATAATAATAATGGCCCAAAAACTGGTGTCGGACATATGATTAAGGCTAATAAGCACTATTTAAAAAATAATGAAAAAACGGTAAGAACGTTGTAAGAAAAAGCCAGAGATCAATCCATTTTTCTATTTACAGGCAAGAAAGTGTGTGGTATGATATCTCTCTATGGCAATAGCAGTATTCATCATCGCCTTTTTCTTTGTTGTTGGTTTTCATTATCTTTTTGACAAAAGGTAAAGCGCTGATCACATCGGTAAAAATACTTGTTTTACGAAGGCTGTTTTGTTGTAAGCTGCCTTTTTCGGAATTCTTCGATCACCTTTAAGGTATAGATATCGACTGGCAGTTTATCTATTTCATCCATTGAAGCCCAGACATATTCTTGCCCCTCCCAGTTAAGGGTCACTTGGGACGAATTTGTTCGACAAATAAAATCAAGTAAAACAAAGTGTCTTTTCTTCCAATAGGCCCGATCATAGATAAAATCTTGACAAAAAAGATATTGGATATCATAAATATCAAGCCCTGTTTCCTCTTTAATCTCCCGCTTGAGCGCCTGTTTGATCGTCTCACCAAACTCGATTTGGCCTCCGGGGATAACATACTTATTGTGCCACTTATGAGATTTAATTAATAAAACTTTGCCTTCGGGATTGACGATTAATGCTCCAACTGTCGGAAGCGGTGCTTTGCTCATACTATGAGTTTACCAAATTACAGTAAGATGTGTCTATGCTTTTTACAATCTTAACAAACCTCAAGAAAATTAAAAATAAATGATCGGTAAATTTTGCTTGGCAATCACTTTTTTGTTTCTGACTTAATTGTTGCTGATCGTCTCAATCAATATTTTTGAGTAACTTTAACGCGCTCTCGGTCCTAAAATTAAATCCAGCTTTGTTACCGTAATTCTTTTTAAAAATGCTTCAATTGAACCAAGATTGGACAAATTGAATTTAGTCTTTAAATTCAAATCCTTAATACTCTGCTGAAGTATTATTTTTGAAGGTTAGCTCTATCATCAGTAGTTGAAACTTTTGCCGACGGGCGGATGAGGTAAAGATAACTTTTAAACGACGACAACCGATTAATTAACCTTTGAATTGATGCAGACAGGAATAGCACCAACAAAAAAAAAGAACACCAATTGAGTTTCCGATAATCAAAAAACTTGGTCACAACGTAGATAGCAAGATAGTGGATAAAAAATATACTGTAGGAATAATAACTAAAAAAGTCAAAAATTTTTTTTACCGGTGAGTGTCGCAAGAATTTTCGAAAAAGCAACAATAACAAATTGATCCAGAAAATCCCATAAGCCAAATAGTAAATATTGGGCGGATATTTATTGTGATAAAAAAGAAGCGAATGATGATAGGCTTTTTGGAAAAATCTTGCTGCTAAAAACAAAAGAAAAGAAAGGATAGAAACGGTTACCGTAAACCAGCGGTTCCTTTCAAAATTGACAACATAGAAACTGCCAATTGATATAGACAACCAGGGCGCCCACATGAAGAGTTTGTAAGAAATTGGTAGAGAGTAAAATAAAGGGACCAAAGTGCTGACGAAAACGAAGATTACCGTCAGCCCGAAAAAAAATTTATTCTTTCGTAAAAACAAAAGAAAGGGATCAAGGAATGACAAATAAACAAATAAAAGTACTATCCAGTTTATATCGATGCCTTCTGTAAGGGTGATGTTGCTGAAAATATATTGAAAATTGATTTTTGATGGCTCTTTGATACCAACTAAAATAAAATAGATTACCAAAAAAATATAATAAGGTACAAGCAAGCGCAGAATTCTTTTTTTTAGGTAAGACGGAAACTGGCTCGACTCCCAAAACTTTGTTTTTTTAAAAAAAACATAAGAGGAAGTAAAAATTAAAATCGGAACGACAAAGTGACCATAATCCCAAAGGGTGTAAGCAAATTTATTGGAAGGAAAGTAAATGGCGCTATGAAGAAATATCATCAGGATGATGGCAAAACCGCGCAAGAAATCTATTTCTTCGTTTCTTTTTTTGACCGTCATTTATGTAATTGTACATGATCGGATGAAAAAGATTTCAAACAATTATTGATAAACAATTATTGACGAAGGTCAATTTTAATTCTGTTTTTTTTATCGTCCCAAATCGACTCCGTCCCCAAATCAAGACATAATCCTCGCATCAAAGAAATCATCTCCTCCTTTTCTTTTCCTTTGGCAAATTTTGCTTGAAAGTTTCTGATGACGATTGGATAAAGATAAAGATGATGGAACTTTTTGAAATCGGTTTCAACGACGAAGATAAACGACTGATCATTGCGCTCAATTTCATCTACGGCATAATCGTCCACAAAATCGCCGGCGCTATACAAAAGAGGTCTTTCCCGGTAAGTTTCTATGCCACGGACAACATGGCTAGAATGACCAAAAACAATGTCCGCTCCTGCATCAATTAAACTTTTGCCAAAAACAACATGTTCCGAAGGCGGATAATAACCCCAGTTGGGGCCCCAGTGGGCGGAGACGATCAAAAGATCAACTGTTTTTCTGATATTTTTAATAATCTCAAACAGAATGTCTGCCCGCTCGTCATGAAGATTAACCGGCACATAAAAAACGCCTGGCCTGTTTTCGGTTGCTTCCCATTCCGGTTCATTGTCGGTAAAAGCGATTAAACCAATTCGTTTTCCGTCAACTTCGGTGACGGCCGATGCAGATGCTTCTCTGAAGTTGGAGCCTGCCCCGGCATGCTTTATTTTTGATTGATCCAATGTTTTCAGCATCGAAAACAAGGCTTTGTATTCAAAATCCAAAACATGATTATTGGCCAAAGAAACAATATCTATTTTGGCTTCTTTCAGAACGTTGACATTTTTTCCATCGGAGCGAAAGTGAAACATCTTGGGGGTTGTTGACCAAGGGGTTCCCCAATCGGAAATAACACATTCTAAATTACAAATTCGTAGATCTACTTGTTGAAAAATCGGTAGAGTATCGCCCCAAGGATACCAGGAGGGTTCTTTTTTCAAAACCTCGTTCACTAAGCGTCCAAGCATCACATCGCCCACAAAAAGAAGAGTCATATTGAATTTACTTATTGTAGATATTTTAAAAACCAATCCTTGGCCAATTTAGCCACCTCATCAAGAGCTCCTCGTTCCTCAAAAAGATGAGTGGCCCCTGGAATTACCGCCATCTCTTTTACCGTTCTTATTTTTTCGTAGGCATTTTTATTTAAGTCAAGGACAACGTAATCATTGCCACCGACAATAAGGAGCGTTGGAGCTTCAACGCGGTCGAGATCATCTTCGGCCAAGTCTGGCCGGCCGCCGCGAGAAACAATCGCTCCTATTTTACTACTCAATTTTGCCGCCGCTTTTAAAGCAGCTGCCGCTCCAGTGCTGGCTCCAAAATAGCCGATTTTCAAATCTTTCGTTTGGGACTGTTCTTTCAACCACCTGGTTACGGCTAAAAGACGATCGGTTAAAAGATCAATGTTAAAACGATTTTCATAGATTTCATCTTCCTTTTCTGTAAGAAGATCTATAAGAAGGGTGCTTATTTTGGCTTGACGAAGGATTTGGGCGACAAAATTATTTCGTGGGCTAAAGCGGCTACTGCCGCTTCCATGAGCAAAGAGAACTAAACTTTTTGCTCCTTTGGGGATTTCCAATGAGCCTTCAAGAATGATGGAGTCAACTTGGATATGCACCAAGTTTTCGGCCTTGCTTTCAGTCATATTTAAGAAGAAAATCCTCAAAGGGAAAAATGTTATTAAATTACTTCTTTATCTCTAGAATCATTATAGGTATCTATCGTCGATAAAACCAGCGCTCCCAAACCGAAAAGAACCGCCAACAATACTATTATCCAACCGATAACTGGAATCAAGGTCAAAATTTGATAAATGATTAACCCGATAAAAAGAGACCAACCTCTGGCAGTTCGTGTTCCCGAAGTACTAAATATCAATTCTCCGATAAAAAGAGAAACAAAAATTACTGATATGTAAAGAAAGAGCCAAAAAACAGCTAGCAGTATCAGAGCAAGAGGAATACCGATAATGATTGCGAATAATAAAGCGATAATAATCGGAGCTAAAATAACAGTAAGAAGGCCAACACCTAAACTAGCCCAAGCTCGTCTTCTTAGGATATCAACCGTTCTTTGAGTAAAAACAGGGGTAAAATATAGTAAAAGAAGACCGATAACAAGATAAGAGATGAAATTAATGAGAGCGATGGTGAAAAGGGTGCGGTTGATGAACCCAAGAATTTTGTTGCGATCAGGTTTCTGGATATTAACTTCAGGCGGTTGTTGTCTTGTTGTTTGACCTAAAACACGTGCTCCTGATTGAATTTGAGCTTGAGTAGCACTTTGATAAATAAGATTTCCATTAATAACAGCTGTCGGAGTCAATATCAACTGACCAACAATCGCATTCACACCGTCGCCAATAGTATCGGCTAGGACAATTTGTCCGGCTGCCAAACGAGCCGACCGCCCAACGGGACCCAAAACCGTCATGTTGCCACTGGCGGCAACAAGACTGCCGCCAACACTAGAAGCATCGGTGATATTAAGGATTCCAGCTGCAGCTGCAACATTATCACCTACAGGGCCAGAAATAATCACCTGTCCACCAATTACCCTAACATCTTGGGTAACCGTCCCACTCACTATCACCACTCCTCCAGCGGCCAGCAAGTCACCATTGATTGTCCCCTCAATAAGAATATTGCCACCTGCTAAATAAGCATCACCGTTGATTGTCCCCGATATGGTAATTGTCGGACTAGTGGCAAAATAATCATTTTCTATGGTTTGATCGCGGGGAACAGTTATACTCGTTGGATTGACTCCATTGGTTGCATAAGAAAGCTTGTTGGCAAAATGAAAGACGGTAAGAGCAATTGATAAAAACAAGATTATAGAAAGCAGAATTTTTTTCATATTAAATAAAAGATTAAACGCCTATTATTAAAATACAGTAAGAATAAGGTAAGAATACGAAAAGAAATCTTTTCTTATATTTGATAAGACTTTCATTATTTTATTTTTTCCACCCTTTCATTTAGGACATCATAAAGTTCTTCGGGTGAACCGGGAAAAGCTTGACCGCTTTGGTCCATATTTTCCGCAACAGGTAACATCATATTAATTAAATTATCGCTAATGCCATCAGTTTTGCCTTTATGTTCTTCAAGAGTCTGATGAAAACCAGACCAGCTTTTACTCGGCATATCCTGCCAAAGTTCATTAATATCGTCCATTGGAATATGAGCCATAATATTCACCTCCTTTATTTAAATATTTAAACTTAACTTAACCACAATGATAACTATTGAAATATAAAGTTAAGTAAGAAACAGGTAACAATAAAGCAAGAAAGTTATAATCTTTTTAGAAGGTAGAGTGTAAACCGTTCGTTGATCGGCCATTGTTTGATCAGTTTGGAGGGCTTAAAGGTATTAACCTCATAGGCTGGATTGTTCATATATTGATCATCTTTGTTGATAACAAAAAGGTATTGATTGTGCCAATAATCGTCGTAATTAATGTCCACCTTATCTTTTTTTAATAAATATTTCTGGACTAATGATAAAGTATCATAAGCCAGATTGGCAATATTGTAGTTTTTTAAACCGGTGCTTTTGATAATATTGTAGACTTTTACCTCGGCCGGATAATTCCAATTTTCGGTAAAGGCCCAAAAAGAGGTTTGCGGCCTCCTAAAATTTTTCTGGGCTGATTGAACGAAAAGAACAAGCGTTAGAGAAATCAGGAATATAAAAAACAATCTTTTTCGGTGAAAATAAAAGGGCATTTTAAGGAATCTTTTTTTGTCATTGGCAATAAACGTAATAAATTTCTGCCAAAGAGCCAATATCCCTAAAATGAATAAGAAAGAAAGACTAATGTAGTAATGGGAAGTATTTTGTCCGCCCGGCCGATCAAGTCGGTTATAGTTCTTTAAAAAAAGAATGGCAGTGTTGAGATTATAAAATTGATTGCGAAGTTCAAAAATAATGATTGGGGAAAAACCAAGAACAATGCCAAGAAAAAATAAGATTATCCAGGTCGGTTTAACTTTGACTACAAGAAAATAATAAATGAAAAGACTAAGTATTATCAAGATGAACTGATAGTGAAATTGCAAAAGAATACCGAGAAAAAACGAGATGGTTAAAAAGATTGCCGACGACTTTTTGCGGGAAAAAACACCCATGAGTAAGATGAGTAAAGGAATAAGAGAAAATTGAAAAGTCGGATTCCATAAGAAACGGGTGTAGTTGATATAATAAGGAGTAAAAGTGTAAACAACAAGCATTACCAAAGCATAAGGGAAACCAAGCAGTAACTTTACTCCATAATACAAAGGGATTATCATTAAGGCGCAAAAAAGCATAAAAAGATAGGAAGCGCAAGCAGGATCAAGTTTTCCAAAAACTAAAAATATCAAAAACATATAATAAGTAGCTGGCCCCTGAAAAAGCTGTCTTCCGCCAAGATTGATTGATATCGGTGGGCCAATTAAAACAAGCTTCTTATTGCGAAGAATCTCAAGGGCTTTGATGGAAAAAGACGCTTGATCGCCGGAAAAATTAAGATGGTAGATATAATGAATCGACCTTATGGCAATAAAAATCAGGATAAATAAACCCAACATCAATATCTCTTGGCCTCTTTTGATTCTCATGAAACAATTATATAATAATTTTCATTGGGTGCAAAATTTCCGATAGAGCTTTGGGACGATATTTGTTATAATTAACTTATGCTCAAAATCAAACCCTTCAGGCAAAGAGCAGGCAGTTGCGGCCCGGCCTCCTTAAAAATGATTCTCAATTATTTTGGGGTTGATGTTAGTGAAAGACAGCTTATTAAGCTAACAGGCTGCACTCCGGGAAAAGGCGTAGGTGCAAAAGGAATTCTTGAGGGAGCCAAAAAACTGGGTTTTGACGGTTTTATCAAAGACGACTCCAATTTCAACGAATTAAGGCACTATGTCATCAAAAACAAAATCCCGGTTATTGTCGATTGGTTTTGGTACGACGAAGGCCATTACTCTGTTGTTGTTGATATCGACCGGGAAAACATCTATATGCTCGATCCTTCCCTCGGCCATTTGCGGGCGCTCAGACTTCGAAAATTTCGCCGTTTGTGGTTTGATTTTCCACAAGATTATATCAAGAAAAAAGAAGATATTATCTTAAGACGAATCATCGTTATCTATCCATCTTCATCTAAGCTCAGTTGAAATTAAGTCAGCTGAAATTTGTCCTTTCAACTTTGCTATCTAATCAGTTCAACTAGACGGGTCAAAGAAAATAAAACAACGATTTTAACTGATTTCTACTAATCTTCTGCCTTAGACGCTTCTTCCTTTGTTTTGTGAATAGTCTTGTCAGGATGATTGGGAGGAGAATAAAGCGTATAAAGCTTCATTTCGCGATCTAAAGACGTATTGACTATATCGTGTTCTGTCCCTGCCGGAATCACGATGGCAAAATCGTCCCTGATGACATACTCCTTCCCATCAAGAATCGCCCTACCTTCCCCTTCTTCAATCCTGATAAACTGATCAACGTTTGGGTGAGTTTCCATTCCTATATCCTCACCAGGCTTTAAACTCATCACCACCAGCTGGCTATGAGAAGAGGTAAAAAGAACCTTTCTAAAATTGTTGTTTTTTACCGCTTCTTCTTCAATATTAGTAACATATCCTGCCATACCGATCACCTCCTTTTTAATATTGATTAATTAATAAATTGATCTCTATCCTCAATTTACTTATTTGACCAATTGACTTTAAGCACTATCTAATATTTTACTCTTACTAAAACTCTTAATGAAGATCAGATTTCTTCGTTACTGTCCGATTAGGGAAAAACTTGACAACAAGTATTCTACCAAAATCGTCAGGTACTACAAATCGGAGAAAAAAATTTAATCGATGCTTATCGTCTCAAGCTTGTCTGTCGTGAAAAAACTATTTATCCAATAGAAAAACGTCATGAGGCTTTGGCCTTGTCGATTGTGCCTTTGACCGGATCCTCCGCCTCTTCGTTTAGAACTCCTTCCAAATCATCAGTTGAAAGAGTAGGTATTTCTTCTATCAACTTTCTTTGTTTTTCCTCTCTTTCCCGTCTTTTTCTTTTTTTATCCCTAGTTTTTTTCATCCTTCCAACCTCTTAAAATGCCATTATATTGTTGAAAATTGACAAACAATTGAAAAAAAGTAAGGAAAGAGTAAGAAACTCAATCGTTTATCCTCCAAGCATTATAATGTCTATAGAGGCAAGAATGAAAAAGTTATATATCTTGACTAAGTTGTATTTATTATTACCCAATCTAACTTAATATTATCCTCTTTAAGCTTGTTTTAACAATCAAATGAGACTAATCAAAACCAAATCAAACTTATTTCAATCTTCTACTAAAGCTGACAAAATCTTTCATTAAGAAAAGTCAGGAATTATAAGAAGCAGACTACAATTTATTAATAAATTGGAGTAGAAACCTTAATCTTTTCAGAAATCAAAATGAAAGATTAAAGATATGATTTAATTAATTAATTAAATCAATGGTTCAAGATGGGGGATGCAACCAATAATGAGATTTATGCTACTAATTGATTTTTCCTATCGGTTTTGCTACTATAGACCAATATGGAAATCAAATATCTGGGTCATTCTTCTTTTTTGATCAAATCCAAAACTGCCAAATTAGTGACCGATCCTTATGATTCAAAAGAAGTTGGGATCAAATTTCCTAGGGTTGAGGCGGATGTGGTTACCATTTCCCACCAGCACTCCGACCATAACCAAGCAAGTGAGGTTAATGGAACTCCTTTAGTAATCGATATGCCAGGCGAATTTGAAAAAAACAATTTCAGAATATCTGGTTATCTCAGCTATCATGATAAGAAAAAGGGTGCGGAAAGAGGGGAAAACATTATTTACAAAATTGAAGCTGACGGAATAGTTTGTCTTCACTGTGGTGATTTGGGTGAGATACCGAATAGAGATTTTATTGATAATGCAGGTAAAATCGATGTTCTCTTTGTCCCGGTAGGCGGTTATCATTCGCTTGATGCAGATGAAGCGGTTGAAATCATCAAAGAGATAGAGCCTTCAATAGTTATCCCAATGCATTACAATGCTCCCTACATCAATCAAAAGCTATTCGGCAATATTGCTCCCGTTGAGGAGTTTATAAAAAAAATCGGCGCTGAAGGTATTGCTCCCGTTTCAAAACTAATCATTAAAAAAGAAGATTTAAGCGGAGAGATGAAAGTGGTTGTGATGGAGCCTTGAAAATCAAAGATCAAAAGTCAAAATTTAAAATCATAAATTCTTATGTCCACTTCCGCTGATGCTCTCAAAGTTCCCCCTCAAGATCTAGAGGCAGAGAAGTCTGTTTTAGGGGCTATTCTTATCGATTCTTCTGCCATCAATTTGGTGGCCGAATTTTTGAAACCAGAGCATTTTTACCTTCCTGAACATAAAGCCATTTTTAGCGCCATGCTCTCTCTTTTTGAGAAGCAAAAACCGATTGATTTGGTGACAATCCAAGATCAGCTGAAACATGAAGATAATTTGAAAAAAATTGGCGGGCAGAGTTATCTGTCTGAACTTATCAATACTGTTCCCAGCTCGGCTTATGTTGAACACTATGGTTTGATTGTCAAGAATCGTTATGCCAAAAGAAAGTTGATAGAAATATCTTCGCGCATGGTTGAAAAGGCTTTTGACGAGAAGAGCGATGTTCAAAAGCTTCTTGATGAGGCGGAAAGGGGAATATTTTCTTTATCCCAGGAGCATCTTCATCGGGATTTTATCGAGTTGAAAGACATTTTAGCCGAAAGTTTTGAAAGACTGGAAGAATTCATGAAAAAAGGAACACATCTGCGCGGCGTTCCTTCAGGATTTACCGATCTTGATAATAAACTAGCCGGCATGCAAGATTCAAACTTGGTTATCCTTGCCGCCAGGCCGGGTATCGGCAAAACAACTTTAGCTTTGAATATAGCTTTAAATGTAGCCACTAAGGAAAAGCTGCCGGTCGGGTTTTTTTCTTTGGAGATGAGCAAAGAAGAATTAGTTGATCGTCTGCTTGTTGGCCAAGCAGATATTGATGCTTGGAGACTTAAAACCGGCCGGCTTTCGGAGGAAGATTATAAAAAATTGACCGAAGCGATGGGGCTTTTATCGGAAGCGCCGATATTTATTGATGATACTCCGGGAGCCTCAATTCTTGAGATGAGGACCAAAGCAAGAAAATTAAAGGTGGATAAAAAATTAAGACTTTTAATAGTAGATTATCTTCAGCTGGCCAACGCAGGCAGATTCTTTGATTCGCGTGTTAATGAGGTTTCTTTTATTTCCCAAGGATTGAAAAACTTGGCTAGAGAATTGAGAATACCGATTTTGGCGTTATCACAGCTTTCGCGTGCAGTAGAGCAGCGCGGAACAAAAAAACCTCAATTGGCGGATTTGCGAGAGAGTGGAGCAATCGAGCAGGACGCTGATGTTGTCATGTTTCTATATCACGAAGATGAGAGCGAAGATCTTTTAGATCAAAGCAAAAAACTGACAAAACTTTACATTGCCAAACATAGAAACGGTCCAACAGGCGAGATTGATCTTATGTTCAGGGGAGATCGGGTTAAATTCTATGGAGTGGAGAGATAGCGACCATCACGTCAATATGAATGATATCGTTCGAGAATAGCTGATTTACCTTTTGGACCAAGCATGATGGCATCTATAATTTCTTTAGCTTTTTCAGCATCGCTACTTGCCAGAGGGAATTGGTAAGCTTCTTCTTGAGGGTGTTTTTCCCCGTCAACTTCTCCTTTGGAAGGTTGGACTTCAACTCTTAAAACAGAAAATAAAGGATTGCCAATAATGACCGCTCTTTGAACGTTTTTAAAATTGATTGATTTTTCTTCAAAAGTGGAGAAAAAAATCCAACGAATAAAAGAAATGGTTTCCTTTTTTATGATCAACTCATCGGGAAAGGGATCAAAAGGCCAGAGGGTTTTGGCCCTAAAGAGAATAGGATTGTCACCTTCGGTGGCATAAGCGCTTTTTTGAATTGGTTGTTTTTCTTCCGGAGCACCTTTTGGTGGGGTTTTTTGTTTTTTGACCGTCTCCTGACGCTCAAAAATTGTTATTCCTCCTTTTCCGCCGCCTTCTTCACTTTCCTTCTCTTGACGTTCTCTCTCACAACGGCTAATTTCCGAATATAAATATTGGGCAGGAATGATTACTAATAACCAGTATAAAGGTAAAAGAAGCAGGCTTATTTGGGTAAAAAAAACGATAATAAGTGAACCAAAGAACAAGAGAACAATGGTAATAACAGTGATAACAAATTGAGGCATGGTCATATTCTTTTAAGGATAAATTGTAATTTTGTTAATCGAGGGTGATAGGCTAGATAAACAAAAAATAATCGCAAGCGAGGTTATTTTGATCCTATTATTTTCATTATACTAAAATAAGAAAAGAGGTGAAAAGAAATTTTCAGGGGCGATTTTTCTTCAAGGCAAAAACCAAAATCAGTTTGCTTGTTACATATCCAAGGACAGCGCCTGCCATCACATCCAAAAAGTAATGGCAATGAAGATATATTCGTGAAAAAGCAATTAGGGTAGCGATCAAATAAAAGAAATATTTTCTTTTTTTATGAAAAGCCGAAAGAGTAGCGGCGGCGGCAAAAGCGGTTGTCGCGTGACCTGAGGGGAAAGAAAAATCATTTGGGCACTGGCTGGCGAAGGCCGGCTTTGAATATTCGGCAGGTCTGATTCTTCTGAAAGATGGTTTAAGGACGAAATTAGTTATGGATCCGGTAATAAGAAAGGTGATAATAAAATAAACGATAAAACGCTTGTCTTGTCTTTCTTCAAAAATAACAAGAAGCAGAATTACTAATCCCCAGATAAAAATGGAATTGCCAGTTAAAGAGAAAAAAGAGAAAAAAATGTCGAAAATATGACTGTGAGGGATAATTTGATTGATGAGATTGGTTGTTGCCAGATCAAAGTTAGATAAGACTTTTAAGAACATACTTTATATAATTTACAATTTACAAACCACAATTGCCAACGGATTTGCCGCGAATCAATATTATGTTTAAATGGCGTAAATGTAAATATTATTTTTGCCTTTAAGTACCTCTTTTTCTTTCAATACTTTTATTGGATACATATAAGAAATTATTCGGCAGGCGGGAAAACTTTTTTTAATGACTTCTAAAGTTTCATTAAGAAGCCAAGGAGAGATGTAAAGATAAAAAGTAATTGATAACTGGCGATTGGTAATTAGAGTGTTGGGAGACATTTTAAAAAAATTACTCCAAATGATCTCAACATTTTTCTTATTAGGATGCAATAATCGTTTAAAATTGAGGATTGTTATCAAAACTGGATTAAGTTCAATCCCAATAAATCGGGTATTTAGACCTTTTTGTTTAGCCGCTTTAGCCGCTTCAAAGACGACAATTCCGTCACCGGCGCCAAGATCAATAACGATTTGATTGTTGGTAAGCCCTAAAGCTTTGATGATTAACGAGATATCTTTTTTGTTTGAGGGAAAGTAGGGGATAGGAGAAAACTGTGGGAAAGAAAAAATGACAGCAATGATAAATAAAATTATAGTTACTGTGATTAACACGAAGACCATAAAATAATTTTACCTTAATTTAAGGTTTATTCACTTTAGTAATTTATGGTTGTGTTATACTTTGAGCATGAACAAAAAAATGATTATTTTTGACTTCGATGGGACAATCGCCGACAGCATCTCCTTTATCTTTGAAACGGCCAATATCTTAGCTGAAAAAGCCGGCGTGAAGAAGCTTAATACCGAAGAATTAAATCTTTTAAGGACAAAGTCGCCGATGGAAATCATAAAAACTCTAAAAATTCCTCTTTATAAAATTCCTTTTCTTCTTCGCGATGGCCGGCGACTTATGCACGAAAAAATGGAAAAAATCAAGTTTGTTGACGGAATGGAAGAAGTTTTGATTGAATTAAAAAGCCGAGGTTACCGTTTGGGGATATTAAGCTCAAACTCAAAAGAAAACATTGTTAAATTTCTCAAAAAACATCGGATGGAAATCTTTGATTTTGTTCATTCTGAGCTGAATTTATTTGGCAAAGATGGAGCATTGACCCGAATTATAAAAGAAAATAATTTGAACAAAAACGAGGTTTTGTATGTAGGTGATGAGGTAAGAGATATTGAGTCTTGTTTAAAAATCGGACTTGAAGTAGTTGCTGTCACTTGGGGATTTAATTCCCGAAAAATTCTCCAAGAATATCATCCTCAACACATAATCGATAAACCTGAAGAACTTCTTATGATTTGATATCCTTTACTAAGGTTTTGATATTTGGATCAATTTTAAAGATTGATGAGAGATTAAACCTAAAGATACATGTTCCATATAGACTGCGTAGAAACCCCTTGCTTTTTTAAAATTTTCCTCTATTATAATTGAATATGGATGAGGCAAAAATTACTCAATATCTCACCATTAGATGGACGCTACGCCAGTAAGCTCTCTTTCTTTAAAGACTTCTTTTCAGAATCAGCTCTTTTTAAAAAGCGTATTTTTGTTGAAATAGAATACCTTAAACAGTTGTCTTCTTTTGGAGTGATAAGAAAACTTTCCCAAAAGGAAATAGTCGTCCTTGATCAGATTGTCAGTAATTTTGACCTGAATGATGCGTTGAGGATAAAAGAAATCGAAGAAAAAATAAACCATGATATCAAGGCGGTTGAATATTTCTTAAGAGAAAAATTTAACCGCAAAAAGCTTGAAGATTTGACTGCTTTTATCCATCTCGGCTTGACTTCGGAGGATATCAACAATTTAGCTTATGGATTAATTTTCAAAGATTTTAAAAAAAATGTTCTTGAAAAAGAATTGGAAAAGGTGTTGGTTTCTCTTAAGGAATTGGCAGATAGATATAAAAAAATGCCTTTTTTGGCGCGGTCGCACGGTCAGCCGGCTGTCCCCACAACTTTCGGGAAAGAAATAGCCAATTTTGTCCATCGTTTGCAAAAACAGCAAAAGAGATTGAATGTTTTTAAATTCGAGGGCAAGCTCAACGGAGCAGTTGGGAATTATAATGCCTTAAGTTTAATCTTTCGTCAAATCGATTGGATAAAGTTCAGCCGTGTTTTCATCGGTCAACTGGGTCTTGTTCCCAATTTCAATACGACTCAAATCCTACCTTATGACAATTGGGTGGAATTCTTTCAGAAATTAATTCTTATCAACAACATCTTTCTTGGCTTAAGTCGCGACATATGGACTTACATCATGCTTGAGGAATTAAGGCTCATAGCCGGCAAAAATCAGGTTGGTTCATCAACCATGCCTCAAAAGGTTAATCCGATCGATTTTGAAAACGCCGAAGGGAATTTGGAGGTTGCCAACAGTTATTTCCAGCTATATGAGAGAAAATTGCCAATTTCACGCCTTCAGCGAGATCTTTCCGACTCAACAGTGCGAAGGACTTTTGGCGTAGCCTTGGGTCATACAGTTCTAGCTTGGAATAGTTTACAGCAGGGACTGGGTAAAATCGCTTTAGATGAAGAAAAAATAAAAGAAAATCTTAATCATCATTGGGAAGTTTTGGCCGAGGCGATCCAAGTATATCTGCGTTCAACTGGAGAAGTAAGAGGTTATGAAAAAATCAAAAAAATCACTCAAGGAAAAAAGATGACCAGGGAAAACTATTTGTCTTTGATCAAAGAATTGAGATTGGACAAAACAGAGATTGATTTTATTAATTTAAGCCCGGAAAAATATGTAGGATTGGCGGACAAACTAATTGGTTTGTAAAGTAATGTTTACAGATTAACATCGAGGGTTGTTTAATTAAGGTTAAAACTTAGTCATCAGAAATTAAAAATTAAATTTTACCTATGATCAATCTTGTTATCGGAGCTCAGTGGGGTGACGAGGGTAAGGGAAAAATAGTTGATTTGTTGGCCGCCAAAGCCGATTACGTCGTCCGTTTTCACGGCGGCAATAATGCCGGCCATACCGTGATTGTTAACGGAAAAAAATTTCCTTTTCACCTTGTTCCTTCTGGCATCTTAAATCCTAAAGCTGTGGCAGTCATCGGCAACGGCGTTCTTATTGACCCTGACGTTTTAATGGAAGAGATTGCGATTTTTAAAAAAGAAGGAGTTGATATTGATAAGAAATTGATTATTTCTCCCCGTTGTCATTTAATTATGCCTTATCATAAAGAACTTGATGAAGCTTATGAAAACGCGCGGGGAAAGGATAAACTTGGGACGACCAAAAGAGGGATCGGGCCAGCTTATGCGGACAAAGTGAGCTATAACGGGATAAGAATATACGAACTTCTTAACTGGAGGAATTTTGTTGAGAAATTTAAATTTCA
>Ga0207433_10003462_pt1 | contig 30420 bp, 25 predicted proteins | sample YelNatPaOPGAMG01_FD_187559 | JGI IMG/M metagenome (GOLD analysis project Ga0207433, IMG submission 187559) | Hot spring thermophilic microbial communities from Obsidian Pool, Yellowstone National Park, USA - OP-RAMG-01 (SPAdes) (version 3) | ecosystem: Environmental > Aquatic > Thermal springs... | reverse complement strand
ACAGGGCAGGGAACAACTCATTTCTCCATTATCAAGATTGAGGCAGGCTCCTCCTTCTGGGCAATCTTCATTTTTCCTGCATGCTCTACAATACCCTTCAAATGGATTTGTAACTTCTTCTTCTGCTTCTATGATATCATCAGATTCAATCTCCTGGGAATCATAAAAATCCATGTTCTCTGCATCTTCAACATCAGGAGGAATTTCTTCAATTTCCTTAATTTCTAAATCCCCGTCATTTTCCTCCTTTTTTTCGCTGCAACTAAATATTGCAAAACAGCAAACTGTAAAAAAAGCCTTTACTGCTATTTTTCGTGATTTCATTTTTCCTCCAAATTATATTTTTTTCACAGGAATATTAGTATAATAAACCTCTAAAATTTTTATTATTGCTATTTTGGTCTTTATTAAAATATGTTTTTTATTTTAAAAGTAAAATTCATATTAAAAATAAATCTTTTTTATAATAATTTATATGAAAAATTAGAGAATAGATATGTTATTTTTTAATTTCAGGTTATGGGATTTTCCTTTTATTTCCTTAATACTTAAAGCTATTTTATTCCTTTATCTGGGGATTATCCTTTCTTTTTGTTCTAAAAATGGGAAAAAGGCAGAGGGGGAAGAAGCCAAAAAAAAACAGAAGGAAAAAATTATTATTGAAGAAAACAATGAAAATTATCAAACCCGGGATAAAGAAATCTCCAGTAACGGGAAAGGGAATAAGTCAATGCAGAACATTTTGCCTGATGATGTTTTAGAAATAAAAATTCCTGCAGGAGATTATTTTTTAGGGAGTCAGACAGGCGAACCATATAGAGACCCTTCGAAGGAAATAGATGCAAGAAAAATAAAAGTTAAAAGTTTCTTTATTGATAGATATCCCTATCCCAATTCAAAAGAAAGCGAAGCAAAAACTGGTGTGTCATACGCAGAAGCAAGTTCGCTGTGCGAAAAAGAGGGAAAGAGGTTGTGCACAGAACTTGAATGGGAGATTGCATGCAAAGGCGCTCAGAATATTCAGACACCGCAAAATGGGACTTCAGACTTTGGTGTTGAAGGGTTTTTCAAAAATTACGAATGGACATCTTCTTCATGGATGGAACCTGAAATGCCATCTCCACGCGGTAAAGTAGTAAAAGGGATTGCTTCCAATCAAATAATACAACCAAAAGCGGTTAGATGTTCATCAAGAACATTCAGACAGGAAGATAAGTTCTCGGGAAATTTAGGGTTTAGGTGTTGTCGAGGAGAGGTAAATGAAGCAGGAGTATCTTTAGAACCACTTAAAGTTCCCTTTGAGGAAGTTAGGGATTTTCCACTCGATAAATTTCAACTTTTAATCAGATCTACCCCTGAAATGAAATCGGTTTCAAAGGACCCTAAAATGTTTGGTGAAGAAGCGAAACGATATGTCCTTATGAGAAGAGGTATTGAACCAGAAACACAATATGCTGGATACATTTTTTCATATAATCCTGTCTGGTGGAGACCCACGAGAGGGGAAGAACTCCTTGTTATGACAGGGTATGACGGAAAAAATTCATTTGTTCTTGCACTTTATCATTTAGGAGAAGGAAAATTCAAACATGCTGCAAGCCTCATTCTCTATGAATCTGAGGCTGCAACAGTGGAATTGCCCATTCCTTTGATTCTCGTTGCAGGAGTTGATAGAACAGTCATAAACTGGGCTCCTTGCTGGAATTGTGCGGAAGGTGGTAGTCTATATCTCGATGATAAAATTGATTCAGAACACAAGGGGGATTTTTTAATACATGTTTCTTATAGATGGGGTCCATAAGAATCAATGAAAAAAATTTCTTAAACAGTATGTCTCTGATGAAGTCGCATGTGTCCTCTTTGAATCCCCTCAGTTGACAGAGCAAGAAGTGCAGCAAGGTTTGATGCTAATCCAGTGCATGCTATGACCATTTCAAGGTCCTTTGCACTGGATATTTCCATTATTTTGAGAGCAAGTTCTGCGCATTTATGAAATTTTGTCATTCCCCCGACTATTCCAACAGCCATTGGCAGACGAATGTACCCTTCAAGAGAACCATCATCCCCCTTTACCCATTTGGTCAAAGAACGGTATTTACCAGAAATGCAGGCCATCGCGTGGGCGCCAGCCTCTACAGCTCGCCAATCATTCCCGGTGGCAATTAAAACGGCGTCTATTCCATTCATTATGCCTTTGTTGTGAGTTACAGCGCGATACGGGTCAGAATCGGCAAATTTAAATGCTTCTATAACAAGGTCTCTAACTATTTCGCCGGATTCTATTGAAACCTCTTTTGCTCCCCTGTAACTGGCAAGAACACTGGTGTTAACTCTGCAGGAAGCGGTAACAATGCGCCTGTCAGATAAATTGGTTAAAATCCTCAAGCCTGCTTCTCCTCCAGTAATGGATTCAAGAAGGGGTGCAACTTTTTCTGCTATAGTATTTATGGTGTTTGCTCCCATCGCGTCTGCACAATCTACATGAATATGAACGACGAGTCTTTTTTCTCCGTCAACTAAATTTATTTCCCGAATTTCAATTTCCTTTACTCCACCACCGAAATCCTCGATATTGCAGGAATTTCGCCTGCATTCAGCAATTATTTCTTCTTTGTTTTTTTCCAGGTCTTCAATTGCCTGCTCAGTGTTCTTTATTCTCCTTAATTCAACCTGAGAAGTCATGAGATGGGATTCAATTTCTGCTTTGAACCCTCCACTTTCCCTAACCAGTCTTGCTGCATTAGATGCAGCTGCAACAACACTTGGTTCTTCAATGCACATTGCAACGAGTCTATCTTTCCCGTTGATAGTAAAATTTGTAGCAATTGCTAAAGGAAGATTGAAAAGACCTATTACATTTTCAATCAATTTATCAGCGCTTTCGAGTGAAAGACCTCCATTTTTGAGAATTTCAAAATCGTTTTGAATTATAAATTCTTCCTGTTCAAGTTGCCTGAGTCTGTCATGAACGCTCTGGCGATAAAAACCGCTAAGTCTCGAACTCTTCATTTGCATCCTCCCTGTTTCTTTATTTTTAACTTATGAGAATATCTATCAAATTGCTTATAAACCCTCATTGCTTCTTTTATTGAAGGAACAGGGGTTCTTCCTCCAATTCCCCTGCATTTGAGTCCTGCAACGACTGTTGCAAATTTCATCCTTTTTTCGAGACTCCATCCCCTGAGCAAACCAAAAATATACCCTGCGTGATAAATATCTCCTGCTCCAGAGGTATCAACAACTTTTATGCCCAGCGCAGAAACATGAATTATCCTTGAGCCGTCATATCCAATAGAACCTTTTTCACCCAGAGTTATGATTGCTACACCTGCTTTGTTTTTCAGGATTTTCTTACAAACAACCCCGTAATTTTTAGACAAACCACAAATATCCGCATTATGTTTCGAAAAATCATCTGCAAAATCTTTCGAGACTATGATATGGTCTGCAATTGTTAAAAAAGGAAGAATTTCATCTCTATAACTTCCACCATCGAGGATAACTGGAATCTTTAACCTCGAACATTCCCTAACTGCATACATTTGTGCCTCAGGCTGATGACCGTCTATTTCTAATGCATCAAATTGATTCATGTTATTTAAAATATCAAGATATGAACCTTTTAATTTTAACTCTGGAGCATTTCCTTTATTGTAGAGAATGGTTCTCAGTCCCTTTCCGTGTGATATGCATACGGAAACGGCAGATTTTCGTCTTTTAAAAACCTGAAGCGCGCTTATGTTGACATTTTCATCTTCAAAAGTAGACGCAATAAAGTTTCCATAAATATCATCCCCTATACTACCAGCAAACCATGTATCAACCCCCCATTTCGATAATGCCGACATTGCATTGGCCACCGGACCACCCCCTTGAAAACTCATTTCTCGAACCTCTATCTTTTTGTTTTCCTGAAGATTCCCATTTATATTCAATAGAATGTCAGCTGCACAATAACCTACTCCCAGGACTTTATATTTTTTTGTTTTTTCGAGTGGTTTCATGCTAAATTTTTAAAGTAAACTTAATCAATAGTATAAAAGTTAAAAATTTAAAATTCGAAGGTTTAAATCTGCCAGCATTTTTTCTAAAATAAATTGTTGTTGACTTTATTCATAACATCTTTAAATATTTCATTTTGGGGCATGGTTTAAAAATTGGGCTTGATAAATCAAGCCCCTACAAAAAATGATGGAATTTTACCCCCTTTTTACCACTTTTGGGGGTAATTAGTTTCGTTATTTTTAAACTTTGAACCATGCCCATTTTGGTAAATCCTGAAGCATATAAATATGTTTCGCCTCGCCCATATTAGCGATATTCATTTTTTCAGTAAAATCTCTGTACCACTTTCTCGACTTGCAGGCAAGAGATTTACAGGTTTACTGAATTTAATGTTTCATCGCAGATTTACTCATGACCCCGGTCTTATAAACATGCTTTTTCAAAATTTAAAGTCCCTCGGTGTTAACCATATAGCAATAACTGGAGATTTGACCAACCTGTCATTAGGAATAGAATTTGCTCTTGTAAGAAATTTACTTCTCGATTCAGGATTTTCATCAAGAGATATTTCCATAATTCCAGGAAATCATGACAGATATACTAAAGGTTCTGAAATCCAGCGAAGGTTTGAAGCATACCTTTCACCTTTCATGACATCGGACCCAAACACTGACTGTGAAGAAGGAACCTATCCTTTTATTCGACTGAGAAATGGGGTAGCAATAATAGGATTAAATTCTGCTTTACATCAGCCTTTTTTAGTAGCTCGAGGTGAATTGGGAAAGGAGCAAATAGGGAGACTAAGAAAATGCCTGCTAAACCGGGAGGTAAGAAAAAGATTTATGGTTTTTTTAATTCACCATCCACCATACAGGCATCCTCGTAAGCATCTCCATAAAATAGAGGGGCTTCAGGATTATGAAGATTTTCTTGCAACTGTTTCAAATTTGCCATCTCTTATTCTCCATGGGCATCTCCATAAAAACATTTTTTTCCAGATAGGTTCAGACTTAAGTCCGGTATTGATAAGTGGTGTTTCTTCCTCTACTTTAAAAACAAAAATAGGGAAATCTAATGCATCTTCTTTCATTATATATGGAATAAACGAAGGTAAACTGGTATCAATTGAAAGGTTTATTTTAAATAGAACCAAAAGAACTTATGAGCGGGTAGAATTTGATATAGAGCGCTTAAATTTTTGAGTTTAGTTTTTAAAAACTATGGCATGGTTCAAAATTTAAAAAGCACGAAATTAATTATCCCCAAAAATGTCAAAAAAGGGGGCAAAATTCCATCGTTTATTGTAGGGGCTTGATTTATCAAGCCCAATTTTTTGAACCATGCCAAAACTATTTATTTAAGGAGGTTTCATGAAAGTAGTTGCTGCAGTGGGAATGCAATGGGGAGATGAAGGTAAAGGTAAAATAGTTGATATTCTGAGCGAATTTTCTTCTGTTGTAGTCAGATATTCTGGAGGAAACAATGCAGGACATACAATTAGGGTTGGAAATGAAAAAATAATATTCGGTTTGCTGCCGTCCGGAATTCTGAGGCAGTCATGCAGGTGTGTTTTGGGAGGAGGGATGGTAATAGACCCTTTTATTTTGATTGATGAAATTGAAAGGGTAAAGGCTCTCGGCATAAAAGCAGACCCCGATAGAATCTTTGTTTCCAAATCTGCTTTTGTAGTTTTACCTATTCACAAACAAATTGATGCAATTTTAGAAGAAAAAAGGGGGACTGAAAAAATAGGAACCACAAAAAAAGGAATAGGACCTGTCTATCAGGATAAAATAGGGAGGCGTGGACTGAGAATGTTTGAAATTGTTAAGGGGGAAGATATCCTCAGAAAAAAAATTGAAGTTATTTATGATTTCTGGAAACCCATCTTTGATACATTTGGAACCAAACCCCCGAAAATAGATGAAATGGTAGAGAATCTTTGTGCTGTGAAGGGAAAAATTGCACCATACTTAGCCGATACTGTTTCGCTTATTCGTGAAGAGTTAATAAAGCGAAGTCCAATACTTCTTGAAGGAGCACAGGGAACTCTACTCGATATAGATTATGGCACATATCCCTATGTAACTTCTTCCAGTTCAAGCATTGCAGGAGCAATTTCGGGGTGTGGAATTCCCCCTCATAGTATAAATGAGGTAATTGGAATATCGAAAGCATATACAACAAGGGTAGGGGAGGGACCATTTCCCACGGAAGCTGAACCTGATATTTCTTCCAAAATAAGGGAAGCAGGAGGAGAATATGGCTCAATGACTGGTCGTCCAAGAAGGTGTGGTTGGCTCGATATTCCGGCATTAAAACGAAGCATAAGAATAAATGGAGTCAGTTTGCTTGGATTAACAAAACTCGATGTTTTAACTGGCTTTGATGAAATACCGGTTTGTGTAGGATACAGCGTGAATGGAACTATTACAGATGATTTTCCAGTATATGATTTGGAAAACGCTACTCCTGTTTATGAAAAGTGGCCTGGCTGGAAGGAAAATATCACCAGTATAAGGATATATGATGACCTCCCATCAAATGTGAAGAAATTTATTTCTAATATCGAAGCAAAAACTGAAACACAAGTCGGCATAGTTTCTGTAGGTCCAAGCAGAAACGAAACAATAATGCTCAAAAACCCCTTCAGATAACAACACACCTGAAATAAAAGAAAGGGGTCACCCATGGTCATTTAGCATAGCCATATTCCAATTGTAAGCAGAAGATTTAAACTTTCTCCTGTTCGATTTATCGAAGTTTTCGCAAACCTTTTATTAACCCTTTTAAATAACCCTATTGTTTCCCAACCTATGAAATTAATATATGGGTATTTTCCAGCATCTTCTGAAAGAAGAAGGTTCTTTATTTTTATTCTATTATGCATCAATCTATAAAATAAATTTAAAAGCAAGTTTGAAAAAATTCGCAAGGACTACATTTTATACTTGTTCCAAACCATCTGTAGATACTTTTTGATACTAAAACTTGAGTAGAAATAGATTCAGAAAATATATTAACAATTGCGAAATTTGCTTTATTTAGTGACCCATATCCTTCCTCAAGTATTTTACCATTAAAATCAAATAGATAAATATTTGTTATTCTTATGCTATTTGAAATATTGTCATTATCATCCTTTTTAAAAAATAGAGGCCCCATAATATAATCCTTTCCCCAAGAGTCAAAGATAATACTACTATCGTCTATGTAATCTGATATCACATCTGTCGCCTCATTCCGATTTCCTTTATAAAATGTAGAATAAAATATTCCTAAAGATGCGGATATTATTGTCGAATAACCTACCTTCGTGTTTTTATAATCATTTATTAATGGTATTCTATCGTCTCTATCGTTTAATGTATCCCCATCAGAATCTTTATTAAATGGGTCTGTTCCTATTCTATTTTCAATACAATCTGTTAATCCATCCCCATCGTAGTCATTTTTTATTTTACTTATATCAATACTTACTAAATGCGAATTCCATTCCAATTTGCAATCACTAAAAGTATTTATTATAATATCAATATTATAATTATCCTTTGGAATTATATCGCATATCGTATTATAAGGACCTTCAAAATCCAATACAATACAGGAAAAATATGCCTCCCATAAATTTTTTTTTATTGGCTTTATAAAGAATCCATAAATCATCAATACTTCCAGTAATATTATTTGTAAAGAAACATAGATTTTGATTTACGCATTTTATATTGTCTGTATCTATTAATTTGCATATTGTTTGTATGCAGTCCCAATTTCCTTGAATTTCGCATGGATGTTTCGTATATATTACAATCATCAAAATCAAAATATAAAGGTTTAATATTTTTTTCCCATAATCTAATATTTTGATTATTTAAAATACAAGGATACCACGAATAACCATCTCTAATTTTTTTTCATATTCCAATGATTCTATATGTTCATTATATGGCAAAGACTGGCAAAAATCATTTTGCAAATATTGTGACTTTTTTTCTGTTTTACTGCATTTAAATAAACAAAATAGTAAACTAAAAATTATAAAAATCCACAATAATATATTTCTTTTTGATAATAATTTGGTCTTTATGGTAAAGTTGTCCTTTGCTTCTTTATCAATTTTTTCCATGTCTTTAATTGTCTTTTGAGTAAGCATTAATTATATTATTTTTCCATGGAAAATTTTTATAAAAAGATATTTATAGCTGTTTAAATACCCTAACTTTACCACAAATAACTTTGAGGCAAAGATCTCCTAATATTTTAATATAGTACATTTCATCCTTTTGAGTATTATCTTCTTCGTTATATTTATACATATATCCTAATGAATCCAATAATTCTTTTCTGTTTTTTTCAAGGGAATCAATAGAAATTTCAAGAACTAGAAAACCTCGGCCTGCCTCATCAAATGGATCTTGTGATAACACTATATGGTAAATATGCGATAATTCTACAGATGTAGTTTTATCTAAGCCAAAAGAAAAGTCTAAACGAAGGGATAATAAATCAGGATCCAGATAAAAACCAACAATTTGAGAATCTGCTAAGTTTTTAATTGTATTTTTTAATTCTTCATAATTCATTTTTTTTAAATTCTCCTGTAGAGTGACTTTGAGTTATTTTTGCTTGTTGGTCAATTGGTGCCTTATATGCAACCACTAGTAAAAATTTGCCATTAATTAAACTTCAATCCTTCATTTTTTAAGTTTATTTTTTGTTTTTCGATGATTGTGGACTATTTTCAAAAAATTTTCCCCATATGTTATCTCCGTATCTTATTAAACTCATAACTCCACTTCTAGTGTTTTTCTTCCTTTGCTTCTTCAACTTCTAATATCGACCCCGGGAAAACATTTCCTTTAAAATATTAAACAATAGGGGAGCCGCGGTATTCGCCAAAAACTTTTCGCAGGACATCGCTGATTTCTCCTACTGTTGCACCAGCACTGACAGCGTCAAGAATGTTTTCGAAAATTTTTCCCTTTGGGTCTTTTGCGGCGTTTTCTAACTTTTCGAGTGAAGTTGAAAGAACTGAAGCATTTCTCGAATTTTTGAAATTTCGAAGTCTCTCGACCTGTTCTCTCTCAATTGCAGGGTCAATCTTTAAAGTTGGTGGAACTTTTTCTTCTTCGTCTATAAATTCGTTAACACCTACAACTATTCTTTTCTTTTCTTCAATTGCAACCTGATACATATAAGAGGTATTCTGTATTTCTCTTTGAACAAATCCGTTTTCAATAGCCTTTATCATTCCTCCCATTCCTTCTATTTTTTCTATATATTCCCTTGCTTTTTGCTCTATCCTGTTGGTCAGAGCCTCAATTGCATAGGAACCAGCAAGAGGGTCAACAAAATCTGCAACGCCCGATTCGTATGCGACAATTTGTTGTGTTCTCAATGCAACTTTAACTGCCTCTTCTGTCGGAAGGGCAAGAGCCTCGTCATAAGAGTTCGTGTGCAAGGACTGGGTTCCACCTAAAACTGCTGCAAGTGTTTGAAGAGCAACTCTCACAATATTATTTAAAGGTTGCTGGGCTGTCAGAGTGCATCCAGCAGTTTGGGTATGGAATCTCAGCGCACATGCTCTTTCAGATTTTACACCAAATTTTTCTGACATTATTCTGAACCATAATCTTCGAGCGGCTCGAAATTTTGCAATTTCTTCGAGGAAATTTATATGTGAATTAAAAAAGAATGAAAGTCTATCTCCAAACTGTTCCACATTCAATCCTGCTTCTATTGCACTTCGGACATATTCGATACCATCTGCGAGAGTGAAAGCAACTTCCTGAATTGCATCACACCCTGCTTCTCTCATGTGATAGCCTGAAATGGATATAACATTCCATTGCGGGACATTTGCTCCACAGTATCTGAAAAGGTCTGTTACAAGTCGCATTGACGGAGCAGGAGGATAAATGTAAGTTCCTCTTGCAACATATTCTTTTAATATGTCATTTTGAACCGTTCCTCGAAGCTTCTCTACGGGTAATCCCTTTCTTTTTGCTACTGTGATGTACATAGCAAGAAGTATTGATGCTGTTGAATTAATAGTCATTGATGTCGAAACCTGGTCGAGGGGAATTCCATCAAATAGGATTTCCATATCCTGTATTGAATCAATTGCAACACCAACTTTTCCCACCTCTCCTTTTGCCATCGGATGGTCTGAATCATAACCAATCTGAGTTGGAAGGTCGAAAGCAACGCTCAGTCCAGTTTGGCCCTTTTCCAGCAAAAACCTGTATCTTCTGTTTGTTTCTTTTGCTGTGGCGAAACCTGCATACTGCCTCATCGTCCACAATCTTCCTCTGTACATATTGCTCTGGACACCTCTGGTAAAGGGGGGCTCTCCTGGAAATCCTATATCACCAAGAATATCTAAATCTTCTATGCTGAGGGGAGTGTAAAGGTCGTCTGGAATAGCCTCACCCGATAAAGAAGGATGGAGTTTTCGCCCGGGACTTTTTTCCTGAGTTTTTTTAAGTTTTTCAAGGTATCTAAAATATCCCTTTTCAAATTCTTCTTTCGAGTAACTCATGGTGCTTTCTTCTTCCTTTCAATAATTATATTTTCAAAAGATTTTGCAAGAGAATTTTCTATTGTTTCTAATGCTTTTGCATTTTCTTCTGATTCCTTCCAGTCAATTGTAGGGACTGTAACAATTGCTCCTGCCTGAACCTTTCCTATTATTACAGGAATTATCAAAACCAGAGGATTTGTTTCCCATCCTGCATCTATATTAATTTCGATAATTGGCTTTATCTGTGGATTTACATTCACTCTTTCAAAAATGAAATGACTTTTTTCAAGTCCTTTCCATAGTATGTCAAAGTCTGGAGGGTGAATGGTCATTCCTTTTAACTTCTCTGCAATATTTTTCGAAATTGATGATGAAAACCGGTAAGGTGATGCAGATTCACCCTTTTTAATCCTCATGAAAATGGTCGGACCCAAAATTGAATCAAGAAAAGATAGAGTAGAATCTATGATTTTGTCAGTATCTTTTAGTGTCAGAATGAAAGATGCCCACCTTGATACTCTTTCAGTATCGATTGTTTTTTCTACCTTCGATAAAGAAGGAGAAGAAACCCTGAAAGTAGGGTGCTGGTCCTCACCCCCGCTTTTCTCTGGTTCTATTTCTATTTTTTCACTGACGATTGTTTCAGCAAGAGTGCTGGAGTCTCCAATTATTCGAACTGGTAAAACTGAAACTGATGATTCTCTTTGATTCCTTTCCTCTGTACTTTTAGGTGCATCCATCGGGGTTTTTTTCACTTCGTGGCTCGCTCTTTTTTCTTCTGCTTTTGGTGCCTCCTTTGCTGTGGATGGAGTTGTTTGGGGAGTTCTTTTTGGTTTTTGCAGTTCATCCTTCTGTATTATTTTATAGGCACCACTTGAGAATCGTTTTTCCCTCTGGAGTTTGACTGGAGTCGATGGTAGTGTCTTTGGCGACTCGCTCTTTACAGGGGATGGAATTTCAAGTTTTGTAGGGGTTTTTCTATGAAAAGCCCTTTTCACCTCCTCAGTTTTCTTTTTAGATTCTTCCTCTTCTTTTTCTACTTTTTCCTCTTCCTTTTCTACCTTTTCCTTTGCCCCTTCTACTTTCTCCTCAATCCTTTCTACCTTTTCCTTTGCCTTTTCTACAATTACCTTCTCTTCAACCTTTTCCACACCCTTTTTCTCTTCTACGGGCATGGGTATTTCTATCGAAGAAGTCCTCGATAGTTCGAAGGGGAAATCCCAGTCCCCCATTTCACTTATTCTCTCTTCCCTTTCACCCTGAGAAATTTCACTTGTGCTTCTCTTTCTCGTAACAAGAGGAATGGGAATTTCTTCCTCCTCATTGGAATCAATTGGAATTTCAGGTAAAGTGATATATTGCAATTCACTACCAGGTTCAGTAATGACTCCGTAATATTTTAATAATGCCCATGATATTACTGATTCGAGTGTTGCATGAACAATAACTTCCCTACCTGCAATGAATCTAATTTCATCAATAATTCTGTCATCTGTGGGGTCCGAAAGAACTACTTTTATCTCATTCCCCTTTGTTTCGAATGGAATTACTCTGAATCTTCTGCAAAATTCGGCAGGCAAGACATTCAAGACGGGCATTGGAATATTCTGAAGTTCTTCCATTTGTATTGATGGGACTCCAAAAGTGCGACATATAAAATCAAGGAGGTCTTCTTCTGCAATTGCGTTTATCCTTACGAAATTAAGTGTTATTGTGCCTCCGTACTTTTTTGTAATGTAAGTAACTTTTCTGAAAATCGAATCATCAACTTTCGAAGACTCAAGCAATTTTTTTTCGAGTAAAGTCATTTACAAATCCGTTTTTTCACTTAAAGCACGATATTCATCGAGCGATTCTATAAAAGATTTTATACTATGGTCAATATTCATTGCATTATCAAATATCTTCTTTGCAGATGCTTTTTGTCCCATACGCACATATGTGCAGGCAAGAAGAGCCATATAAAAAGGATGGTTGGGTTCTATTGTAAGCGCTTTTGTGAAACATTTTTCCGCTTTTGAGAGCCTTCCCATTCTAAAATATGCATCACCCTTGCATGCCCATGCTTCTGCAAATTGTCCGCTTTGGAGTTTAAGTACCTGATTCGAGGAGTTTATGCTGTCTTCGTAGTTGCCAAGTTCGAGTTGTATAAAACCCTTCATCAACCAGCCTGAAACGGAAGAAGGTTGAATCTCAATTATTTTTTCGTAACAGCTGAGTGCCTCATTAAGCTTACCCATGTTCAGGAGATTTTCTCCCTTTTCAAACATTACATCGGTTGCCTCAGGTCGTAGAGAAAGAGCCACATCGAAGCATGCAACTGCCCTGTCATACATTTTGTTATTAGAATATATCCGACCTTTTATTATCCATGCGTCAGCAAAATACTGGTCGATGAGAAGTGCCTTATCACAGTTTTCAAGTGCCTCTTCTCCTAATCCTATTTTACTCAATGTTATGGCTTTTCCAGTGAGAGCATCTGGATTTGATGGGTCTTGGGTAAGCGCTCTGTCAAAATAATCCAGAGCCTCTTTATGCAATCCAAGTCTTGAGTAAGATATTGCTTTATTGATAATGTCTCGAGACTCTAATCTCTGAGGAGTATCTCTCGGTAATCTCTCGCCAAAGTTTTTAAGAAGCACTGCTGAAAGAAGCTCACCAATTTGGGTAAAATCATTGAACCTTTTGGCAGGGTCTTTAGAGAGGCACTTTAAAATTAGCTCGTTTAATACAACTGGAATATTGGGCGAATATTCTATTGGACTTACAGGTTGCTTGTTGATGTGGCTATCCATCCATTCTTCTGGCGATGTGGCCTTATATGGAAATTTACCGGTTATCATTTTATAAAGTGTCATTCCGAATGAATATATATCACTTCTTGAATCCTGTTTCGAACCATGCATAAATAGTTCTGGTGCCATATATGGAATAGTTCCGAGCCGTTTCCCCTCTTTGGATATTCCGCTCGGATGTTCCTGATTTTCATCTGGCATCTGTGTGATATCCGTTTTGTCCATTGCTTTTGCCAGTCCAAAATCTGTAAGTTTCAGGTTTTCCTGCCATGTTAGGCAGTTACTCGGTTTTATATCTCTATGAACAAATCCAGGAAACCTTCGTGCAGCATGACTCATTGCCCTGCAAATTTGAATACCAAATTTGACTGCCAGACGGGTATTGATTGAGCCCACCCTGACTCTCGAAGAAACATCAGAACCTGGAACAAATTCGAGAAAAAGGTATGGTCTATCTATGACATGCTCAATAAAATGGGCTTTTACTATATTGGGGTGATTTTCAAGTTCAATCCACATTCTCGCTTCCCGTTCAAACCTTTTTCTCGACCTTGTATTATGAGCGCACCAATCCTGGAGGGTTTTTGCTGCATAAATATTTCCTGTTTCTTTGTCCATCACCACAAAAACTACCCCCATTCCACTTCTCCCGGGACCACCCCTTATTTCAAGCACCTTAAATCTGCCGAGGATACTGTCCCCTATTTGCCATGGTGGAATACCTGAACTGCGAAATTTGGAAAACGACATGGAAATAGAAGAAGTCTCAATTGAGAATGAATCGTCAATTTCCCCCTCCCATGTTGGTCTTTTTTTAAGAATATTCTCAATCCAGAATTTTGTTTGAGGAGATTTTTCCATTTTATTTTTACTTAAACAAACAATATACAATTTAATCAGAGGATATTACAAAAATACAGCAATTTTCCAATAAAAATCAACTATTAATCATTTTTAAACATTGCAACCCCCAGATATCACAATGAAAATAACCATTGTCCATCGTGAAAGCCGAGGTATGAAATGTCAATTTCGCAGCCTTTTGGATTTCTGCTAAATTATCGCATTGACACTGGATTCCTGCTTTCGCAGGAATGACAAGGTAAGTAAATGAATTCCTGCTTTTGCAGGAACTATGAATCTGTAATTTTTTGCAGGGGCGTGATTCATCACGCCTAAAATTTTTAAATAATGCCTAATATTTCACCCAGAGCATTTTTGATGCCCCCTGTCTTCTTATTTCAAGAATTAAAGTGGAGATACTATCGGAAGGAATCATAAAAATCCTGTGTAGATAAATTTTTGAATTTCTTTCTATTTTAAAAACATCACGCCACATGAAATGACCGTAAGGCAATTTTCTTTTTCTTGCTTCTTTTTCACCTTCGAGAAATGGTGGGTAGGCTCTTCTGTAACTATCGAGCATTCTTGCCGTATATTCCACAAGTTCAACTTTTCCTTCAACATAAACTATTACTTCAACATAACTATATCCTTTAGGTGCATCTACTTCAAAGAGACTCTTGAAAATACTTCGGGGTTGCTGGAAACCAAAAAGAGCAGGACCATACCTTACAAAAGTGTTTTTGCTGACAGAGTGAATTTTTTCACCTATTAGTTCAGCTGGAGAAACATCCTTTTCAGTATATTCATTCGTTGGTTGAATAGTAAATGTGGAATAGGGAAGGGGAGGAATTTGAAAAGTTTGAGTTCCCATACCCGAAATTTCGAGCTGGAACATTACAGATTTATAAAGTGCAAAGACTTTGAAGTAATAAGGGTCATTTTTTAATTGCTCAAGCTCTTTTTCTATCGTATCCAGCCTCTTTTTGATACCTGCTGGATTAACAGGTATCCCTTTTTCTACCCTTGAAATTTCAGATGATATTAAAAGGAGCTCATCTCTAATATGCATGATGGGTGAAACATTTTTTTCTTTTACTTCTGAAGAAATATTTTTACTCCACACATTCCATGCAATACCTCTGTAATTGAAAAGCATGTATGAACCAGTCAGGCAAAGAATAATAACGATGCTTCCTATTGTAATAAATCCCCATACTGATGAACTTTTTATTCTTCTGACTTCGATTTGTTCAGCAATTACATCCTGAGGTGTGGACTGTGGATTGACCTGACATTTTAAGGCAGTATGTTCCACAGTTTTTGTCCATCCACAGGAAGGACATTCATTTTTTCCCGGAGGAATGCGGGTTCCACATTTTGCACAAAACATTGCTATTAAACCAATATTAAATTTTTATATTTTATGAATTACTCTTTTTTGCCTTGCCTTTACTCTCCCTTTTCGGAATTTGTTGTTATCTTTTAAATCGCTGGATGATGCGGTAGAGGTATTAACCTTAATGTCAGTATCCTCAGACCCATGGTTTTTTCCTGTTAATCTTGCTATCTTATCCCTGAGTGTTGCCGCTCTTTCAAAATCGAGCATTTCAGCAGCTTTAAGCATCTCCACTCTAAGCATTTCCACGAGTTCTTCTTTTTCCATCTCCGCTTTCTCTTCTATTTTTTGAACTGGTGCTACAATATCAACATAATCAGTAGCAGCAGAACCGGGTCTTAAGTCCCTTATCGCTTTTTCGATAGTGTGGGGTGAAATTTTATGCTTTTTGTTATATTCGATTTGAATTTTTCTTCTTCTATTTGTTTCCTGGACAGCCCTTTTAATCGAATCTGTGATAGTGTCTGCAAAAAGTATGACTTTGCCATGAATATTTCGGGAAGCCCTGCCAAACATCTGGATTAAAGAACGTGCTGACCTTAAAAATCCTTCTTTATCTGCATCGAGGATTGCCACAAGAGAAACCTCCGGCAAATCCAATCCCTCTCGAAGGAGGTTTATACCAACCAGGACATCGTATATTCCCTGTCTCAAATCTCTTAGAATATCAACCCTGTCCAGAGTATCGACATCTGAATGAAGGTATCCTGCTTTTATTCCGAGTTCTACGAGATAGTCTGTTAAATCCTCTGCCATTTTTTTTGTCAGGGTGCAAACCAGAGTTCTCTCACCTGCCTTTACTCTTTTTCTTATTTCGCTTACAACTTCATCCACCTGTCCTTTAACAGGCAGAATTTGCACTTCCGGGTCAACCAATCCAGTTGGCCTTATAATTTGTTCAACAACTGCGCCGTTTGCCATTTCAAGTTCCCAGTCGCCGGGTGTGGCTGATACATAAAGTACCTTTCCAATTTTTTGAGTAAATTCCTCAAATTTTAGAGGCCTGTTGTCAAGTGCTGACGGTAATCTAAATCCATATTCAACCAGAACCTCTTTTCTTGACCTATCACCCCTGTACATCGCTGTAAGCTGGGGTATGGTCTGATGGGATTCATCTATAATTACAAGAAAGTCGCCATCGAAGTAATCAAGCAAAGTGGCAGGTGCTTCTCCCGGCAATCGTCCCGAAAGGTGACGGGAGTAATTTTCGATTCCAGTGCAATATCCGGTTGTTTCAAGCATTTCGAGGTCAAATAATGTTCTTTCTCTGAGCCTCTGCTTTTCTACAAGTTTTCCCTGCTGCTCAAGTTCCTGCAATCGCTGAGAAAGCTCCTCCTTGATGGCTTCTATTGCTCTTGCAAGAGTATCAGGTGGGGAAACATAGTGACTACCCGGGAAAAACACTACCTTGTTAAGTTCCCTTTTAATTTCACCTCTTAAAGGGTCAACTTCAGTAATCCGTATGATTTCGTCATCCCACATTTCTATTCTTACTGCAGTCTCTTCTTCGTGCGCCGGAAAAACCTCGATAACATCCCCTCTGACTCTAAACGAACCTCTATAAAAATCATAATCGTTTCTATCGTATTTTATTTCAACCAGTTTCCTCAGTAACTCATTTCTGTCATATTGCTGGTTCGTTTGTACTGTAACGAGCATTCTTGAATAAGATTCCGCACTTCCTATTCCATAAATGCACGAAACAGATGCTACGACTATTGTATCTCGCCGGGTAAGTATTGAACGGGTTGCGGAATGACGCATCATATCTATTGTATCGTTGATGCTTGAATCTTTTTCAATATATGTATCCGTTACGGGGATGTAGGCTTCGGGTTGATAATAGTCATAGTAACTGACAAAGTATTCAACCGCATTTTCCGGAAATAGCGCTTTGAATTCCTGATAGAGTTGTGCTGCAAGAGTTTTGTTGTGGGCTATCACGAGAGTGGGTAGACCAAGCCTCTGTATGACATTAGCCATGGTGAATGTTTTACCCGAACCTGTTACACCTAAAAGAACCTGATGCATTTTTCCTTCGAGAAAACCTTTTGTGAGTTTTTCTATTGCCTGAGGTTGGTCTCCAGTTGGCTCGAATTCGGAAACGAGTTTAAATGGAGAATTTATAGCTTTCATTTTGCTTAACACCTTTATTTACCACCATCCACTTCTTCGCTTAAAAGTAAAAACTCTATCTTCATCCTGTGAATAAATTCTCATCCCCCTTTTCGATAAAAATTTCTTCCAGCTCCTTGCAATTAACCATCCATACAAAAACCCTCCAATGTGTGCCCAGAAGGCTATTCCACCCGATGTGTTTATCCCGATAGACATACAACCACTCATAAGCTGCATTAAAAACCAGAGAGTTATAAAAATTATAGCAGGTATTTCTATTAACTCAAGAAAAAACAGAACTGGAACAAGTGCAACGACTCTTGCCCTCGGATAAAAGCATGCATAAGCTCCCAAAACCCCTGAGATTGCACCACTTGCACCAACCATTGGAACAGGCGAGTGAATTGATATTATAAATTGCATGGCGGCTGCCCCAATACCGCAGAGCAGGTAAAACAATAAAAAACCAAAGTGTCCAAAGGCATCTTCTACATTATCACCGAAAATCCATAAAAACCACATATTACCTATAATATGTGCCCATCCTCCATGCATAAACATTGAAGTTATAGGAGTTAACCATTTTTCCGGGTCGTCTTCTGAAAGAAGTATTCTTGCAGGAATAAAACCCCAGATTGAAATGAATCCCTCCAGCCTGTTTCCCTGTGCTAATTCGACAAACCATACTGCAACATTACAGGCAATTATAAGAAACATTACAACTGGAGTTGACCTCGAAGGAAGAATGTCTTTAATGGGTATCATTTTTTATTCATTTAAATACTTCTAAAAAACTATTGAAAATAATATCAAATTTTATTAATTTACCTAAATAAAAATTTTTGGAAAGGGGTTAAAAATGAAAAGACTAATAATTACAGACCATGATTTTGAAGCCGGAAGCGAATTGACTTTAGATGGGGAAAAGTATCATTATCTAATAAGGGTTCTTCGATGCCGCAAAGGGGAACGGATTATGGTAGGGGACGGTAAGGGGAATTTTTATTTTGGTGATGTTGACGATATAGAAAAAGAAATTGCACGAGTAAAAATTCAGGAACCAGTCTCGATAGTCTGGGAAGACAGGGTAGCCACTGTACTCATTCAATCAATACCCAAAGGGAACAAAATAGAGAGAATTATTAGAGGAGCCACTGAACTTGGAGTAAGCACTATTTGTCCGTGTATTTCGCGGAGGACAATGACCAGATATGACGGTGAGAAAATATCGGATAAATATCAGAGGTTTAAGAGAATAGCCCAGGAAGCAGCAAGGCAGTGCGGACGACCTTCTCTGCCGAATATAAACGAGATAGAGGATTTTCATGAATTAATAGAAAAATTTGGGATGGCTCAAGGGGCTTTAAAACTTCTTTTCTGGGAAGCAGAAAAAAAATTTGGGATATACCAGGCATTAAAGGAATCAGGAAAGGATGTAAATCAGGTTGTTTTAGCTGTAGGACCAGAAGGTGGATGGACAGATGATGAAGTTTCGCTCGCCCGTAAAGCAGGCTTTCATACAATAAAATTCGGTCATGGAATATTGAGGGTAGAAACAGCAGCAATAAGTTTTCTATCCATAATAAAATTCTATTTCAATATGACCGAGCAATCTGTTTGAATTTTGTATTTACCTTTTTAGCATTATACGCTTGATTAAGACTCCTAAAAGACGAAATAAACGCCATTTTTGAGGGTAATCACGGGCAATGCGCCAGATTCTTGAAGGTGACAAATAAAAACGAAGCACTGCTCTTTTCCTTGCACTGCGTAGTTCATCATCGCTCATTTCAGTGAGGTTCACAAAATCCGATGTCATGTACATCTGGTCAAAGTCCTGAACTACTTTTCTCCCCATGCTCTTTGCAATTTCCCCAAGTTCTGTTCCTTCGTATGGTTGAACTGCAAAAAAATTGGCAGCGTGAAGTTTCGAATGAACGGCAAAATCGATGGTTTTTTTCAATTCTTCACGGGTTTCTGTAGGAAAACCGAGCATGAAAAAACCGAGAGTCATTATTCCATATTTGTCAGTAAGTTCTATGTTTCTTATCGTTTTTTGAAGGTCAAGATTTTTTCGAATAAGCTTTTGCAACCTGGGTGAGGCTGTTTCAATTGCGATGCTCATGTATCGAACACCTGCTTTTCTTGCTTTCGAAATGAATTCTTCGTCAAGATTATCTCCGCGCACACCATTTGGAAACATGAGATAAAGCTTCATTCCGGAATCTATAATAAGGTCAAAGATTTTTTTTGCTCTCTTCAAATCAAGATTAAAACAATCATCAATTACCTCAAGTTCTCTCACCCCATATTTATCGTGAAGTATTTTGATTTCTTCAAATACATTTTCAGGAGAGCGTTTACGAAATTTCTTACCAAACAAATTGTGGCAATATATGCATTTGTAAGGGCATGACCTTGATGTTAAAATTCCTGTATATTTACCACTACCAATCCTGCTCATTCTGTCGTAGTGCCGATATTTCTCAAGGTCTATCAAATCCCATGCAGGAAACGGAAGGGAATCGAGGTTCTCTATATAGTTTGTCCTTGGGTTAATTTTAATCTCGCCATTGCTGCGCCATGCAATCCCTTCGATACCATCCAATGGTTTACCATTTTGAATGGCAATGGCAATTTCTGTGGCTGTGATTTCTCCTTCTCCTATAACTGCAAAATCTATATTTGGATTGGACATTACTTCGATTGTATAAAAAGAAGGGTGGGGACCTCCTGCAATAACAGGGATATTACCGCAGATTTTTTTTACTATTTCAGCAGTTTTATAGAGTCCTTTAGATTCAAAACTTAAAGCGCTGATACCTACCCAATCAGGTTTGAAATCACTTAACTTTTTTTCAAGAACATTATATTTCCCCTCCTCAACAGGAATATGGATAATACAGACCTCCGCTCCTGCTTTCTCCCTGAGTGTCGAAGCGAGATAAAGGGGACCTAAAGGAGGGGAATGATATTTTGTCGGAACATTATGGTCAGGTTTGACTATTATGATTCTCTGGCGTCTGTCGGTTATCATATTCACAACGGTTTTTCATCCTCATAAACCGTAATAAAAGGGAGATTTCTATACCTTTCTTCATAATCAAGACCATATCCAACAACGAACTTGTCTGGGATTGTAAAACCTACATAATCCAGTTTAATATCTACGAGCCTTCTTGCCGGTTTATCAAGCAGGACACATATTTTTATGTTATCAGGGCGCCTCGTTTTAAGATTTTCCATAATATAGGCCATTGTAAGTCCTGTATCTACTATATCTTCAACAACTATAACATCTCTTCCAACAATTGAACGCTGCAGTTCTGCTGTAATTTCTACGACTCCAGTTGTTTCGGTTGAAGCCCCGTAAGAGCGGAGACGCATAAAATCAATGTTGCAGTTAATGTCGAGGTGCCTGATTAAATCAGCAAGGAAAGGAAAACATCCATTCAAAATTCCAACGAAAACGGGTTCCTTTCCAGCAAAATCATTTTTTATTTCAACTGATAATTCAGCAACCCTTTTTTTTATTTCTTCTTCGGTTATTAACGGCAAAAATTTCATTTTTATTCCCTTACAAATTTTTTTAGAAAATAGTTTATACCATTAATATAACGATTTTCCATAATCTTAAAAATTTAAACTTATATTTTTACTCCTATCTTTTTAAAATAAATTTTTGAAACAATATATTATTTATTATTCGCAAATATAATTTATGGAAAAGCAAGTTCAGGGGACTTTCCAACTTTTAGAGATGAAAAATATATAGTAGCTAAAAAGGGGAAACTTTAAGATTAACTTGTTACAGGAGTAAAAATGCGTAAGAATGAAGAAATTAAAAAAGTTGTCAGGGATGGATATGCCAGGATTGCTAAAAATGAGGGGGGATGCTGTTCATCTGCTCAATCATGCTGTGATAGTGCTGATATGATACAAGACATCAGTAAAAAGATTGGCTACACAGAAGAGGAAGTTATGGGAATCCCAGAAGGTGCTAATTTAGGTCTTGGTTGTGGAAATCCAGTCGCACTTGCATCTCTTAAAGAAGGAGAAGTAGTGCTTGATCTCGGCTCAGGTGCTGGTTTTGACTGTTTTCTTGCAGCTCAGAAAGTTGGCAAGATGGGGAAAGTTATAGGTGTGGATATGACACCAGAGATGATTGAAAAGGCAAGAGAAAATGCCAGAAAAGGAGGATATGAAAATGTAGAATTCAGGCTTGGAGAAGTTGAGAACTTACCTGTTGCTGACGATTTCTGTGATGTAATTATTTCAAATTGCGTTATTAACCTCTCACCAGACAAAAAAAGAGTTTTTTCTGAAGCTTTTAGAGTATTAAAACCGGGTGGAAGGATAATGATATCTGACATAGTATTATTGAAAGAACTTCCTGATTTTATTAAAAACTCCGTTGAAGCTTACATTGGTTGTCTTTCTGGCGCGATAATGAAAGATGAGTATATAAAAACTATAAGAGAAGCAGGTTTTCAAAATATTAAAATAATTGAGGAAGCACACTTTCCTGTTGAGTGTATGGCTAATGACCCCACAGCAAAGATGTTAATGAAAAGTATTAAAATTTCTCCTGAGAAGATAAATGACCTTGCGAACATGGTTATAAGTATAAAAATCTCCGGTGTCAAACCGATATAGATTCATTGACTCCTTGTAGAAATGAAGGAAGTATTAAAAGCCATAATTAAAGAATTTCAAAAAGATGTTTGAAGATGTTGACATTTTATAAAAACATCAATAAATAAACCCCAAAATGGGATAAATTTTTGGGGAGGAAATTTTTTATGATCAAAAAACAAAGAGGTGGATTAAGTTTGTATATAGAATCTGAAGATATTGATCCATTACCCGAATTTCAGGTAAGTGGGATAGCAGGGGGCTCAATCATTTAATATTTCATTTAGACTCGCCTCCTGACTATCCTTTTACTGAGACGGACGGAAAGGAGGTGAGCAATGGAAAACCTCGAACTACTTCCAAAAGTCAAAGAGTATTTATCGAGCGGGGAAAAAGAGAAACTGAATCAATTATTTTCCACTGCTCACCCAGTCGATATTGCTGGTGCAATTTCGCAACTTGAATCACCTGAAGCATTAGAACTTCTAAAAGTTTGTAATCCTGATTTAAGAGCAGAGGTTTTCAGTCACCTTGGTGCTGATATTCAGGTTGCCCTGTCAGAAATGCTCGACCGCCATCAACTTGCAGATTTGCTCAAAGAAATGTCCCCGGATGACAGGGTTGATTTAATTCAAAATTTACCTCCGCAGAAAAGGGAGGTTGTGCTTGGTGCAATGGCACAGGCTGAACGGGAGGATATAAGGAAACTGGCGGTTTATGAAAAGGGGACAACAGGAGCAGTTATGACCTCCGATTATGTTTCTCTTTCGCCAGGAATGACAGCAGGGGAGGCTCTCAACAGAATGAGGCATGAAGCTCCTGATAAAGAAACAATATATTATGCCTATGTTATTGATGGCGTTCGAAGGCTAATCGGATTTGTTTCATTAAAGGATTTAATCCTTGCTGACCCGAATACCCATGTTGCAGATATTATGCACAGAGATGTTATTTATGCTAATGCAAATGATGACCAGGAAGAAACAGCCCGAAAGATTCAAAAATATGACCTCCTTGCAATTCCAGTGGTTAATGGGAACAGGGTTTTAGTTGGAATTGTTACCCATGATGATGCTATGGATATTATCACGCAGGAGCAAACAGAGGATATTGAAAAATTCATGGCTATTAGAGGTCCTCACGAACCTCAGATGTATTTGCGATCCTCAGCATGGCGGCATTTTCGTCAGAGAGTATTATGGATTGTTATTCTTGCAGCTCTTGGGCTTGTTTCTGGTTATATAGTAGAAAGCTTTACAGGGCTTTTAATGCAATTTGCAATTCTGGCTACCTTTATGCCTATGCTTGCTGATACCGGGGGAAATGCAGGTAGCCAATCAGCAACACTTGTTATAAGAGCACTTGCACTAAAAGAAATCCACCCTGCGGATGTTTTATCCATTTTGTGGAAAGAACTACAGGTATCGATTCTCCTTGGATTGGTTCTGGCAGTTTTGGCTTTTGTCCGTGTAATCCTCTTCTCAAAAGGGAATTCCCTGCCGCATGACTTTTCCGTATGGCAGGTAGGCATTGCAATATCCACAGCGCTGTGTCTGCAGGTCATTACATCAACTCTTCTTGGCGCACTTCTTCCTCTTTTTGCGGCAAAAATAAAAATTGACCCTGCGGTAATAGCAAGTCCAGCCCTTACAACAGTCGTAGATATCACAGGACTATTCCTGTATTTTATAACAGTAAAATTGATGCTTCGGTTGTAAAAATATTTTTGCCACTTCTGGACACTTTTTAGTCACCTGCATTTCACTATTAATCGTGTTTTTCTTAATTTCTTATGGCACATGCGTTGAAAATTTCAAAATCTGATGAATCTTCTTACGGTAATTTTTGGTTCCTTGAGTACAGGAATATTATCAGGACATTTTCTCCCCTTTGAAATTCCTTTATGGGTATTAATTTTAGGTTCTGTTTTAATATTTTTCCTGACAACCATTGCTGCTATTAAAGGTAAGGGTTATTGGGGATTTAGTGTATATGTGACCTGTTTTCTTGCAGGGATTATATGTGCCGACCCGTCGAAGCCACAAGGTTTTTCCCCCTATCTTATAAAAAAATTCGAAGAAGGAAATGCTGTTTTAAAAGGAAGAGTTATTTCTCCTTCTAAAGAAACATCCTTCGGCGAATCGATAGTTATTGAACCATGTGAAATTATTTTTAAAAATGAAGTTTTGAGAGAAGAATTAAAGAAAATAAATAAACTTCCTGAAAAAATTAGAATTTTTATTCCTGCAATTTCTCCTGCTCAGACTGAAATCATGGAAGGTGATACTGTTTTTCTTAAAAAACTCAAAATGATACAGAAAAAAGAGTTCCGAAATCCGGATGTTCATCCCGTTATAATAAAAAATCCTATTCCTTCTTTTTCTACAGCAAAAGGAGGAATTTTAGTTCATCAAAACGAGGGGAAAGGATTCTTCAAAACTCAGCGAAATAGACTCTCCGCTCTTTTAAAGAAAAGATTACCTCAACAAGTTTCTGGATTCGTAGAGGCAATTGTTTCAGGAAGGGGAGAAGCAGTCAATCGGAAGGTTGCAGATGATTTTAGAAATTCTGGTCTTGCTCACCTCCTTGCTGTATCAGGGCTCCATCTTTCTCTTGTGGCACTTTCAATTTCAAAGATAATTGAGCGATTGATATCCAGAATTCCATTCCTCGTGAACAGATTCCCTTCAATGTGGATTTCCGGTTTTCTTTCAATACCTCTCGTCTGGCTTTACGCCATTTTTACCTCTTTAAAACCTCCTGTATTGAGGGCTTCAATAATGGTAACTGCATGCCAGATTACATTTATGTTAGGTAGAAAATCTTCCCTTCCTTCTGCACTTTCTCTTGCAGGAATAATAATTCTGCTAATCGAACCAGAAAATATTAAAACCCCTTCTTTCCTTCTATCTTTTTCAGCAGTTCTTGGAATATTTCTTTTTTCGAAAAACATTTCTGATTTAATAAAAAGAAGTTTGCTGGGGAAAAATTATGATTTGCTCATGCAGTATGAAACAAAAAAGTATAAGTTGTTATTTAAACAGATGTTAATTCGTCTTGCAGACCTTCTATCGGTATCTGCAGGTGCAACTGTAGCAACAACACCATTTTCCTGCTTTTTCTTTGGCAAAATCCCTGTGGTCGGCATTTTTGCAAACATCATAGGAGTTCCATTATTCAGTCTATCCATTCTCCCTCTTAATATCATTTACTCTCTTGTTCTTTTAATATTTAGCCATCTTCCAAATATTTTGAGTTCTTCTGTTGTGTTTATAAATAAAATCTTTCTTAAAATTGTTTCTTTATTTGGGCAGAGTGGCACGATTGAAGTAGAACAACTGGAAGGTCTGGCAGGTTCACTCGTTCTGATAATAGGTTTTTTTCTCCTTATATCCAGAAAATTTTTACATGCGATTCTTGCATTTATTCTTTCTATTTCCTTGTTCTTTGCCCCATGGGCATATGCATCTATTCGAGCCAGAATCATTACTTCAAATAAATTGGTTGTTATTTTTGCCGATGTGGGACAGGGTGATGCCGCCTTTGTGAGAACACCTGAGAGAAAACACATTCTTATTGATTCTGGACCGCCTCCAGGAGAAGACCTTTCAAAATTTCTCAAGAAATGGGCTCCTCGAGGCATTGACCTTTTTGTAATAACCCACGGGCACAGGGATCATTATGGAGGAGCAGAAGGATTGCTTCAATCAAAAATGAAGGTTTCTGAACTATGGATAAATCCGCAAGGAATTGAAGAAAAAGATGACCCTCATTATATCGAATTGATTGAGCAATTTCGAAGGAATGGAACAAAAGTAAAAATTGGACCAAAGTGTGGAACTTATCATCAGGGAGTTGTTCGTATCGATATTTTATCGCCGTGTGATGAAGGGGGATATGACCCTTTATTAGACTGGAATAATAATTCCATTGTCCTGAATATTATTTATGGCACTGCAGGCTTTTTGTTAACTGGAGACATAGAAGCAGAAGGTGAAAGTAGATTGTCTCCTTACAAAAACAGAATAAAAACAACTATTTTAAAAGTCCCACATCATGGCAGTGGCAGGGGTTCAAGTAATGTGATAACGAAATGGCCTGGGCTTAAGTATGCAGTAATAAGTGCTGGACAAAATAATAAATATGGATTTCCAGCAAAAAGGGTTGTCGAAGATTTTAGAAGGGCAGGGGCAAAGGTTTTTCGAGTTGATAGTGATGGGGCATGGATGTTCATTACAGATGGAAAAAAGATTGATATCCGTGATTATAAATGGAATCTTCACAATGATTGAAGGAATTGCTCTATGCATGAAAGAATTATTGCCTATTGACAATACTGGCAAATTTTGTATATTTTTTTATTAGGTATATTTGAAAAATTTTGACTAATAGAAATAAAACTAATGAACAAAAATGAAATTATTAAAATACTTTATGATTGGAATTTCTGGGATAGAGATCTGGATACAGGTATTAAAAGATATGCTTATATAAGCAAACTGTTCAAATATTTAGAAACAGGTCTGGTTTGCGTCATAACGGGACCAAGAAGAAGTGGTAAATCTTATATTATGAGACAGACAGTCAAAGGATTAATTGATAAAGGAGTTAATAGAAATGAAATATTAATAATAAATTTTGAAGATCCGAGGTTTCCTAAACTGGATGTATCTGCGCTACAGGAAATTCATGAAATATATTTAGAATTTTTGTCACCAAAAGGTAAACCTTTTATTTTATTGGATGAGGTTCAAGAAGTTGATGGCTGGGAGAAATGGGTGAGGACAATGCGTGAACTTAAAAAAGCGACAATCGTTGTTTCTGGTTCAAATGCAAAGTTGTTAAGTAGGGAGCTTTCTACATTTTTAACAGGAATTCATATAGATTTGACTGTATTCCCTCTTTCTTTTGAAGAATTCTTATTTTTCAATAATTTTAAGTTCGAAAACCAACTCGAAGTTGTAACCAGAGAGGTGGAGATTAAAAGTTTATTAAGAAAGTATTTAGAGTTTGGTTCGTTTCCTGAAGTTGTTTTAAATGAACAAAAAAAAGAGATATTAATAAGATATTTTGAAGATGTAATAAACAAGGATTTGATAAAGAGATATAAGTTAAGAAAAACTGAAGAAATAAAAAGTCTGGCAAAATATTATTTTACGAACATTTCAAACTTAACAACCTTTAATTCGTTAGAGAAACATTTAAATGTTTCTGCTGATACTATAGAAAAATTTTCTGCATACTTTGAAGATGCATATATTCTGTTTTTGGTAAAAAGATTCTCTTATAAAATAAGACAGCAAGATAAAAGTCCCAAAAAAGTTTATTGCATTGATACAGGTCTGGCAAATACAGTGGGCTTTAGATTCACTGAAAATTCGGGCAGATTAGCAGAAAATATAGTATTTTTAAAATTGAAAGAACAAATGTTAAATAATCCTGATTTAGAAATTTTTTATTGGAAGGATGAACATCACAGAGAAGCAGATTTTGTAATAAAAGAAAGATTAAAAATAAAACAACTTATTCAGGTTTGCTGGAATATTGAAGATGACAGGACAAGGAAGAGAGAAGTTAGTTCTCTCGTTAAGGCAATGGATGAGTTTAAACTTAAAGAAGGTATGATAATCACAGAAGATTTTGAATCTGAAGAAAAATTTAAAGGTAAAAAAATCAAATTTATACCCCTATGGAAGTGGTTGATTATGAAAGAAAAATCCTGATATTAACAAATAGCAATTCTACACTTCCTAATAATATGTTGATTATTCTGAGTTGATTTTTACATTCCGTGTAAAAAACCATTTTTTATTTTAGTAATCAAAAATACTGAAAAAAAGGGTCTATCTCTCCCTGTATAATATTTTCTTTTTCTTCTTCACCCAATTCTCTAATTGTCGTTTGATGATTTTTTAAATCTACAAGAAAAATGGTTAAATCATCTTTTGGACACTTTTCTATAATTGGAATTAAAAAATAGAGGATAATTATTTGCATTTACCGTTGAGGCAGCCATGAGGACAATGCTGAACTGTTGTCCATGTCATACCAGTGAAATCGCAAACTTCAACATAATTTCCTGATAAACTGCATTTTTTTTCACCTAACTGGCAGGGGTCACAACCATTTTTTACGAGCATCATATAATAATTCCAATCCCATGATGGGCCGGGGTCAGTGTGATTCCCACCGCAATATCTTAAGTTTGCCTCATTGTGTCCGATTATATGCTCACGGTCCAGAGGTATTGAAAATTTTTCTGCAAGGTATCGGGTCAGAGACGCACTTGAACAATAAAGGGCATCAGTAAACCATTTCTTTCCTTCTTTTGAATATCCTTCGTGTTCTATTCCAATACTTATTGGATTAAGGCATGTTGCATGCCAGGCTGGATAAAATTCATCTACAAGTTGAACCACATACCCATCATTAGATTGAACTACATAATGAGCAGAGGAAGAGGGGGTGTGGCAACTTTTTAAATAAGACCAGCATTCATAAAATGGCATCTCGCAGGTGTGAATTACAATAAAATCTATTTGCTCACTGCTTCTTTTAGTATACCAGTAACCACAGGCATCACCAACCCATTCTGCTCTTAAATAAGGGGTAGGGAAGGATAAAGAAAAAACTCTTGCATTAACTTTTACTGCGTATGGTTTTCCATTACAACTTGCAAAAACAATTGCAAAAACAAATAAAGTTAAAAAACAGGTGTAAGTTTTTAATATTAATTTAAAGGATTCTGAAGAAAATTTTTTCATTATGGCGTGACATGAAAATTACCTAAAACTATCCAGGAGTTTGAATCCCTTATCTGGTAATCACCGGGAGAAAGAACATTCGGAGAAATGCGTAGCAGTTTCTCTTCCATTTCCGGGCACGAATCATCATTGCAATCGGTACAAATTCCTTTAAAAGAAAATATGTCTATTGTGTTTTCCGTTTGGTTCTCTGAAAAATCAAAAGCAATATCTGTATGTCTTTCGCAACACTGTCCCGATGAGGTATCGAAATCTATTTCGACTGTTATTTCTATTGGTTCGAAAGTTGAAAACTGTGGTTTTGAAGGAGTTGCTCCAATTATAGTTGCAGGAGATATTACGCATTCTGACAGGGGATTAGCAATGCTACTTATTAACAAACCCCTTACATCTTTACGAGTTCCATTAAAAACCAATTCATAACTACCGAAATTATCGTTATTTCTTATAAGTTGTTCACTTTGGCCTTCATCCATACAATCGCAATCCCAGCAGCAGTATTCAAGGCAAATATGAGCAGAAAGGGTTCCAGAAAAGTAGTTAGGGTCTAAATCTGATGATTTTGCCATTATAAGAGGGTCAAATGTGCTACATCCACATGCTCCTGTAGCGTAATAAACAATATAGTGAATATCTTCATTTGTTCCCCAGAGCCTGTATTGTCGAAAATCGAACGGCTGAATGTTTGTTAAAAATGCAAGAGTCCAGGGACATTCTTCGCAGGCAAAATTATAATTTATGCCTGAAACTGTAACAGTATAATAATTTGCAGGAGAAATCGGAATAGAAATTGATTCTGTGTGGGGTTGTCCGAAAGAGCAGGTGTAAAGATATTTGCCGCATACTACAAGTTGAAGATGAATTGAGATTTCCGTTTCCGATAACCATTCAATATCGTAACTCCAGTCATAAGAAGCGTCCTGTCCGCAATAAGGGGAAACCATTTGAATATTTATGACTGCATGGGGGTTTTCTATGTCAGAACATCCTGAAGTATCAATGTCAACACTCTTTACTACAGGGGGGATAGTTATGCATTCTGGCACTATATCTGAATTAATTTCAACTTCAAATATGTCCTGAGGAGTATCCCTAATTTCACCGTCAACAGGTGGTTTTCTGGGCGTGGAAATATAACAGGAAGTTAGAAAAGACCAGAAAAAAAGGTAATATGCTTTTTTCATGATAATTTTTTAAATTATAATTTGATAATCAATTAAATCAAGTTTTTTTCACACGATTTTTTACCATGAAAATAATAAAGAAACAATTATGGATTCCCGCCTTCGCGGGAATGACAGAGGAAGGTCATTTAGATTTCTACTTCCATGAGGATAA
>Ga0207433_10003455_pt1 | contig 30463 bp, 24 predicted proteins | sample YelNatPaOPGAMG01_FD_187559 | JGI IMG/M metagenome (GOLD analysis project Ga0207433, IMG submission 187559) | Hot spring thermophilic microbial communities from Obsidian Pool, Yellowstone National Park, USA - OP-RAMG-01 (SPAdes) (version 3) | ecosystem: Environmental > Aquatic > Thermal springs... | reverse complement strand
CAAGAAAGGACGATGAACTTCCTGAAAGAGTCAAGAAAGTTCCAGATTTTGGAAAGTATGCGGCTATTTCTGAAAGTGCAATTCAAAATTACGATGCCATGTTAGAAGAGTATTACGAAGCAAGAGGCTGGGATTTGAATGGCATCCCAAGACCTGAAAAATTGAGAGAGTTGGGCCTTAACTGGATCAAAAAATGAACTCTTACATGTGAGAAATACTTTGAAGATATTAAAAAATAGATTTCATATCTACCATCTTTTTTCGAATACATATTCCATACTGTTGTACCTCCTGATAACTTCCATAAACGCGATCGCAGCGCAATGGAATCTATCTTTTTTCACCATAGGGATCCTGAACTTTGTGGGAGCCCTTTTTTACGTTGCAGCAAGTTTGCTTTTCGGAAGGATCGGAGATCGCATAGGTCAAAAAAAAGTTTTGATCTTTGCCATTCTTTTGTTTCTCTTCTTCAGCGTGTATGGATTTTTCCTTTCGAATGTTGTTGATCTTTTTTTATTCACAGCCGGTTTTAATTTTTTCTTTGGAACATTTTTCCCACAAATAGAGGGATTACTTTCAAAAAGAGAAAAGGAGATCGGCATAGATCCAGTAAGTACTGTAAACCGTTTCACGATCTCATGGAGTGTTGGAAATATAATAGGGGTGGCGATGGGCCCTTTTCTGATAGTCAAATTCCCTTATCTTGTCTTTGGCTATGGAATAGTTCTGAATTTGATCTCTTATCTTATCCTGAAAAAGGATTTTGCACGGCACGGCGAATCTATCTCGTTTGAACCGTCTCCCGAACTCAAAAAATCTTCAAATATCATAGATTTTCCAAAAATAGGACTTTATAGAACGGTTTACAGATCAACTTATTTCCTTTTAGGATTGATCTATTCGGCAATCATCCCACTTTTCCCCAAACTTATAAGTTTGAGTGGGTTGCCGATAGGTATAACCGGTTTCATAATCGTCGGTACCAACATAGGTGTCGTTTTAACCTTTATTTTCCTTGAAAGAGTTAAAAGCTGGGTTGGAAATCCAAAAATATCGGCGATCTTTCTTGCAGTGTTTCCGCTTATGACAGTTTTCATATTCCTATCGCCCTCACCTTTTATCTTCTTTGTTATATCTTTTCTCGCAGGAATGAGCTACGCGATTCCTTACACATACGCGATATTCTACGGTCTTAATTCTCAAAAAGGAGATAATGGAAAACAGGGAGGTTTTCATGAGGCAATCACCGGACTCACAACAGGCATAGGGCCGCTTTTAGGAGGATTGGCACTTCAATTTGCAAATGGCTTAATGGGACTTGGTTTCATGTCAATACTCATACTTGCGGCCGTTTTCTCAATTCAGTTTTGGTTTATAAAACGGGTCTACGCTCGTTCAACTATATAGCTCTTCAGCTCAAATAAGTTCTCATCGTGGTCAGAATGTATTTCACATCTTCAGATGAAACATCTTTGTTCGTAACGAATCTGTATTCACCGTAATCTGGAGGGTTGATCTTTATTTTGTTTTCAAGCATGTAAGAGATGAAAGCTTTTTCATCAACATGTTTTTTGAATCTGAAGAATACCATATTTATGTCAAGCCGATCCGCCAGTACCTCTATCGAATTGAATTTTTCCAGCCCTTTTGCAAGTATTTTAGCATTCTCGTGATCTTCCGCAAGCCTTGGTATCATCTCTTCGAGCGCGACTATACCTGCCGCAGCTATAATTCCTGCCTGCCTCATTCCTCCGCCCATCAGCTTGCGGCCCTTTCTTGCTTTTTCGATGAATTCCTTTGTGCCAGCGAGCATCGATCCTATTGGAGCCGAAAGACCTTTTGAAAGGCAGAACATGATACTATCAGCATACTGTGCGATTTCTTTGACATCAACCTTCAGAGTGCACGCTGCATTGAAGATCCTTGCACCATCAAGATGAAGTGGAATTCCATTCGAATGGGCTATTTCATGAATATCCTTCATCGTTTTCACATCTGTAACGGTTCCCATTCCATGGGCATTCTCAAGACAGATAAGACCTGTTCTGGGAAAGTGGAGGTCTTCAGATCTTATCAAAGATGTTATTTCTTCAGGATCCGGATGACCATTTTTCGATCTGAAAGCTCTAAGCTGAACTCCCGCTATGACAGAAGAAGCACCCACCTCATGGATCATTATGTGAGAATAGTCATCCACTATAACTTCGTCGCCCCTCATCGTGTGTGTCAAAAGTGCAAGTTCATTTCCGAAGGTACCAGATGGCACTAAAAGTGCATCTTCTTTTCCGATCTTTTGGGCCGCAAGGGCTTCCAATCTTTTAACCGTCGGATCGTCTCCGTAAACATCATCGCCAACTTCAGCGTTAAAAATTGCTTCTCTCATCTTCTGTGTTGGTAAGGTTACCGTATCACTCCTTATATCCACGTAACGCAAGCTCGTCCTCTCCTTTTCAAATATACTCGATCAACTTTAAATTGGAATACTGCAAATAAGTATAGCACATAAACTTGTACCAAAAAATAGCCTGAAGTGGTATAATTAAACGATATGGAACGTGAATTCTCGAAAGTTCTCAAAGAATTAGAAAGTGAGAATCCATTCTTCTCAGAACTAAAAAAAAGAATGGAATTGAATTCTTCGTGGAAATCGATCGTCGGGGATCAGATTGCCGCCATAAGTTATGTTTGTGAAAATAAAGGTACTTTAGATGTATGGGTCAGCGATCCGGTAGTAGAAACTGAAATTAGATTTAAATCTTACGAACTCCTTGAGGAGATGACCCAGCAAGGGTTTAATTTCAATAAGATGAAAGTCAAAAAATTAAGAGGTGAAAATCGTGGAAATAGATAAAGATATGATCGATGAAAATGAGTACAGCGAATACGATGCTAACAGTATAAAAGTATTGCACGGACTTGAAGCTGTTAGGAAAAGGCCGGGAATGTACATAGGTTCTACGGGTTCTGCCGGGCTACACCATCTTGTAAGTGAGATAGTTGATAACAGCATAGATGAAGTTATGGGAGGTTTTTGTGACTGGATAAGGGTTGAACTTTCTCCCAACTCCGTCGTGATCGTTGAAGATAATGGGAGAGGCATACCCGTTGACGAGCATCCCGAAGAGCATAAAAGCGCCCTTGAAGTCGTTATGACCGATCTCCATGCAGGTGCGAAGTTCTCTCAGGCAATATATAAGACAAGCGGAGGCCTCCACGGTGTCGGTGCAAGTGTCGTTAACGCTTTGAGTGAATGGCTTGATGTTTTCGTTAAAAGGAATGGTCATGTTTACCACCAAAAATATGAGAGAGGCATTCCTGTAACGCCAGTTGAAGTTGTTGGAGACGCAGAGGGTACTGGAACGAAGACGATTTTTAAGCCAGATGGGACGATCTTCCACGTGCTTGATTTCGATGCAAGAATAGTGGAGAATAGGTTGATGGAACTTGCATTTTTGAACCCAAAGGTAACGATAGAATTCATAGATTCAAGAGAAGAACCAAATTACAGGAAGATCCTTCACTTCGAAGGAGGCATAAAGGAATACGCGAATTATCTCGTCAAGGGATCCAAAAAGTTCCTCGAAGATCCCATCACCATCTCTGATAAACTTGAAGGCGTAACGGTTGAATGTGCTTTCAACTATACAGATGAGTACGATGAAACGATCGAAGCCTTTGTCAACAACATAAATACCGTCGAGGGCGGTACGCATGTTAACGCATTCCATACCTCACTAACGAAGGTGTTCAACGATTTTGCAAGGAAAATAAATGTTTTAAAAAAGGCTGACGAAAATTACAAGAGTAGCGATATAAGAGAAGGCCTTGTCGCAGTTTTAAGTGTTAAGGTACCAGAACCTCAATTTGAAGGGCAAACGAAGGCCAAACTTGGCAACGAAGAGGTTGGGACGATAGTTAACACCGTAATTCAGGAAAGGCTTGCGGAACTTCTCGAAATAGATCAGAAAGCTCTGAAAAAGATTCTTGAGAGGATTTCACTTGCCGCTGAAGCGAGGCTTGCATCAAAACGGGCACGTGAACTTGTGAGAAGGAAGAATGCTCTTGAGAATACGTCTTTGCCGGGGAAACTTGCGGACTGTACCATGATGGGAACGGCCAATTCTGAACTTTTCATCGTGGAAGGAGATTCGGCAGGTGGCTCGGCAAAACAGGGAAGAGATAGAAATATTCAGGCAATCCTTCCTATAAGGGGAAAGATATTGAACGTTGAAAAGGCTGGAATGGAAAAGCTCCTCAAAAATGAACAGGTCAACGATATAATAATCGCATTAGGAACTAATATAGGAGAAGATTTCGATCTTTCAAAGCTTAGATATGAAAAAGTAGTCATAATGACCGATGCCGATGTTGATGGCGCACATATAAGAACCTTACTTTTAACTTTATTTTACAGGTACATGAGACCGTTGATAGACAACGGAAAGATCTATGCAGCAATGCCACCACTTTACAGGATAAGTTATGGTACCAACATCACTTACGTTTATTCTGATGAAGATTTGAAGGTCATAACGGACAAGCTACATGCCGAATCCAAAAATTATGAATTGCAAAGGTACAAGGGACTTGGTGAGATGAATCCTTCACAGTTATGGGAAACAACCATGAATCCGGCAGAAAGAAAAATGCTTAAAATAGAATTGGAAGACGCCGAGTATGCCAATAATATTTTTCAGATACTCATGGGAAACGATGTCGAAAGCCGCAGAGATTTCATAACGAGACATGCTTTAACCGTAACTAATCTTGACATTTGATGAGATAATCTTATGAATGAACAATTCAGAGCGAGGGCAAATTTAATATTACTTATATTTGGATTTGTGATATTGATCTATGTCATAAAAGTTGCTCCCTCGCTTCTTTACGATCCTATCGTATACGAGCTAAAAGTTTCTGGCAACAGGTTTCTAAGCACAAAGTACATAAAAAACATCGTCATGCCTGTTGGTGGTGTGAGACTTTCAGCTTTAACCGTTCCTTACGATCCTTTCATAAAATCTTACAGCATCAAGTACGAAGGGAATGGAATGGCTCAGCTTTTTGTGACTGAAAGAACACCAGCTTTCATATCATCGACGTCCATGGGATATTTTTTAACTTCTCCGGAAGGCGTTTTTCTGGCACAAATTTCTAAAGATGATCTCTACAAATTAACAGGTATGATGATCGTTTTCGGAATAGACTCTTTCAATTTTAACGGTACAGGCATAATAAATCCCGTTCTTGTTTCTGAAATAGATGAAATACTTTCATACCCTGCTCCTTTGAAAAAAGAAATTTTGGAAGTGGATATAAAAACGAACACACTTTACTTTGCAAAAGGAGTATCGGTAAGATTCGAGAATTTAAACCTTTCGCCCAGTGTTGATGAAGTGATTTTATCTATGATAAAAACATCTAAGATAGGATCAAGATACATCTTCATAGACAATAATTTCATCGAATTACCGCAATCCTTTTAACTTTTTATACCTCTGTTTCTTCCACTGAAATCAAGATTTTTGGATGATCTGCATGAATTTTATGGAATGTCAATTCCTCAATTTTCAAACTCTTCACGAGATCGTGAGGAGAGGCTAAAGTCATAAAGGTATAATCATACCTGATATGAGAGAAAAGAGAATCTTAGGTATAGATCCGGGCTTTGGTATCGTTGGATACGGCATAATAGATGTTAAAAACGATTTAGAAAAGTTGGTTGATTACGGTGTGATTCGCACTGATGCCGGTGAACCTCTTTCAAGAAGGCTTCTTTTCATACACGAAAAAATTTCTGAATTGATTCTAACTTACAAACCTGATGAATCTGCCGTAGAAGAATTGTATTTTTTCAGAAATGTAACGACAGCCATAGCCGTAGGTGAAGCACGAGGAGTTATGATACTCGCACTTGAGAATTTCAAGGTTAAGATATACGAGTACACTCCTATGGAAGTTAAAGTAGCAGTAACAGGTTATGGAAAAGCTTCTAAAAGGCAGGTACAGGAAATGGTACGCGTCATTCTTAAGATGGATGAAATACCACGTCCAGACGATGCTGCCGATGCTTTAGCGATATCGATCTGTCATGCCCATCAAATTATAATATGAAGGTGTTAGAATGAATTATAAGATATTATCAGAATTCGATCCTGAAAACTTGTTTAGAAGTTTGGGATTTTCTGCTCCCGTAAAAATAGAAAGTATTGAAATAAAAAAATCAAGTATAGAATTTTTGGTGGATAAGGTACCTGACTCTTCCGAAACGGTGAAGACTTTCTCAAAATACGTAGGATTGCCTATCATTTTTAGATCATCCGCCGCGGATGATAGACTCGAGGAATTTAAAAAAAATCTAATCGATAAGGTTAACATACTCAACGGTGTCCTTGAAGGATTGAAAATAGATGTTGAAAAAGTAAAGATAGAAGTTTCAAACGATTACGTCCGCGAAAGGATAAGCGTTAACGGGTCGAGACGTACAATAGATGAACTTGTCTCAAAATTTTTCCCTGGTAAGATAGTTGAAATAACTGCACCGGATGTTAATACCATCCATCCTCATGAAGAACCCATAGAGTTTCACACAGTTGATCCTGATAAAGTTCAGGGAAAAAATAAGTTGAGACATGATACAGGAAATTGCGTCAGAATATCCAGTCTGGAGTCTAACAAGAATGTATGGATCTGTGGTCAAACTTTCGCTTTCAATTACAGAGATGGAAAGAATGCGATTCTTTCTTTTTCGATCGTCGATGATACTTCGGCAATCGGATGTAAAGCTTTCGGTGATCTTGCAAGGGAGTTTTCCGATGGAGTCCCAGAGTATTGCATAGTTTCTGGCAAAGTTCAGGAAGACAAATTCACCCACGAAAACGTTATATTTTTGAATTCGATAGAAGATTGGGAGCCAGATTTCAGAAAAGATTCATCGCCAGAAAAGAGAGTTGAACTTCATTTGCACACGACGATGTCCGCAATGGACGGTCTTGTGGATCCAAAGACTCTTTTTGAAACGCTTAAAAGATGGGGGCACGATGCCGTGGCCGTTACAGATCACGGGGTTGTTCAGGCCTTTCCTCAATTTGAAGAGATGGGTGACAAGTACGGTATAAAGCCCATATATGGAATGGAAGCTTACGTTGTTGATGATTCAAGCAAGATATTGAGGAATATGAATGTAAGGGGAAAGATAAAGGAAGGCCACTTCACCGTGATAGATTTTGAGACTACCGGGTTGAATGCCGTTGATGATGAGATAATTGAGATAGGTGCTGTCAAAATAGATGGAATGAAGATGATAGACGAATTTTCAACTCTCGTTAAGCCAAAAAAAGAGGTGTCCGGAAAGTCCGTCGAGATAACGGGAATATCGCCACAGATGCTTGAGGGTGCGCCAGTACTCGATGATGTGCTGCCATCCTTTTTGAAATTTTTGGGAGACACGATAATCGTCGCGCACAATGCCGATTTTGATTACAGATTCTTGAGAGAAGCGCTCAAATCACGCAATATCGCAATAGATCTGCCATACATAGACACTTTACAGTTTTCAAAAGCACTCATCTCGATCCCTTCGTACGGTCTCGAAAAGGTCGTTAAGGCTCTTAATGTCGGTGAATTCAACCATCATAGGGCTTTAGATGATGCCAAAATAACGGCAAAGGTTTTCATAAAGCTCTGTGAAATGTCGGAATCAAAAGGTATTCAGTTGCTTGAAAAACTCAATTTGCTCAGCAAAAATGTGAATATAGGATCTCTTAGACCTTACCATACGACAATTCTTACAAAGAACAGAGAAGGTCTTAAAAATCTTTACGAAATGGTGACAAAATCTCACATAGAATACTTTAAATCCAAGCCAAGAATACCAAAATCGTTGCTCGAGAAAAAAAGAAGTGGACTTCTAATAGGCTCGGCCTGCATTTCGGGAGAACTTGCGCAGAATTATTTTGGTGGTGCGAGTGAAGATGAACTTGTAGGGATGGCATCTTTTTATGATTTCCTTGAGGTGATGCCTTTGAATGTCATAAGCGATGAGGCGGACAACAGAGAGATAAGCAGAGAACTTCTGAAAAATTATTACCAAAAACTTTATTCGCTTGGAAAATCTTTGTCTATACCTGTTGTTATGACCGGTGATGTGCACTTCTTAGAGCCAAAGGATTCGAAGATCAGATCCATGCTTATGGCTGCACAGGATTATAAAGGTTTCGAAAAGCAGCCCGGAATTTATTTAAGAACGACCGATGAAATGATGGATGCGGCGAAAGAAATTTTTGGAACTTTCGAAAATGCCGATGCTTTATGCAAAGAAATAGTTGTGGACAATACGAGGATGATATCCAGTCAGGTGGAAAAGATAAGAATAGTAGACAAGAAACTCCACACACCAAAAATAGAAAATGCCGAACGGATGATAAGCGATGAAGCCTATTCTAACGCGAAAAAAAGGTATGGCGATCCTCTTCCAAAACCAGTTGAAGAAAGGATAGAAAGGGAATTAAAATCTATAATAGACAACGGGTACGCCGTGCTTTATCTCATAGCCAAGAAACTTGTTGAAAAATCAAAATCGGATGGGTATGTCGTTGGCTCAAGAGGATCGGTTGGTTCTTCTCTCGTTGCAACGATGCTTGGTATAACCGAAGTTAACCCGCTTGCACCGCATTATTACTGCCCTGAGTGTCATAACTTTGAATTCGATGATTCAGCCGAATCAGGTCACGATCTTCCAGTTAAAAAATGTCCGAAATGCGGTACAACGATGAGATCAGATGGTCAGAATATACCATTTGAAACTTTTATGGGCTTCAAAGGAGACAAGGTGCCCGATATAGATCTCAATTTCTCCGGCGATTACCAGCCTGTGGCACATAAGTTCATAGAAGAACTTTTCGGTCATGATCACGTTTTCAGGGCTGGAACGATCTCAACGATAGCCGAAAGGACGGCTTACGGCTTCGTCAAAGGATATATAGAAAAGACTGGTGAGAAGTTGAACAGGGTTGAGATGGATTATTTTGCATCAAGGCTCACCGGTGTCAAAAGAACAACGGGCCAGCATCCTGGCGGACTCATGATAGTTCCAAAAGATCTCGATATCCATCAATTCACGGCGGTGCAAAGACCGGCCAATGATATCGGGAGTGATGTTACGACCACCCATTTCGATTACCAATCTATCCATGACACTCTTGTGAAACTGGACATACTCGGTCATGATGATCCTACAACGATGAGAATGCTAAAAGAATTGACGGGAATTGATCCTATGACGATACCCATGAACGATCCCGAAACATTGAAGATCTTCTCCTCAATGAAGCCTCTCAAACTTTCGAAAGAAGAGTTTGGCTTCGATGTTGGAACTGCGGGCATTCCAGAATTCGGTACGCAGTTTGTCAAGCAGATGCTGATGGAAACAAGACCCAAATCTTTTGGAGATCTTGTCAGAATATCCGGCCTTTCGCATGGTACGGACGTTTGGGCAAACAATGCCCAGAGTATAATAAAAGCCAAAAAAGCAACACTTGAGACCGTTATAGCGTGCCGCGATGATATAATGATTTACCTCATAAAGAAAGGGCTTGACAATTCTACCGCTTTCTCGATAATGGAAAAGGTTCGAAAGGGTAAGACTCTAAAGGATGAAGACATAAAGAAGATGAAGGAGAAAAATGTGCCTGACTGGTACATAGATTCTTGCCAGAAGATAAGGTATTTGTTCCCTAAAGCTCATGCTGCGGCTTACGTCAGTATGGCTTTCAGGATAGCGTATTTTAAAATTCACCATCCATTGGCATTTTATGCCGCTTATTTCACTGTGAAAGGTGAAGAATTTGACATAAAGATAGCCTATGAAGGGCTTGAATTCATAAACCGCGAGATCAAAAGGATTCAAGGTGAAGGCGTTGACAACGTCAAAGACCGGGCAAAAGAAAGTGTCCTTGAAGTTGCTAAAGAGATGCTCATGAGAGGGTACACCTTTAAAGGGATAGATATCTTCAAATCGGCTACAAAAAAGTTTGAAATAGAAGGGACTTCTTTAAGGGTACCCCTTGAAAAAGTGCCAGGGCTCGGCGAGAAGGCTGCAAAATCGATAGAAGAGGAGAGAAAGATAAGACCTTTTACCTCAGTTAAGGACTTGCAGAGCAGAACCATCCTTAACAAAAATCACCTTCAGACCTTCAAAGAAATAGGAGCTTTGAAAGATTTACCCGAAAAAGATCAGATAACTTTGATTTAGGATGTGCTCACTTCCATCTCCATGAGGTACCTTCGGAAGAATCCATGAGTTCTATTCCGAGCTCGTTAAGTCTGTCCCTTATCTCATCGGCTTGGGCGTAATCTTTTCGTGCCCTTGCCTCATCTCTAAGCTTTACCTCTAATGCTATGAAGTCATCGGCATCTTTGTGCTTTGAAGAAAAATCGAAGCCAAAGAAGTAATTCCATTCCATTATAAGCGCTCTTATGCGTCTTAGTCTGTCGGCATCAGTTATCGAAAGCGCCTCTTTTACGAGATCGAAGACTATAGACAAACCCTGTGATGTGTTGAAATCATCATCTAATGCCTCTACCATTTTCGATCTTTGCTCTCTCATGAATTCATCTTCAACGATCTTTTCATCTGTGCCTGTTTTTTTCTCGATCTCTTCAATGACCCTTGCGATTCTTGAATAGGAAGCTCTTGCTTCTTCCATTCTCTCGGATGAAAATTCGATCGGACTCCTGTAATGTTTCGAGAACAAATACATTCTTATCGCGTTTCTACCGTAGATTCTCAGCGCTTCCCTGACCGTGAAAATATTACCAACAGATTTTGACATCTTTTCTTCCATGACCGAAATCATACCGTTGTGCATCCAGTAATTAACCCATTTCTTACCTGTTACGGCTTCAGATTGTGCCCGTTCGTCTTCGTGGTGCGGGAAGATCAGATCATTACCGCCCGCATGGATATCGAATGAATTTCCAAGTAAGGTCATGGACATCGACGAACACTCTATGTGCCAGCCCGGTCTTCCCTCACCCCATGGGCTCATCCATTTAGGCTCGCCAGGTTTTGCACCCTTCCATAGCACGAAATCCAGTGGATCATCTTTATTCTCGTTTATTTCAACCCTTGAACCAGATCGCATATCCGCAGGATTCCTGTGAGAAAGGGCACCGTAAGACGGAAAAGCACTTACGTCGAAGTAAACATCCGTTCCTCTGGCGTAGGCAAAACCTTTCTTTTCAAGATCAGAGATAAGTGCTTTTATCTCATCAACGAAGTCAGTTGTCCTTGGATGGTAGGTTGCGGGTTGGATCCCAAGCGAGCAGGCATCTTTGAAATATTCTGACACGTACCTGTTTCCTATCGCTTTCGGCTCAATTCCTTCGATATTTGCTGCTTTTATTATCTTGTCATCTATATCTGTGAAATTTTGCACGTAGATGACAGCATATCCTCTATATTCCAGGTATCTTCTGAATGCGTCGAAAATAACTGCCGGGCGTGCGTTTCCAACATGTATAAGATTGTAAACGGTTGGACCACAGACGTACATCTTAACCTTTCCAGCCTCGATAGGAACGAATTCTTCTTTTTCACCACTCAGCGTGTTGTATAACCTCATTTCATTCCTCCAAAAATTTTTTCAATCTTGCAATGACATTCTCTCTCCCGACGAGAAAGATCATCTCCACAAGATCTGGCCCTGAATCTTTTCCTGTAAGGATCTCTCTTAAAGGATGGTAAAAGTCTGAACCTTTGACTTTGGAATCTTTTACGGCTTTTTTTGTCGCGTTTGTTATACTTTCAACCGTCCAATCATCCATCGATTCGTAAAGGTCTACGAGCATTTTATATGCCTGAACAACACCAGACTTTTCTAAAGTTTTAAAAAGTTCTGGATCGACTTCAGGTTTTACAAAGTATATTTTGATCTTTTCCGGAAGTTGGGATAGCTCTTCTAAATCCGTTTTTAAAGTTGAAATGGCCTTTGTTATCCATTTCTTGCTCGAATTGTATTCTTCTTCGGAAAAAATGGCAGGCACTATGAATGGTTTTGAAAGGTCGTAAAGTTTTTCATCGGAAAGCTCTCTGATGTAACGGCCATCCATCCATTGCAATTTTTTCTCATCATAGATGGCAGGATTTTTTGAAACTCTGCTCAGATCGAAAAGCCTTTCCATCTCCTCAACAGGCATGATCTCTTTCTGCTCGGGATGTGACCATCCAAGCAGTGCAAGGTAATTGACAAGTGCCTCTGGCAAAAATCCTCTTTTTCTATATTCTCCAACGGATGTCGACCCGTGCCGTTTGCTTAATCTTGTCCTGTCAGGGCCGAGTATCGTCGAAAGATGTGCAAAACATGGAAGTTCGAAGTTAAATGCTTCATAAAGCGCCATCTGTTTTATGGTGTTTGACAGGTGATCATCGCCGCGTATGACATGCGTTATCTTCATGAGTGCATCGTCAACAACAACGGCGAAATTGTAAGTTGGAAGACCGCTCGATCTCATTATCGCAAAGTCTCCGGTAGAGTCTTCCGTGAAATGGACATCGCCTTTAACAAGATCTTTAAGAATCCATTCTTTCCGAGGTATTGAGAAATAAATTGCCGGCTTCTTACCTGAACTTTTGTACTCTCTTACCCTCTCAGGAGTTGAAAGTTTTTCAAGCATTTCTCTCGTGTAATGTGGTGGAAGAGATTTTTTGAGCATTTCCTCCCTTAATTTTTCAATTTCTTCCGATTCTGCGTAAACATGGTAGGCTTTCCCTTCATCTACGAGTTTTTGAGCGTAAAGATTGTAGATATCGAGTCTGTCGCTCTGTCTGTACGGGCCATAAGCACCATCGGCGTCCGGTCCCTCATCCCAGTTCAATCCAAGCCATTTTAAATCGTCTATAAGACCATCTTCAAAAGATTTTTCAGATCTCGAAAGATCCGTATCTTCAATTCTGAGAATGAACTTACCATTATTTTTTCGGGCATAAAGAAAAGAGAAAAGTGCTGTCCTCGCTCCGCCAACATGAAGATATCCGGTTGGACTCGGCGCAAATCTTGTTCTCACATCCATAATTCTCCTCCATTCACTTTCCAACGCAAAAATTTGAAAATATTCTATCAAGTAAATCATCGACGTAAATATTACCCGTTAGAAGATCTAAATTCTCTATCGCTTTCCTTATGTTAACGGAGATAAGATCTATTGAATAGCCTTTACTTTTTACCAGAAGAGCTTCTTTCAGTTCCTGAACGCACTGCCAGACAGTATCGTACTGCCTTTCGGCTATTAGAATAGAATCTGATGAGTCTAATTTTTCGATATCACTCCTTGCCATTTCTTCGATCTTACTTTTAAGTGATTCTATACCATAACCTGTTTTCGCAGAAACCTTTATGGTATTCTCAACCTCTCTATCCATAAGATCGGTCTTGTTGAGAACGATCAAATCAGGCTCGATCTCCGGCAATTCTATTTGGGAGGTTGTGGCATCAAGCACGTAGACCTTTATGTCAGCGTTTTCAACGGCATCGATAGCCCTCTTAACTCCTATTTTTTCTATTTCATCGTCGGTCTTCCTGATTCCAGCAGTGTCTATCATTCTAACCTTCAAGCCGTTAACGAAGATCTCAGCTTCTACCGTGTCTCTCGTCGTACCTGCAATTGGTGTGACTATCGCACGATCTTCACCCACTATAGCGTTCAAAAGCGAAGATTTACCAACATTTGTCAGGCCGAAAAGTGCAACTTTTATGCCATCTATGGCTTCTTTGGCAGGATCGTATGTTTTAAGCATTGCTTCGAGATCATCTAAAATATCGGTCAGATCGAAATCGTACTCTTCTTCTCCTTCAAATTCTTCGGGATAATCTATTCTAACCTCGATCTCGGCAGAAATACGAAGCAACTTTTCTCTTATCTTTTCTACTTTTCTTTTGAGATTACCTTTCATAACTTTTCTTGCGCTGTCTATTCCAGAGAGGCTCGACGAATCTATCAGCTTTTCAACGGCTTCTGCCTCTGTAAGATCTATTTTACCATTCAAAAAAGCTCTTTTTGTGAATTCTCCTTTTTCAGCAAAGCGGGCACCCGATTTTTCAAGCGCTCTTAAAGCCGTCGAGAGGATCAAAGGACTGCCATGGAAAAATATTTCAACCATATCCTCTCCGGAATACGTTCCTGGCGCTTCGTAGAAAATCACTATGACATCATCGAGAAGCTTTTCATCTACTTCGAAATTCGCATGTAAGGCATACCTGTTTTTCGGACTTTTCCTGATATGCTTTCGAACTATTTCAAAGGCTTGCGGTCCACTTAATCGAACGACACCGATGGCCGATCTTCCTGGAGGGGTTGAAAGTGCAACTATCGTATCTACCATCTGTAATCAATCCCGAAATCAGGAACCCATCTATCTGGCCACGAAAGGCCTGATATCGGATTTATCCCTACAATTTCATAATCTGCGCCGGCGAAGATACCAAAATTCGAGAAATTCAATCCACCTCTTAAAGTTCCCCACAGAACTATCGCATTTCCCCCGTTGAAGAAAAGCATTGAACCCGTTATTCCTGTGCGCAAATCCACATCAACCCACGATGAATTGAAAATAAAATCGCTTCCAACTCCCTGATTCAAAGAAAAAACAGGTACATTTGAAGTTGTCGATAGTGCACCGTTCAAATTGAGAAGATTAAGTGAAACGCTTTCGGAAAGGTAAAATGGATAGATGATCTGCTCAGTGAGCCCAGCCCCATATCCACCTAAAAAATTACCGATCCACAGATCAGTTTCCATCGCGAAAGTGCCAATCGGTATCAAAAACAAAAGAAATACAAAAATGTATTTTTTCATACTATCACCATCGCAATTTTACCATATACCAAATCTCTTTTAAAAATGTATGCCAATTCAGCCTGTTCGATCAGTCTTCTGGCAATCTATAATTAAGATTGCTTAACAAATTTAAAACTTTAGTATTTATATCATCAAAAGCATTGTGAATAAACGTTAAATGACTTTATATCAAATTAAAATGACCTATTGACATTTTTGATTCAGTCTATTATAATTTGAATTGAAAATACGGAGGTGACATGAATGAACGGAAAAGAATATGTCGTAGGAATAGATCTTGGAACGACGAATTCAGAAATAGCGACGATGAAAGATGATAAAGTTGAGGTCATTGCTAATGCCGAAGGCTCAAGAATAACTCCATCCATCGTGGCTTTTACTAAAACAGGTGAAGTCCTTGTTGGAGAACCGGCCAAAAGGCAGGCAATACTTAACTCAGAAAGGACTGTACGTTCTATAAAACGTCAGATGGGTACGAATTATAAAGTTAAGATCGATAATAAGGATTATACTCCTCAGGAGATCAGTGCTTTCATACTCAGAAAGCTGAAGAACGATGCAGAAGCTTCTCTCAACGGAAAAATAACCAAGGCCGTTATAACTGTCCCAGCTTATTTTGAGGACGCGCAGCGTCAGGCCACAAAGGACGCTGGAAGGATAGCCGGACTTGAAGTTATGAGAATAATAAATGAACCTACCGCTGCAGCTTTAGGATATGGAATAGATAAAAACAAAGATGAAATGGTCATAGTCTGCGATCTCGGTGGAGGAACCTTCGATGTGTCTTTGTTAGAGATTGGTGGAGGCGTTATAGAAGTAAAAGCTACAAGCGGGAATAACCATCTTGGTGGAGATGATTTCGATCAGAGAATAATGGACTGGCTTTCAGACAATTTCAAGAAGGAGACAGGAATCGATCTATCAAATGATAAACAGGCACTTCAAAGGCTTAAGGATGCGGCAGAACGTGCGAAGATAGAACTCACAACGAAGATGGAGACGGAGATAAATCTTCCATACATAACGGCCGATGCGAACGGTCCAAAGCATTTGCAGACAACGTTGACAAGGGCAAAGCTTGAAAGTTTGATACGTGACATAGTTGAAAAGATGCGCGAACCAATAGAGACAGTTCTCAACGATTCCAAAATAGCACCGGAAGATATAGCTGAAATACTGCTTGTCGGAGGGCCTACAAGAATGCAGATAGTTCAGGACTTCCTGAAGAATATCTTCCACAAGGAACCATCGAAATCGGTTAATCCTGACGAAGCTGTCGCTGTTGGAGCCGCAATAGAAGCGTCGATACTTTCCGGAGAAACGAAGAGAGAAGTTGTACTCGTTGATGTGACACCACTTTCTCTCGGAGTTGAGGTTAAAGGTGGGCTCATGCACAGAATAATACCGAGAAACACCACGATACCAACCAAAAAATCGGAGGTATTCACAACGGCTGAAGACGGACAGACCGAAGTTGAGATAAATGTTCTTCAAGGAGAAAGAGAAATCTCAACGGACAACAAATCTCTGGGAAGATTCAATTTGACTGGGATCCCACCGGCACCAAGAGGTATTCCGCAGATAGAAGTTACCTTTGACATAGATTCTGAAGGAATAGCGCACGTTTCTGCAAGAGATAAAGCAACAGGTAAGGAACAGTCGATAATCATAAGTGGAAGTTCCAATCTATCGGAAGATGAGATCAAAAAGATGGTTGAAAATGCCAAAAAATTTGAAGAAGAAGATAAAAAGGTCAAGCAACAGGTTGAGTTAAGAAATCAAGCAGATTCTCTGGTTTATCAGATGGAAAAATTACTTCAGGAGCAGGGTTCTAAAATAGATCCTTCACTCCGTGGAGAGGTGGAGAATCTTGTGAAAGATCTTAAAGAAGCGATAGAAAAGAATGATTATACGAGGATGAAGATAGTTATGGATGATCTTCAGAAAAAATCGCAGGAAATCGGACAGAGACTGTACCAGCAGGCATCTGGTTCATCATCGGCAGCGGGAGATGGAGCTAAAGGTTCTTCTGATGAAAGTAATGGGACGACAAACGCAGAAAATGCCGAGTATCAAGGAAAATGATCGAATGAAATGTACTGCTAAGTTTTAAGTATAACTTCAAATGGAGGTGGTTTGTATGGCCATTGAAAAAAGAAAAGCAAGTGAAGAGCTCGATCTTTACAGACCTTTTGAGGAAATGCAAAAGGTGATGGACAGGTTCTTCGAGGAATTTCCAAGAATATTGCCGATGACTTTTCCCACCGAAGTCTTCACACCAGCGGTTAATATTTCCGAAACGGACAAAAGTTACGAGTTTGAAGTTGAGCTACCCGGAATGAAGCGTGAGGATGTAGAACTTTCAATCGACGATGGTGTTTTGACTATCAGCGGCGAAAAGAAAGAAGAAAGAAAGGAAGAGAAAAAAGAGTACAAGAAGTTTGAAAGAAGTTACGGTAAATTCGAGAGAACTTTTTCTCTTCCGAAAAATATCGATGAGAATAACGTGAGCGCAAAGTTCGAAAATGGAGTCTTAAACATATCCATTCTTAAAAGCCCGGAATCTAAATCAACGAAGAAAAAAATAGAAGTAAAGTGAATCGGAAAGGGGCTTTGGCCCCTTTTCTTTTGGAGGTGTTCATAGGTGTTTAACCTTGATGAATATACAGAAAAAGCAGCACAGATAATGGTATCAACGCAGGATCTTCTGACAAGATACAATCAGGATCAGTTGAGATCGGAGCATATATTACTCGCTCTGATAGAGGACGAAGAAAACGCTGCCATCGATGCATTGAAAAATTTGAAAGTTAACATTCAAAAATTGAAGGACAAAACTGAAGAATTAGTGAGAGAATACGGCGGCTCTCAAAGTTCAGCCGGCGAGGTCAGACAGATGTACATAACGCCTGATGCGCGTCATGTACTCGAAAGTGCTAAAAACGAAGCAGGTCGAATGGGTGATGAGAAGATAGGAACAGAACACCTTCTTCTTGGAATGATAAAAACGTCTGATTCAATAGCGGCAAGAGTGTTGATGAGGTTTGGACTGAACGATGAAAAACTTTACACCGCTATATTGAACGTGAGAAAAAATGGCAAATCTAAAGAAGCTGAAAATCTTGACGCACTCTCGAAATTCACGATAGATCTTACACAGCAGGCAAAAGAAGGCAAACTTGATCCCGTCGTTGGGCGTCAAGAAGAAATAGAAAGAATGATAGAAATTCTTGGAAGAAAAAGGAAAAACAATCCTGTTCTCATAGGTGATCCGGGTGTAGGCAAAACCGCAATAGTTGAAGGACTCGCCCAACTCGTTTCTTCTGGAAAAGTGCCAGATTACATGCTGAATAAAAAACTTCTTTCCCTTGATATGGGAAGATTGATAGCCGGTACAAAATTCCGTGGTGAATTCGAAGAAAGATTGAAAACTTTGATAGATACCATAAAAGGATCGAACGGTAATGTCATCCTTTTCATAGATGAACTTCACACTGTGGTTGGTGCCGGAAGTGTTGAGGGCGGAAGTCTTGATGCTTCTAACATGCTCAAGCCCGCACTTGCGCGCGGAGAGTTAAGATGTATAGGTGCAACGACCATCGAAGATTACAGGAAATACATTGAAAAGGATAAAGCACTTGCAAGAAGGTTTCAGGCAATAGATGTTGATGAGCCAACGGAGGAAGAAACGATAAAGATTCTTACAGGACTGAGGTCTTCTTACGAAGCACATCATGGTGTTAAAATTGAGAACGATGCCATAGAAGCAGCAGTTAAGCTCTCTTCAAGGTACATAACGGACAGATTTCTTCCGGATAAAGCGATAGACCTGATAGATGAGGCTGCGTCAAGAGTTAAGTTTGAGAATTCATTTGTCCCTTCCGAGATCATCGAAATGCAGGAAAAAGTATCAAAACTTGAAGAAGAGATAAATGAGGCCGCACTTGATGGAAATTACCAGAAGGCTGCGATGAAGAAATCGGAACTTGAAAAGATAAGATCTGAGTATTCGAAAATCCAGGAAGACTGGAAAAAACATCAGGAAAGTATTTCAAAAGTCGTTGATGTCGATACCATAGCGAGAGTTGTTGAAAGATGGACAGGAATTCCAGTGACAAAACTCATGGAAGACGAGAAAAATAAGCTTGTAAACCTTGAAGAATTGATTCATAACAGAATAGTCGATCAGGAAGAAGCTGTAAGGATCATTTCATCAACTATAAGAAGAGCCCGCGCGGGACTTAAAGATCCGAACAGACCTATGGGATCATTTCTTTTCGTAGGGCCAACCGGTGTCGGCAAAACCGAAACGGCGAAAGCTCTTGCTGAAGTCCTTTTCAACAACGATAGCGCGATGATCAGGATAGACATGTCAGAATATTCTGAGAAGCATACTATTTCAAGACTCATAGGAGCCCCTCCCGGCTATGTCGGATACGAAGAGGGTGGACAACTCACCGAAGCTGTTAAACGTCGGCCATACAGCGTCATACTTTTGGATGAGATAGAAAAAGCGAATCAGGAAATTTTCAATGCACTCCTTCAGTTGCTTGATGATGGGAGACTCACGGATGGCAAAGGTAACACCGTTGATTTCAAGAATAGTATAATAATAATGACATCCAACATAGGATCTGATTATATACTTGAAAGCGTTGAAAGTGGTAAGATCGATTATCTCGATGAAAAAATGGTTCAAGAGCTTCGGAAATATTTCAAACCAGAATTTTTAAACAGGATAGACGCACTTATAGCCTTTAAAACTCTTGATAAAGTTCAGATGGAATCTATCGTGGATAAGTTCATTTCAAAACTTCAGAAGAATATGGAGAACAAAAAGATAAAAATAAGCATAACTCCAGCTGCCAGAACCCTACTCGCGGAGAAAGGATACGATCCGGCACTCGGTGCAAGACCGCTGAGAAGGGTCATTGAATTTGAAGTTGAAGACAAGATAGCGGACATGATCATCTCTAACCGAATTTCTGAAGGAGATGAATTGTTGATAGATCAAGAAGACGGGATCGTAACGGTGAAAAGATCGCAGGGGTGAAATGATGGAAGAGGAGAACAAAACGGATAAGTCCGAAGAGGAGAGAAGCAAAATATACCTTTCACCAAAAGAATTGATTTCTCTCACTTTTGAAATCATAGAAGAAAAGGTATGGATCTCTATGGGACTTGTAAGCGACACGGATGGTAATCTTCACAGATCAAAAGAGGATGCAAAATTTTTGATAGATATCCTTCTTAAAATGTCCGAAGTCATGGATCAAAAGTTTGAAAAACAGGAAGTTTTAGAGATCAAAAATCAACTGTCCAATCTTCAACTCAACTTTGTGAATCAATTCAAGGAACAATGAATATGAGAACTGTGTACCGGTTTGACCGTTTGAGTCAGAAGTTAAACATTCTAAGTTGAAAGCATGATAAAAAGGTGAAAGGAGAAAGATGACCCGTATTCTTCTTGTTGAAGATGATGAGATGATGCGCGAGATAATGCTGCTTTACCTTGACAAAAAATACGATGTTTCCTCGACTGGAAGTGGCGCAGAGGCTGCCAGATTCATAAAAGAAGAACACTTTGATCTCATTCTCCTCGATCTCATGCTTCCTGAAATAAGTGGAGAAACACTTGCCCAGATCGCGAACATCAAAAATATTCCAGTCATGATTATGACGGCAAAGAATTCTGAAGAAGATATATTGAGCGGTCTTAAGCTTGGTGTGATAGATTACATAACAAAACCCTTTTCACCGAAGATTTTGATGATGAAGATAGACAATTTTTTTGAAAGGGCTTTCAAGAAAGAAGAAGAGTTCAGACTTTTAACGACCGAAAGGACACTCACAACGAAAAATGAGAAGATATACCTTACTCCTGTGGAAACGAAATTGTTAGATGTCATGATGAAAGATCCAGGAATTCCTCACAGGAGAGATGAACTGTTGAGAGAAATATGGGAAGATGAAAGGTCGGAGAGGATCGTTGATGCTACTGTGAAAAATTTGAGAAAAAAACTCGAAGGTAGCGGAATCAGGATAAAAACGGTCATGGGCATAGGATATGCACTTGAAAGAGACGAAACTTTCAACTAAATTTTTGCTTTACGTCATAATTCCCGTTGCAATAATGGGAATACTCATGGCTTTCGGTGAAAAAAGAATTTTTGAAAATAGATTTGACAGTTTCGCTAAAACGCAGTTCATGGACAGAAATTTCTACGTTCTGGATCCTTACTTTTCAAAAGCGAGATTGAACAATATAGATGATGTTAAAAGGGCCACGATGCTTGAAATAATCGTGTCCTTTATTTTTGCGTTCGGAACATCACTTGCGATCTCCATAATACTCGCGGAATTATTTCAACGAAAGATCGCTCAATCTTTGACAGAACTTTCTACCGCCGTAAAAAAAATAGAGAATGGAGAGAAAATAGATCTTTCTAAGAGTGGCTTTTCGTCCGAGATATCAGATCTTGGTAAAAAGATAGAAAGCCTTTCCGTACAACTTAACCTCAGAACTGATACGAGAAAGGCAATGACATCAAGCGTTTATCACGAGATAATGACACCGCTCGGGGTTGTAAAGATGCAGTTAGAAGCGTTAAAGGACAAGATGATCCCTTACGATGATGAACTGATTGACAAGATGATCCTGAATGTCGACCATATCTCCGAAGTACTCAAAGATCTTAAAAACATAGAGGGCAGAGAGATAGAATATTCGATCGAGTCTTTCGATGTGTCAAAGGATGTTGAGGAAGTTGGAAAATCTTTCATCGCTATTTTTGAATCGAGAAAAATATCATTTGAGACCCGCACCGAAAGCTTAAAGATATCGGCGGATCGGCGACGTTTCAGACAGGTGATCTTCAATTTACTTTCTAACGCTGTTAAATACACGCCATCGGGTGGAAAGGTTTTAATAGATATCAAAAATAACGAAATAGATCTTTCAAATACCTTCGATGGTTCATTGCCGGATCCTTCCACTTATGGAACAGGATTGAAATTCGTTAAAAATTTTTGCGAGCATCACGGTTTCAAATTTTTCTTTGATTATTTTCATGGTGGTGTTGTTGCAAAGATAATCTTCAGATGATCACTTGATAACCCAAAAAATGGTATCATTGAGTTGAAAAGATATTTTTGAAGGAGAAGTTAAATGGAAAGCTTCGAATTTTTCAAAACTATGCCAGCGTACAAAGAACTGGTGATCCTCTCCGAAATATCAAAGAACCCTTACGCAACACAGAAAGAGATCGCAAATTCTTGTGGTATTACAGCACCGATGGTCAATGAGTACATAGCGAATTTGCATTCGGAAGGGTACATAGAAGTTAGGGGCAACACAACGCGAAACACAACTTATCATCTTACGGAAGAAGGAAAAAACAGGCTCATGATCCTTAACATCTCTTACAACATAGAGATCGTTAAGATGTACAAAGAATCAGAAAAAAGTTTTGAAGAAGTATGGAAATACCTTAGCTCGAAAGAATTAAGAAAGATCCTGCTTTTCGGGGCCGGCGATGTTGGCAAGATGGCACTTGAAATCATGGAAGGGCACGGCATCGAAATGATAGGCTTCATAGATGAGAATCCAAATAGAATTGGTACAAAACTTCACGATTTAAAAGTTTACCCAGTAGAAGAAATTAAAAACCTTGCCTTCGATGCGGTTGTGATAACGTCCTACCGTCACGGTGCAAAGATGGCACAATCTATAGTTTCTAAAACACGGAAGCCTATTTTCATATTCAATTTGGAAGACGGAAAAACGTCACTTCAACTTGTTGAAAAAGAAAAATTGAAAAGGAGGAATTGAATGTTAGGGTGGATAATTGGGATCGTCATAGCAGCTATCGTAGTAATCCTGGTTATATGGTTGATTTCGGCTTACAATTCTCTTGTGATTTTGAGAAAAAGAGGTCAGAATGCCTGGGCACAGATAGATGTTCAGCTTAACAGACGACATGATCTCATACCGAATCTGGTTGAGTCTGCAAAAGGGTACATGAAATATGAACAGGAGACACTTCAAAAGGTTATAGATGCGAGATCTAAAGCCGTTGGTGCAGGAAATATCAAAGATAAGATAGACGCTGAAAACCAGCTTACAGGTGCACTTGGAAGGTTATTAGCTGTTTTTGAAAGGTATCCGGATCTCAAAGCGAATCAAAATGTTGCTATGCTCATGGAACAGCTTACCGATACCGAAAATAAGATAGCTTATGCCCGTCAGTTCTACAATGATATAGTTACGAGATACAACATGAAAACTGCCGTTTTCCCATCAAATATCGTAGCAAATCTTTTCAAATTTGAAGAGATGCCGTTGTTCAAGGTTGAGGAAGAAGTCAAAGCCGTTCCAAAAGTTGATCTCAATTTTTGAACTTCATCGAAGGAGGTAAAAACTATGTACGTTAAAAGTACGAAGGAGATCCTTGATAAAGCCAACACGGGTTACTATGGTGTTGGAGCGTTCAACGTCAACAATCTCGAATTCATTCAGGGAATAATATTTGCAGCGATTGAAAAACGTTCACCAGTGATAATTGAAACGAGTGAAGGTGCAATGGCCTACGCCGGAGGTGGAGATTTTAAAAAAGGTGCGAAAGTTTTAGCAGATATGGTGAGAAGGTATGCTGATGATATTCCCGCTCCCGTTGCACTTCATCTCGATCACGGTCATGATCTCGATCATGTTTTGGCTGCCATAAGAGCAGGATACACCTCCGTTATGATAGACGCTTCGGCAAAGCCTTTCGAGGAAAATCTTCAAATCACATCCGAAGTGGTTAAAATTGCTCATGCCGCAGGAATTTCTGTTGAAGCTGAACTCGGCAAACTCGTCGGTATGGAAGACAATGTTTCTGTGGCACAAAGAGATGCAACTCTTGTGGATCCGGATGAAGCAAAAATTTTTGTGGATAAAACAGGTGTTGACTTTCTCGCACCCGCAATAGGAACGAGTCATGGAGCTTTTAAATTCAAAGGAGAAGCCAAACTTGATTTTGATAGGCTTGCAAGGGTAAAATCTCTTACAAAGATTCCTCTTGTCCTCCATGGCGCTTCAAGTGTACTTGATACCGATGTTCAAAAAGCAAACGCTTATGGTGCTAAAATAGAAGGTGCAAAGGGAGTACCCTACGATGTGATCAAACAGGCCATCAAATACGGAATCAACAAGATAAATACCGATACTGATCTGAGAATTGCCTTTCTTGCGGAATTGAGAAAAGTGCTTCATGATAAACCATCTGAAATAGATCCAAGAGATTTCTTCAAGCCGGCAACAGACGCCGTTAAAAATGTCGTTGCTCAAAGAATGGATGTACTCGGATCAAGTGGCAAAGCTTAATGGAGGTGTTTGATTTGAAGATCCTCGTGATCAATGCTGGAAGCTCTTCACTGAAATACCAGCTTTTTGACATGAAAGATGAAAGTGTACTGTGCAGTGGAATTGTTGAGAGGATAGGATTGGCCGGTTCAAGACTCGTTCATAAGGCGAAGGGAAAGAAATATTCGTTAGAACAGGAAGTGAAGGATCACAAAGTAGCTCTTAAAATAGTTCTTGACACTTTAGTGGATCCAGAAAAAGGAGTTATAAAATCGATGGACGAGATCGATGCAGTCGGTCACAGAGTTGTTCATGGGGGAGAAGCATTTTCAGGATCTGTCTTGATAGACAAGAAAGTTATGAAAGCACTTGAGGATAACATTCAGTTAGCTCCTCTTCACAATCCACCTAATATAATGGGCATAAAAGCCGCGCAGGAGCTTCTTCCGAATGTTCCACACGTTGGAACCTTTGACACTGCTTTTCATCAGACACTGTCAAAGAAGGCCTATCTTTATGCTATACCAATAAGATATTACGCGAAATACAAGATAAGGAGATATGGATTTCATGGTACATCTCATTTTTACGTGTCAAACAGGACGGCGAGCATTCTTGGCAAGCCAATCGAAGAATTGAAGATAATCACGTGCCATATAGGAAACGGAAGTTCCATTGCGGCTGTCAAGTATGGCAAAAGTATAGACACATCTATGGGGTTTACGCCACTGGAAGGGCTTGTCATGGGAACGAGATCTGGGGATCTTGATCCTGCAATAGTGACATTTTTACAGGAAAAGGAAGCGCTTTCTTACAAACAGATAAATGATGTCCTTAACAAAGAAAGCGGTGTATTCGGTCTTGCAAATGGGTTAAGTAGCGATATGAGAGACATAGAAAACGCTGCACTTGAAGATCACAACGAAGGGGCTAAAATCGCACTTGACATATACGATTACAGAATAGCAAAATATATAGGTGCCTATGCGGCGGCAATGAATGGTGTTGATGCGATAACATTCACAGCCGGTGTTGGTGAAAATTCTCCTTACACGAGGATGGATGTATGCTCTTACCTTGAATTTCTTGGCATCAAGATCGATGAAGACAAAAATAAAGGGCGTGGAAAAGAAGTTGTGATCTCAACGGATGACTCCAAAGTAAAGGTACTTGTCGTTCCAACAAATGAAGAACTTGTCATAGCACGTGATACACAAAAGATCACGTCAGAGATAGAAAGTTCAAAAATTTGAAGAGGAGGAAGAAAGATGATTTTCCTTAAGGGAAGAAGCATAATAAGTATCGATGATCTAACGATTGAAGAACTTAACCAGCTCATTGACACATCGATAAGACTGAAAGACGAACTTTACACCGGAGAACGGCAGGAAGTTCTTCGTGGTAAAACACTTGCAATGATCTTTGAAAAACCTTCATTGAGAACAAGAGTTGCGTTTGAAGCGGCGATGACTCAGCTCGGAGGACATGCCATATATCTTGGCCCAGATGATATAAAGCTCGGTAAGAGAGAAACGACCGAAGATATAGCAAAGGTTCTTTCAGGCATGGTTGATGTTATAATGGCAAGAGTGTTCGCTCACAAAACAGTTGAAGATCTCGCTAAATATTCTAAGGTACCTGTTATAAATGGTCTATCCGATTTTGAACATCCAACACAAATAATTGGAGATATGGTAACTGTGAAGGAGAAGTTCGGTCATTTTGAAGGATTAAAACTTGCCTTTATCGGTGATGGAAATAATGTTGCGAATTCTTTAGTCTTCGCATGTGCAAAACTTGGAATGCATGTTGTTGTTGCTTCTCCTAAGGGGTACGAAGTACAAAAGCGTGTCTTTGACAGAGGAATGGAGATTGCCAAAACTACTAAATCTAAAATAGAGATAACAAACGATCCACAAAGCGCTGCGAAAGATGCAGATGTGATATATACAGATGTTTGGGCATCAATGGGTCAGGAAAGCGAAGCAGAAGCAAGGAAGAAGATCTTCGCTCCATACCAGATAAATGCCAAGATCATGTCCTTTGCCAAACCGACGGCTATCTTCATGCACTGTCTCCCCGCTCATTACGGTGAAGAAGTAACGGAAGATGTTGCTCATGGAGCTCAAAGCGCAATTTTTGAGGAAGCAGAGAATAGATTGCACTCTATAAAGTCGATGATTGTTCATACTACAAGGTGATCGATCATTTCAAAATCGAGATAATACGAGCTACAATGATCTATTGATAGGAAAGTACAATTAAAAAGCTTTTTTTGACTGTGATTGCCATTAATAGCCTGTAATCGTCTTTAAAATGTGTACATAGAAAATGAGATTTTGATTTATAATTATCTCAAGCCTGAAGGAGGCGATACCATGCAGGAAAAGAAACCAGACAAGAAACAGGAAAAGAAACCAGACAAGAAAGAAAAGAAATAAGAGTGAATAACAGGGAACGAAAATCCCTTCTCAATGAGGAGGGATTTTTCTTCATTAAGGCGTGACAAATCTTTTCATGGCGCGAATTTTTTTATGAATTCAAAAAGCTTTCTGAACCTTTGATTGTGGAAAATACCGTGAAATGCCCTTACGACAAGTACGGATGATTTTGATTCTTCAAAGATGAGATCTGTTTTTAATCCGAGGAGTCTGTCTCCAACGTTCCAGTCTGTGGATATGCCGAGTACGACAAGGTCATAATCCGCCGAGAGTTCTACTATCTTTTGCCATGCAGATGGACTGTACTCTATTAAAACTTTTCCACTCACATCAATTGTTTTTAGCACGTTCGATAGAATCTTTTTGTATTCTTCTATCTGACTTTCATTTTCTTCATAGACTATTTTAAGGATAGTTATTTCAGAATCTTTATAAGCATTAGCAATTTTTTTCACCGTCGCGGCGGCCATTTGCGAGTAAATACTTCCGCTGTAAGGAAAGAGTATCTTTTTGAATGGCGGGTCTTTAACCATCCTCACAACGCCAACATCGGTTTGGGATCTTTCGATAACTTCTCTCTCCCATTTTGTAAAAGTATGTCCGTCCTCTTTCCATGTCATCATGATCATCGAAATCTTATTCTCATTTGCGAATTTCTCTAAAACACTCTCTCTGTCTTTCGAAACTACAACGGAGAAGTTCAGATTTTTTTCATCAAAAGCAGAAACTATCTTTTTTATTCTCTCGAATTTATCTATTGAACTTTTCAGATGATCGTATTCCGTCTTTTCATTTATAACTCCCGGGACGTCCACAATTCCTATCGGTAAAATCTTGCCATCGTATGTTAGATCCGATCCGAGTTTCAGAAGGCTTCCTGCTTTATCTTCATCTTCCACTATTAAAAGCAGATTGAATGGTTTATTCGTATTCAAAGTTTTTAAGGATGGCAAGGGTTCATTTGAAATTCCCTTAGGAGCTGTTTTCAATTTTGGATTGAGAAGATAATAGACAATTCCAATTCCCACAAAGGCAATTACAAAACCCAGTGCAAGTCTATCTGCGTAAAGCAAAATGAAGATCATTGCGATGTTAAACGCAATCGCGAAGATCTGTATGTAAGGATAAAACGGAGCCTTAAACCCATCTTGGGTATTCAACTTTCTTTTCCTTGAATACAAAAGAGAGAGATTTATGAAAGTGTATCCCGCAAGTGTAAGAGAACTCGCTATTATCGATATTTCTTCAACGTTTTGTGTGATCGTTGAAACGAGTATGATTATGGATGCCATTACTATGCTAAAAATTGGAGATTGAGTTTTAGGATTTACCGACTGAAAAAAGTACGGTAATTTTTTGTCACGTGATAGTGCAAATGAAGTTCTTGACGATGCAAGGAGAGATGTGTTCATGCAGGAAAGTGTTGCGAGAATGCCTGCCGCTGCGAAGATATATCCACCAAAGGGGCCTCCAATTACCTTTGCCGTGTTTATCATGAAGTCTCCAGCATTTTGTGCGGTTATCGTTTGAACATTTAAAATAGCACTTCCAATGAAGAAAGCCAAAGTTTTAACTATAAGTACAACAACCATCGAGATCATTATCGCAAGAGGGATGGTTTTCTTTGGATTTTTAACCTCCTCTCCAAGTGTTGTCACAGCATCAAAGCCTATATAAGTCATGTAAAGGATGCTCATAGCCTGAAACATTGGAGCAAATCCTTGAGAAAAAAACGGAGTTACATTTTTAAAATCTGCAAATTTGAATCCGTAAATTATGTACACTACCAAAATGGAGACGAAAATAGTCACTATCGTGTTTTGTAGAAGTGCAGAATTTTTAATTCCACTTATTTGATTTGACGTTAAATAGACTATCAAAATCACAGAACCTATGATTTCTGGTAAAAAAGGGATGAAGTAGTGAAGAAAACTTCCAAACCCTATTGCAAACAAAGATGCCGATAGGGCATATCCAATCCAGAGAATCCATCCTGTGAAAAAGCCTATGAATTTATTTCCGAAAACTGCTCTTACGTAAGAATATCCTCCACCAGCTTCAGGAACAAAGGTTGAGAATTCTGCAAATGAGAAGGAGGTCATCAAAGTTGCAACGCCGGCAAGCAGTATCGCAAGTGTTGCAGATGGCCCCGATATTTTGAAAACTGTTCCGGCAAGCACAAAAATGGCTCCACCTATCATGGATCCAACACTTACCATAGTTGCAGAATACAAGCCAAGGGATCTTTTAAGTGGTTTTTTCAATCAAGTTCACCTCACGTTTTTATAATTGTTTAACTTTAAATGTGCAGTCTCGCTCATGCACTCACTTTGCCAGAATGAGTCCACATGTACAGCATGAAAGGTATGGATGCGATCTCAAGGACTATGGAAAAAGCCACGACATACGCTATCGAGACGTCGTAAAGTGCTCCCATGAGTGTACTTCCAATGAGCCATGCACCACCGTAAAATATGTTGAAGAGTCCGTAAGCCTTTCCTCTCGATTCTGGTGGAATGATGTCGGCAACGGATGCGCGAAGCACAGTATCCTGAATGCCGAGCACAATTCCCCAAAGCACCATACCAACTATGGCAAGCGCATAACCGAATGAAAAAACGAGAGGTGTTACTGCAATCGCAAGCAAAGGAATTAAAAGCAAAGATTTAAAACCAATTTTGTCGTATACCCTTCCTATGATAAAAGCGGAAAGCCCTTCTGCTCCCATTGCCACAGCAAAGATTATCGGTATCATGGCGTCTGAAAGTATTTGATTTTTGCCAAAATGGTAGGATATTATCATGAAATGCGCAAAGCCCATCATGGTTAAGGTTACAAAGATCGAATAAATCCAGAATCTTTTGTCTAATGTACCCGCATTTTCATGTTTTTTCTCGTTAGATCTGTTTTCTGCTTTATTCTCTTCCATCTCGTATGGTTTTGGATAATGGATCATCGAGACAAAAAGTATCATCATCGCTATGATCGCAGGGATAAGCATGAAGGTGTATCCAAGTTTATAATCGTTAGGTTTTAGGAACAAAATGAGTGCCACGAACAGCGGGCCAATTATGGCTCCAATCTGGTCTATGACTTTGTGAAGGCCAAATCCCTTTCCCCTTCCAACTTCTTTGGTAGCGAAAGAAAGCATTACATCTCTCGGCGGATTTTTGAAAGCCTTACCAAATCTTTCTATTATTATGAGTACGAAAGCAATTTGCCAATTCCATACGAGTGCCATCAAAGGAACGGCAAAGAGGTTTATCGCGTATCCAATTATCGTCAAAAGCCAGTAAGATTTAGTCTTATCAACAACGTAGCCAGTTATAAATCTTAACGCATATCCAACGAATTCTCCAAGACCCCCTGCAAGTCCGACGACAAGGGCACTTGCGCCAAGCATTGACATGAATGGACCGTTTATGCTTCTTGCCGATTCATGCGTCATGTCGGCGAAAAGACTCACAAAGCCAAGTAAAATTATGAATATGATCGCTTTCTTTTTACTGTCCATCTCAACCTCCCAAAGTGGCATTCAAATCTGATTATATAACATACTCGTTCAAATTCAAATTTGAAGTTTTTAAATCGGGAAATAACCTCATGCCGTATGCTTTTTCCACTGATACCTATACTAAAGCTCTTTTAAAAGTGAAATGAATGAACAGCACGTAGCACGTGGCTCATGGCAGATGGGGCGTAGAACAAACAGTGAATAGTGAGAAGTAAGCGGTAAATTGCAAATACTTATTTGCTGTCACGAAAGGCGAATGCCGGAGCCAACGATATTTCATATTTAAAGTTGATCAAGTATACTCTC
>Ga0207433_10003449_pt1 | contig 30490 bp, 29 predicted proteins | sample YelNatPaOPGAMG01_FD_187559 | JGI IMG/M metagenome (GOLD analysis project Ga0207433, IMG submission 187559) | Hot spring thermophilic microbial communities from Obsidian Pool, Yellowstone National Park, USA - OP-RAMG-01 (SPAdes) (version 3) | ecosystem: Environmental > Aquatic > Thermal springs... | reverse complement strand
ACCTCTTATCTTGAAGAATTCTGCAACATAATAAAAAAATACATAAGACCATCTCCGTCCAATTCAGTAGGAGAAGGAGATGTAATAAATGAAGGGATATCCGATGAACTTGACTATTACAGAAAACTTCTGAAGGATACAAAAACTGCTATTGCCATGATGGAGAGGGAGGAAAAAGCAAAGACAGGTATTCCTTCTCTCAAAATTGGATATAACAAGGTTTTTGGATACTATATAGAGGTTACAAAGCCCCATCTCCATCTCGTTCCAAAGGAATACATAAGGAAACAGACACTCGTCAATGCTGAAAGATTTGTAAATGAAAAGCTGAAAACCTTTGAGGAACAAATACTTTCGGCAGAGGAAAAGGTAAAAGAATTAGAGACGAAAATTTTTAACGGACTTCTTGACAATCTTATGAAATATGTTTCTGCCATAAAAGCCCTTTCCCAGGAGATAGCAGTCATTGATTGCTTTCTTTCACTTGCGGAGGTTGCCCAGAGGTACAGATATGTGAAGCCTGAAATAGACACGGGGGATGTAATAGAGATAAAAGATGGAAGACATCCTGTGGTTGAGGTTGAAATGAGTGGCGAGTTTGTTCCCAATGACCTTTACATTGACAGAGACCAGAATATGCTTTTAATAATTACAGGACCTAATATGGCTGGAAAATCTACTTACTTAAGGCAGGTTGCCCTTACAGTTATCATGGCTCAGATAGGTTCATTTGTCCCGGCGAGCCATGCAAAAATAGGAATTGTTGACAGGATATTTACAAGGATAGGAGCCGCTGACGACATAACAAGGGGTAGAAGCACATTCCTCGTTGAAATGAATGAGACAGCGAACATACTACATAATGCTACAGAAAGGAGCCTTATAATCCTTGACGAGGTTGGGAGGGGCACAAGCACATTTGATGGAATGAGTATAGCATGGGCGGTATGCGAATACATTTTAAAAAAAATAAAAGCGAGGACACTTTTTGCTACTCATTACCATGAGTTGACAGAACTGGAGAAGGATTACCAACAGGTGAAAAACTTTCAGTTCCTGGTAAAGGAATGGAACGGGCAGATAATTTTTTTGAGAAAGGTGTCAAGGGGTGCTTCAAGCGTTAGTTATGGTATAGAGGTTGCGAATATAGCAGGTCTTCCTCAAGAGGTAATTAAAAGGGCTAAAGAAATTCTTGTAAAATTTGAGTCTATGGAAATGGAAGGCAAACTCCCATTTAAAAAGCAGGAACCACAGATTCCCCTCTTTGGTTCTTCGGTTGACCCTGTGAGAGAGGTATTGAAATCCATAAACATAGTAGCAATTACCCCCATGGAGGCTATAAACAAATTGTATGAGCTCAAAAAAATGGTTGAATCCGAAGAAAAATGAATTCACTACATGCTGTAATTTTTTTTACAATAACTACTGGAATCCTTAAATTATTAGACCTTTCTACTATATCTATTTTTAAAACCCTTCTTCCACTTCTTGCGGCAGTTATGTTTCTTTATATACCGAGTATTTATTCTGTCAGAAAGGGCGACAGATATTTAATGGAAATAATAAAAATTAGGAATTTAAAGAAGGGCATAATTTTATGCATTTACATATCTATTCTTATATTTCCTGTTTATACACTTGGATTTTATGTGTTCCATTCAATTATCCTCGGGAAGAAATTTTTTCTCCACTTTCCACTTGATTCTGCTGGTAATTTCATCACAACGGTTCTCTTTCATATATTTATTGCTGCACTTCCAGAAGAGACATTTTACAGAGGATTTATTCAGGAATTATTCAACAGGGATTTCGGTAAGAAATGGCAAATTTTTGGTATTCAATTCGGACCATCCATTTTTTTAACAAGTTTTTTATTCGCCGTCGGACATTACATTATAATTCCCCATCCTTTCCGCCTCGCCGTATTTTTCCCGTCATTACTATTTGGATTGATGAAGGAAAAATATGATAACATCACTCTTCCATTTCTGTTCCATGCTGTTGCAAACATCTATTCAGGGGTTCTTGAAAGTATGTTTATTTAGCCTTACCCTTTTCTTCCTGCAACAGTTTTTCAACGCCCCTGCATACTTTTATAAGATTTGGTTTTATAAGGGCAAAGGTAAATTTTTCAATCTGTGGAACAACTATCTTCCTCAATAATTTTGGAATTTTTGGATAGTTTGATAGGTCAAGGTTGAATTCCCCACTGAGAATTATCTTCGTTTTCCCGCCTTCTTCTACAAACCTGTTAAAACCACTTGCCCGAACATATTCTTTAAAGAAAACGGGTTCAAACTCCCATTCAACTGTGTAATTTGAATCGTCCCATACCGCTCTGTCAACCCATGTTATCTCTTCTGCCTTTAAGTACGGCTGGACAATTTTTGGGATTGAGTAGCTGCCATACCACCTGTTTACAAAGTATGTCTTTTTGCCCTTTCTTTCTTTTTTCTCCACCACAATTTTTTTGACATTTGGAATAAATTTTACAAGGTCAGGTAATCTGTCCCTGTAGGTCTTATAAACATCTTCCAGCCCAAAATCTACATACTCAAAGACCTCAAACTTCATCTTCCAATCCTCCTTCTTTATAGTCATTTAAAAATTCTTTAATCCCTCTTTTTATTGCTTCCAAAAACTCCTCCTCTTCCAGGTTCAAATATTCTAAAAAAACCTTATCCTCTGAAAAAGATAAATTCTGGAGAGGTTCTCCTTCAGAAAAATTCCTCATTATTTTTTCAAGGGTGTACAGGACAATTTCCATAGGTTCTGTTCTGTCTTCCTTCATCTTCTCGTGATTTGTAATTGCAGAGATTATTCTATCACTTACCCCTTCGTTTTTTAAAATTTCAGAGGCTACGACGCCGTGGAGTTCGTAATTTAATACCACCTGTGGCAGGTCTATGTCATGAAGCAGTCCGCACACCTCCCATTCATCAGCGTCGTCTTCAAGGAGTAATGCTATTTCTCTCATTATGTAACTCATCATTATAGAATGCCTTAAAAGATTTTTGCTCCTCACAAGGGATTTTAAAAGAAGCCTTGCTTCTACAATATCCATCAGAGTTTAAAAGGGGAAGGAGAGAAGGATAGAATGAAAATTATCACTGCCACAAAGAAAAGGAGAATTCTTTTTCTGTCGAGAGGAATAAAAGGGTTGATAACTGGTGGATGACTCATTCCAATCAGCACAAGAATTAGAGCCCAGAAGAGCCATCCCGGCCATACATAGGTTCCTAAAATTATAAGTCCTATCACAAAAAGGAAGGCGAAGAAATAATGCCCTCTTCCAATGACTGAATAAAAGATGTGTCCGCCATCTGTCTGCCCTACCGGGATGAGGTTCATAGCAGTAACCAACAAACCAAGCCATCCCGCAAATGCAACAGGACCGAGCAGAATGTCATAACCCTGTGGGATATTTCCCTTTACAATTTTTATTATTATCTCCATAGCGAGATTTGTTCCGAGGGCAATTCCTTCCGGGAAACCGGGGTGTTGTGGAATTACTTTTGATGTTTTTATTCCAAAGTATAAAGCAATTATTGAGGCTATAAATCCGGCAAATGGACCGGCAAATCCTATATCAAAGAGGATTCTTTTGTTTGGAATAGGGCTCTTCATCTTTATGAATGCTCCGAATGTCCCTATGAGATTCGGAGCGGGTATGAAATAAGGAAATGTAACCCGAACTCCATAATACCTGCTTGTGATAAAATGCCCCATTTCATGCACAAAAAGAACTCCCATCAGGGAAATGGAATACGGAAGTCCTTTCTTCAAACCGTAGAATGTTAGAGGGTCGCCTCCTTCCATCATTGCCCCAAAAAATGTGGTTGTAAGAAATGTGAGTATGAGAAGTAAGATATGAAGTGGTTTTATTTCTTCTCTTTCCTTATAATAGTATGGATAATAACTTTCGGTTTCTTTCACTGAAATTTTCAAATACCCCCGGCGCGAATTGAACGCGCGACCTAGGGATTAGGAATCCCTCGCTCTATCCTACTGAGCTACGGGGGCACCTTTTATGAATTATAGAAAATTTCTCTCTCTATGCAAATAGATGCACTGTTTTAAACTGCCGGGTTAAATCTTATAAATGTTGATTTTAGAAACTGCATGGGGTAAAGTAAAAACATGGGGAATAAAATAAAAAAAATTGTGTTTGTTGAACCAGCATCAATTGATTATCATGTTTATGAGAAATATCCGCTGCCGAGGCTCGGTTCCATAATTCTCGCTACATCTTTAAAAGAATTAGGATACGATGTCAGGGTATTTGTTGAGAGTATATCAGGAATTGAATTTGAAGAACTTCTTTCCGCTGACCTTGTTGCAATTTCTACCATAACCCCTACTGTTAACAGGGGCTATGAACTCGGGAGACTTCTGCGGGAGGAAGGAGTGAAGGTTGTAATGGGCGGTCCTCATGTGACATTCATGCCAGAGGAAGCTTTAAAGTTCGCTGATTATGTGATAATGGGAGAGGGCGACGATGTATTTTTAGACTTTTTGAATGCTCTTCAAAATGGAGATGACCTCAGCAAAATTCCCGGGCTATGTTTCCGAGAAAAAAATGAAATTTTTATATCAAAAGAAAAAGCGAGATGCGAGAATTTAAACAGACTTCCTTTCCCGGACTTTTCCCTTATTCATGGATACAGAGGATTTTCAATTTACCCCATGATGACATCAAGAGGATGTCCATACGACTGCACTTTTTGTTCTGTTACAGCAATGTTTGGAAGAAAATACCGATTTATTGACAATGAAAGGGTGATAAGGGAGATAAGGGCTTCAAGGGCAGAATGGATATTCTTTTACGACGACAATTTTGCGGCAAATCCAAAAAGGACAAAAGAACTTCTTAAGACGATGATAAAAAATAAAATTACCCCTCACTGGACAGCACAGGTGCGTATTGAGGTGGCGAAGGATCAAGAACTTATGGAACTCATGAAGGCATCAGGATGTCACACCTGTTATATAGGGATAGAATCTATAAATCCCTATACTCTTAAATTATACAAAAAGAAACAAACGCTTGATGACATAAAAAGATGTATTGATAAGTTTCACAGTGCAGGAATAAAGCTTCACGGGATGTTCGTGCTGGGCTCTGACGAGGATGATAAAGAGGTGTTTAAAGAAACGGTGAATTTTGCAAAAAAATGTGGACTTGAAACTGTTCAGTTTATGATACTCACGCCTATCCCGGGAACGCTTTTATATAAAAAATTAGATGAAGAAAGAAGAATAATTACAAAAAACTGGTGGCTTTATGATGGACATCATGTGGTGTATCAACCAAGAAAGATGAGTCCTCTTGAACTTCAGGTAAGGACGATAAAGGCGATGGGAAGATTTTACTCCGTATGGCAGGCGATAAAAAGCCTATTAAAATTAGATATAACCCTATTCGTCCTCAGGCTTTATGCAAAAAGAATACTCGCGAAATGGAAGAGGAAGAACAGTTTTTATATAGATTACTTAAAGAACATCAAAAATGAGATCGGTTTAAAGTTTGAATCTTTATCAAGGGGGGTGGGAGAAGATATAATTGATGGAATAAGAAAGATAGTGAGGAAAAGGGAGGAAAGGAAACAGGTAAGGATGTAGGATGGCTCTCAGGTGTGGGATAATAGGACTTCCAAATGTGGGGAAATCAACCATTTTTAATCTTCTTACTTCTGCAGGTGCAAATGTGTCAAATTATCCGTTTACTACTATAGAGCCAAATATAGGGATTGTTCCTGTAGAAGACGAAATCCTGGACGCACTTTCTTCGGTTTTGTGTTCAAGCGAAAAGAAACCTTCTACGGTTCAGTTTGTTGACATTGCTGGTCTTGTAAAAGGAGCAAGCAAAGGAGAAGGGCTTGGGAACCGTTTCCTTTCGCATATAAGGGATGTCCATGCGGTTGCCCATATAGTCCGATGTTTTTTGAGAGAGGATGTCACCCATGTGGAGGGAACTCCTGATCCTCTGAGAGATATTGAAATTGTTAAAACAGAACTTATGCTTGCCGATCTTGAGACGGTTGAAAGGAAAATTGAAAAAGTGAGAAGAGCAGCAGGGGCCGGAGTAAAAGAGGCAAAAGAAGAACTGGATATCCTTATGAACCTTAAAGAGAAACTTCAAAGGGAAGAAGATATACAAAAAGAGATGAAAGAAAATGACTTCGTTAAATCCCTCAACCTTCTTACCCTGAAGCCCTGGTTCATAGTGGCAAACTATTCCGAAGGCGGAGAAAATTTTGTGGAGGCTGTAAAAAATTATGGGAGGAAGAAAGGTATAGAGGTCGTGGAAATTGATGCAAAAATTGAAGAGGAGATTCTTGAATTGAACGACGAAGAAAAGAAGGAATTCTACAGAGAAATCGGAGGCTCCACACTTATGAAGCTTGTTAAGACAGCCTATAAAATCCTTGAACTGATAACCTTTTACACTGGTTTTGAAAGAGAGGAATTAAGGGCTTGGCCCATAAAAAATGGTTCAAGGGTGAGAGAGGCTGCTGGTATGATTCATTCGGATATGGAAAGGGGATTTATAAAAGCAGAAGTTATAGGCGCAGAAGAACTTATAAAAATTGGTTCAGAAACTGAAGCGAGGGCAAGAGGATTGTTCAGGACAGAGGGAAAGGATTATATATTAAAGGATAAAGAACTGATCAGAATAAAATTTAAGGCTAAATAATGAAAATAAAATAAAATTGTGTTAAATTAAAAAAATGAAGGAAAAAAAGGTAATGAAGTTTTCAGAATTGGAAACTGGAGAAAAACTTCCGGAAGTTCGTTATGAAATTACCGATGAAAAAATAGAGGAGTATAAAAAAATTTTTGGTGATTCAGAGGGTGTCCTTCCTCCTTTTCTCTGTTCTCTTTACGCAGTAAAGAGCCTTTTTGAAAAGTATTCCATTCAGCCTGGAACAATACATGCTTTTCAAGAAGTAGAACTTTTTAAAGAAATAAAATTTAAGGATAGAACTTTCAGGTCCTATGGCGAAGTTAAAGAAAAATACTCAAAAAGAGGAAAAAACTATGCGATATTTGAGATAATAACTGAAGACCTGGAAGGAAATATAGTAAACAGAATAAAATTTGGCTTCGTAATACCTGAGTAAAAAATGAAAATAGGATATAAATTAAAAGAGATAAAATTCAAAATTACTCAGGAGAAGATAAATCAGTTTGCAGAATTTTCAGGAGATTTCAATCCAATCCATGTAGATGAAGAATTTGCAAAGATGGTAGGTCTGGGTGGAACGATAGCACATGGAGCAATAGGGATGGCATACATAATGAAGATGCTTCATGCGGAATTTGGGGAAAAATTTTATGAGATGGGAAGATTTATAATAAAATTCATTTCTCCGATGAGACCGGGATTTGAATTGAGAACCTTTGGTGAGGTAAAGGAAATTTCTGATGATACGATTTACCTTTCCATAGGAATCGAAAAAATTGATGATGCATCTAAATTAATAGTTGGTGAAGCGTGGATAGGAAAGGGCGCCCATAGCTCAGATGGATAGAGCGCGGGACTCCGGCTCCTGAGGGCGGGGGTTCAAATCCCCCTGGGCGCTATACTTTTCGCATTCAATCCCCTTCTACCTTACTTCTCCCTCTCTATGGCTGAGAGCCAGATACTACGGGGATTTGGCGCTTATCCGATGTTCTCTTCGGTATTCTCCATAACCACCGATGAAGTCCTCTATTTCATAGCCTCAACTACTTCTCGCTTCCAAATCCCCCTGGGAGCTTTTGTCGCTTCGCTCCAATTCAAAATGTAAAATGCAAAGTGCAAAATGCAAAATTGAAATTCTCTATTGTTTTACTGTCATTTTTCATTTTAAAATTTGCGATTTGCAATCTGCATTTTGCAATTTGTCGTTTCAATTCAGGCTTTAGGCTATAGGCTGAAGGGATTATTTTTGTTAAGTCTTTAAAAATCAAAACTATGCCATTAAGCTTTCCACTCCTTAAAATGTTGCTCTATCTCCTATTCAGCCACCTCTCTGTTTTTCTACATTTTTCTTGACTTTTATTTTTTATTTGGTAAAATTTTTATAATGAGGAATTATATTTTAATTCTGGCAGTTTTATTTTTGCCGATAAAGGTTATTTCTTTCCCATCTGTAAGCGGTGGAAGTGGACTTGTTTTTCTCAGATCTGCCGATGTCCTCTTGAAAAATCAATGGGATGCGAGTATTTTTTCAGATTTTCGTTTTTATTCTGTTCCCTCAGTTCATAAAATTTCCTTCTACGAGCCCAAAAACGATTTTAATTTCTACACCCATTTTAACTATGGAATTATTGACGGTCTGGAGACAGGTTTATCCCTTCCATTCCATGTTGGAAGGAATCTGCAAGGAGAGGGAACCACTGATTATTCTGGATTAGGGAATATCGGAGTTTTTCTTAGATACTCTCCATTTCCGGGAAGGAAAATAGATTCCTCAATCGCCTTTACAACCTATGTTTCTTTTCCGAGTTCGACAAAAAAGGGAGAACTTGGAAGTAATCAATTAAATGGCGGAATAGAAGTAAATCTATCAGGTTATTTTGACCAATCAAAATCCGTTTCAGGACATTTTAGTATAGGTCTTGATTATGTGGATTATTTTGAGGAAAACAAGTCAAACTTAAATGCCAACATCGTTCCCGCTACAAGACTAACGGCTGGTGCAGGATTGGAGTTTGCTCCGGTCCAGTGGATGAGTCTCATGTTTGAACTATGGGGATGGAGGATTTTTTATGTTAGGGATGATTCCCTTGACGCAACCGTTGGTTTGAGATTCCTTCCTCACAAAAATATCTCTCTTGTAGCCGGAGCTGCTTTCAGGGTTACAGATGATTGGAGGGCAAATAATGATTTTATCGGGACTATTGGGATTTCATATGTTTCAGGTGAGAAACTTTACGCCTATAAACCTTCCGTTGCTGTGCCAAAGCCTCCAAAGGCAGAATCTTCTTTCCCTCCCGAGGTAAAAGTAAGAATAATGAACGCATGTAAGGATGAAAGCGTGGTCAAAATTGTGATGGATTCCTCCGCAAAATTGGGATTCAAAGTTGTTGGGGTTGGCATTTATACAAAGGAAGCTGCTGAAACATCCATTTTCTTCAATCCTGATAAAATGAAAGAAGCTCTTGACCTTTCAAGGGCTATTCCGGGGAGACAGAAGATTAAAAAGGTAAAGGAGCCAATGAAAACTTCTGATATATTAGTTATTTCCGCCTGTGATTTGATTCCAAAGGAAAAAATTCCTGTTCCAGAGGTCGCACCACCCGCTCCACCGGCACCGCAGGTGGCTCCTCCACCCACTCCACCACCTCAGGTTACTCCTCCTCCACCGCCTTCTCCAGCCCCTGTTGTTAAGAAGTCAATGAAAGAATTGAGGATAGGGGTTTTCAATGGATGTGGAACTCCAGGACTTGCTAAATCAGCAGCAAAAACCTTGATTCTCAGAGGGTTGAATGTTACTCAGATAGGGGATGCTGAAGTAAAAGGATTGCAGAGGACAAGGGTAAGACATCTACCCATGTATAAAGAAGAAGCGTTTGTTCTTGGAATACCTTTCTCCAAAAATGCCGAGATTATAGAGGATCCAAACTTAAAGGACCTTGAGGTCCTTATTGAGGTAGGATGCGAATATCGCCCATAGTTTTTTGCGTTATATTTTTCTTATCATTAAATTCCTTTGCCCAGGAGAAAGAGGAGGATGTAAGATCAATTTTAAAAAATGCATTGAAATTCTACGAAGAAGGTAATGTGCTTTTGACCCTTACAGAGATGGATAAAGCATTAGAAATCATTGTAAAAGAAGCAGGGAAAAAGATAGAAAAAGCCCTTCCTTCGGGTGGTGAAATGTGGTCAGCAGGAGAAACCCAAACTTTGAGATTTGGAAAAGGTGGAATCAGTGTTGTCAGGACTTACACAAACAAAGAGAAAAAGGATGTGAGGGCGAAATTGACCATTACCTACGGTTCACCGCTTTTGCCATACATAAATTCACTTATGCAAAACGAGTTTTTTGTTGAAAGAAAAGATGTGCTTGAGGTCGATGGATTGAGACTGCTTTTTATCGAACTCCCGGAAGAAAAGGGTTATGAGTGCTACACAATAGTCCAGCCAGGATATCTTATAACTCTGAAGGGCAATACAACAAAGGAAGGTATAATAAAACTTATAAAATCTATTGACTATAGCAAACTTCATTGAAGCCATTAATTTTGATGGATTTTGATGGGACAGTTAACAGAAAGGATGTTAGTTTTAACATATTGAATCATTTTACAGAAGGAAGATGGGAGGGTATAGATAAGGAGTTTATAAGCGGAAAAATAGGCTCTTTAACTGCTTATAGCAGGATTTCAAAACTTCTTAAGGGGAATGAAAATGAATGGAAAAAGTATTCTCAAGAGATGTCGGATATAGACCCGTGGTTTAAAAAATTTCTGGAAGAAACATCTGATTCTGTGGAGGTTATGATAGTAAGTGACGGGCTTGACATATATATAAAAGAAATTCTGAAAAAAGAAGGAATATATGGGATAGAGTTTTATGCTAATAAAGTAGAATTCACGGGAGATAAAATAGAGATAAAATTTCCTTTTCGTTCAGAAGATTGTGATGATTGCGGAACCTGTAAAAAGGAGGTTTTGCTCAAGAAAAAAAAGGAAGGATATAATCCTATAATTTATGTGGGAGACGGATATTCGGATAGATGCGTCTTTCAGTATGCGGACTGGGTTTTTGCAAAACGGACTCTCGCAAAAATTCTTATCGCAAAGAAAATGGGATTTTCGTACCTCAGGAGTTTTGAAAGCCTTTTGAGATGGATAAAGGAGAAAAAAAGGCAAATAATTTTTGACCTGGATGGGACGATAATTGATTCATATAAACCTATTATTAAGGCAATGAAGAAGGCATTAAAGGAAATGGGAGCTTCACCTCCTGAAGATCAGGATTTAAGAAAGATGGTTGGAATACCTGTAAATGAAATTATGATGAAGTTTTTTGATAGCAATCACGATGAGGGAGTTAAACTTTTCAGAAAATTTTATGAAAAGGAGTTCAGGAACGGGACAAGGTTGATAAAGGGGGTAAGGAATGTGTTGAAAGAGTTGAGAAAGGATTTTTCTCTTGCATTAATAAGCAATAAGCATGAGCGATTTGTCAAAGAAATTCTTAAATGGAAAAAACTTGAAAAAATTTTTGATTTTTCAGCCGGTGAATCAGAATGTATACCTCCTAAACCTTCCCCCAAGATGCTTGAGATGGCTATAAATTCTCAAAATTTATCTCCTAAAGAATGCCTTTTTGTTGGAGATACGCACATTGATTTCATTACCGCCGAAAAGATGGGTGTTGAGTTTGTTGCCATTTCTACCGGGAGTGAACCCGCTGAAAGCCTTTATGAACTTCGTCCTTCTTCTCTCATCACAAATTTTTCAGAACTTCTCAAGATGATGAGGATAAGGAGAATACTATGGAAATGAGTAAATGCGTCTTCCTTTCTGACCTTCACATTGAAAACGATGGAGACATTGATAAATTTTTGAAATTTATCAAAAGAAGCAATGCAGATGCAATTTTTCTCATAGGCGACATCTTTGAATTTCTCGCATACGATAATTTAGAATGCATGAAAAAATATGAGGAAGTCATAAAGGAGTTGAGGGATATTTCTTTAAAAGGGAGGAGAGTTGTTTTTGTGGAAGGGAATCACGATTTCGCATTAAACGGAAGGTTTGTGTCTGGAAGCAAAATAGAGATTTCGCATAGGGAATACATCTTCTATCTGGATGGAAAAAAAACAGTTCTTGTTCACGGCGATGTATTTTTTATGAATAGAGTTTTTAGAAAAATACTTCGCTCTTCTATAACAAAAAAAGTAGTTGAAACTATTCCAGACAGGGTTATTATGAAGTTCGGGTTCTGGTTTTCTTCACTCGGCAAAAATAAGAGAAAAATTGTCAAAAATGAAATGGTGGAGAGACAGATGAAATATTTGATAGAACATTACGGAGATGTTGAAATTTTTGTTTCCGGACATCTTCATACACCAATTTTGAAAAGGATTTTTTCTGGGAACAGGTATTTTTTATGGGTTAATCCCGGTGGTCCTGACAACATCTGCGAATACAGTAACGGTGAATTTTCTATAAAACCATATTGAATAAGTTAGATATTTTCAAGAAACCTGAAATTTGTATCTGCCATGAATTTTTTGTGTGATGTAAAAAAATTAAAGTAAATTCATTTTGTAAATGAAGAACAAATCGGTTAGAGCATATATTTCTTTCAGGAAGTTAACATATCTTGTATGGAGAATGGGAAGATAATACAACCAAATTATTATGAAAAAGGAATTTCAAGGAGTTTAAAAATCGCTTGACATTTGTTTTTCGATGTTATATACCTCTAATTGATACCCTCTAAAAGAGGTATTTATGGAAGGGACCCTGAATGCCATTAAAAGAATTGTTGGGGAAGAAGGATTAAGGAATGACCTGGAAAAAATTTTCAGGAAAAAGCCAATAAGCAATTCATTAATTCAGGTTTGTCCCTCAAAGAAAGAAGAAATTTCTGATATTGTTAAATATGCGGAAGAAAAGGGATTAAAAATTTTCACTACCTATTCCTCATTTTTCCCTTCGGATGTGGATTATGAAGATGGAATTATTCTCACATTTTCAAGGTTTAAAGGAATAGAAAGGATTGAACCTGATTCTTTAGTCGCATGGGTTAAAAGGGGTTCAAGTTTTGAGGAGATTAAGAACGAACTGAAAAAATATAAGGGTCTGAAGATACTGGTTCCTCTTATTTCTTCATCTGATAGCATCGTTGAAAACTATGCGAGCAGGGTATTGCTCAAGGCATCAAACAGGTATCCTGAACTTCCGTTTGCAACATTACATCTGGTCCTTTCTGGTGGAAGAATAATGAAAACAGGGGAGCATGCCCTTTCAGAGGATATGGGAGATAACAGGGATGACCCTGGTCCAAACCTATCAAGGTGGTTCTTTGGTTCTGATGACTATTTCGGAGTTGTATATTTATCCTGCATCTTTCTTTTTCCCGAAGGAGAGAGAGGATGTCTCATATTCAAAACAGGGATTGAGGAATTAGAAAGAATTTTTAAAGATGTTTGCAGAAAAGAACTGGTTCAAGAAGCAATAGGAGGTGAGGGTAGGGTGTTCAGGAGGCTCAGTAAAATAGATTTTGAAGATGGATTTTATGTCATATTTGGATTTGAGGGTCATCCTGACCTCGTAAAATATCAGATGAACAAGGTTTTATCGTTAATGAAGGGATTTGAGAGGGTTGAAGATTATGAAAAAAGGATGACGGCGGAACTGGACAGGGTTTGGCTGGCAGATGGTTTTCTTTCATACGGATACATTCCCCTTTCAAAAATCACAGATTTTTATAAGGAGGCGAAGGAGGTTGCAGAGAACATAATTTTTTCTTCCTACTCAAGAGGTGGATGTGCGGGTTTTTGTGCATGGAATAGTGAAGATTGGACAAGAGGGCTTGTTTTAAAATTGAAGAAAGAATACTCAATGGTGGAAAGGTATCTTCCTCTTTCAGGAGGCAACAATGGATACATAAAGCTTCTTAAAAAGGTAAAGGAAATGATGGATCCAAAAAATATATTCAATCCTGCAATATATGATGGAGTTAAAGATGTGGAATCTTGAAAGAGAGAATATAAAGGAAGCATTGAAAGAGATAAGAGATGTAGTTGGTGAAAGGTTTGCTACTGATGAAAAGGCAATTCTGATAAATTATTCAAGGGATTTCACCATAACTCCCGGCACAATTCCGCATATAGTTGCCCTTCCATCTTCAACAGACGATGTGAGCGAGATACTAAAAATTGCCAGAAGGAGAAAAATACCTGTGGTTCCGTTTTCAACAGGTTTTAACCACGGAGGACTAACGCTTCCAAGACGGGGAGGAATTGTTCTTGATTTAAAGAGGATGAGAAAAATTGAGATAAATCCTGAAACCATGACAGCTACTATAGGTCCGGGTGTTAGAAATGTTGACCTTTACCTTGCATGCTCAGAATTTTATGCAACAGAAGGGATAAAATTAAGACCATGTCTTCCACTTACTATGGGAAGCATTTCAACCCTTGCAAATTACATAGCGAGAGGAGGACCCGGAATAACTGTTAGATATGGATTTTCTTCTGACCTTATATGCGGAATCACATGGGTTCTTCCTGATGGAGAAGTGATATATCTGGGAACCCACAGTGAAGATAAGAACTTTTCACTTCCTACAAATATCTGTGAGGGACCCGATTTAATGGGAGCATTTGTCGCAGCAGATGGTGCCTTTGGGGTGTGCACGGAGATGACAATAAGACTTGTTGCAGAGTTTCCTTTTGAGAAGCTTTTCCTCTTTGATTCAATGGATAGAGAAAACTCCCTTGAAAGGGCTTTATCTTTTGTTAAGAGAATAGCAAGGCTTGATATAACCGAATTTATCTATAAATCCCATACAGACCAATTAGCAAATATGTCTCCGATGGGCAATCCCCTTGACCTCGTTGAATTGTTGCCGGAGCATCCTATTGTTGTGATAATATCCGGAAACGATGAGGAAGAAATTAAGGTTAGGGAAGGAATTTTGTTAAAGGTGGCAGAGGAAGAGGGCATGTATGCAGTGGACCTTGAACTTTTAAATGCAAGCGTTGGAGAAGAAAAAATCATCGCACCGGAATACTGGAAAAAAATAGGACCCAGGGTTGGAGGGGTGATGAGATTTAAGGGTTCTTTTCAGTGGACTGCAGGAAATGTGAGATTTGATAGAGTAAAGGAAATAATTGAGGAATACGAAAAACTGGTAAGAAGGTACTGGATGAAAGAGCCCTCTGAATCAAGAAAAAGGGCTCTTACGGGTCCGGCAATACAGGGTCCATATCCTTTTGCAAGGCTTGCCCCTCTTGAGTTTGATTTCTGGTTTGACCAGGGAAATCCGGATGATATAAAAAGGGCATTTGTTATGCTCAGAAAAATTACTGAATTGTTTGTCCATAAGGGGGCGACAATGTTCAGGAAGATGTATGGTTTTGGAGAGATTGAATTGCCACGCACAGGCACATACTTTGAGGTTCTGAAGTCTTTTAAGAGGCTTCTTGACCCGGAAAACATAATGCATCCTGACCTGCATCCAGTTTATGATACATTTGTGTGATGAAGGAAGACGCTAAAAAAATAGGGGTTCTTAAACCCCTTCACTCTTTCAGGAATGATGCCTGGAAGTGTGTGAAGTGTAAAGTCTGCAGTATGGCAAATCCTCAGGAGGTGAAGAACCACAGGTTTTCTTCAAACTGTATTTCAGGAAGTTATTATTTCTATGAAGGTTATTATCCTCCGGGAAGGTTTGAAGTCATCCGTGCATTGACCCTTGACCCACCAGAGATAGAAATAACGCCAGAGGTCGTTAAAATAGTTTATAATTGCACTCTTTGCGGGTGGTGCCAGACTATATGCGGTGAGATGAAGGACCTTGAGCCCACAAATGCATTTATGTCTTTAAGGGAGTTTCTTGTGAAAAATGGATTTGGACCGCTTCCAGCCCATCTTGATTTTATAAAAAGTATAAAGAATTACGATAATCCCTGGAATTATCCGAGGGTTCAAAGGGATAGGTGGACAAAAAAGGTTGCTGTAGATGTTAAGGATGCGAGTAAGGAAGAGGTTGATATTCTTTACTTTGTCGGCTGCACGGGTTCATACGACCCATGGTTTCAGGAGGTCACATTTTCAACGGTCAAAATTCTTAACAGATACGGGTTTAAAGTCGGGATTCTCGGGAAAAATGAAAAGTGCTGTGGCTCAACCATGTTAAGGGTTGGTGATGTTCAGGAATTTGAGAAGAGAAAGGATGAAATAGTTCAGCAGTTGAACGCTGTCAAGGCCGAATTTATGGTTACTGCCTGTGCAGGTTGTTACTCAACATTCAAACACAGTTATCAGGATAAACTCAACAAGCCTGTTTTTCACATGGTAGAGTTTTTGAAAAGGATGATGGATGAAAAGGGAATAAAATTTAAAGGTGAGATAAAAAAGAGGATTACCTATCATGATCCATGCCATCTTGGCAGGTATTTTGGACTCTATGATATTCCGAGAGAAATAATTTCTTCCATTCCAGGTCTTGAATTAGTGGAGATGGAAAGAGCAAGGGAGAGGTCATGGTGCTGTGGAGCCGGGGGAGGGGTGAGGAGCGGTAATCCGGAACTTGCCTTCAACACCGCTCTTGAGAGGATAAATGAAGCAGAATACTATGGTGCTGAATGGCTCATCACTGCCTGCCCATTCTGTGAACAGAATTTGAGGGAGGCTTCAAAATCAAAGAACGGTCCTCCTGTTAAAGACCTCGTAAGTATTTTCTCGGAGATTATGGACTGAACCCGTTTTAAATTTTCCGCTTTAAGGTATGTTGTAAAATAATCGTCTAAAATATACCAGATGGTAAATTTTTCAATTTTACTTGACTTTTGTTTTCTTCCCTTTTATTATTACGAACAATGATTGGAAAAATGTCTATAATTCTAAAATTGATAGAGATAAAAATGACCCGCTGGATGAAATGGAATGTGCTGATTTTATTCCTTCTGTTTTGTCCGGCGATAAGTTCTTCCTTTTATGACGAGGTTTTAATAAGGATTGAAAATCAAATGAGGAGGAACCTTGAATTGAACGGGGTATCAATAGGCTATATTACAGGCTATTCAAGGCTTGGTTTTGAGGATTTGAAGGAACTGATGAAGGATAAGACGGAATGGATGATTGAGGGAAAGGAGTATGCGGGATTTCTTGAGTTCTCCTGCACAAAGGCTGAATGCCTGATGGATTCCCCTGTCTCCTTCTATCTCTTCATAAAAGGAAGGAGGACAAGGATTTTAAAACTGGAGTTCAAGTCAGTGGATGAGATTTCAAGAATTGGAAGGATTGATGGAATAACCATGAAGTATGAAAACTTTTTTGCTCAGCTCGGCGCTCTTCGTTCAGATGGCTCTGAATTCTCATTTTATGGAGATGGAAAAAGAATGGAAGTTATAAGGAGGGACAGGGTTGATAAGACAGAGTTTGGAGTTGAGTATGAAGAGTGAGAGAGGAACATCTTACCTGGAATTCCTTTTTATCCTCCTTCTTGTTGTTCTTCCCGTATCATACGCAGTTTTTGAACTCCTTGATTCTATCAGGACCATGAGGATGCTCATAAGGGGTGTGCTTCTTCATCCGTTTCCATGATGAAAGGATTTGCAATTTTGATTCTCATCTATGTCTCTCTTTTAAGCGATCTGAGGGAAGGAATTGTGAGTAACGCTGTTACAATACCTGCAATTTTGACAGGGCTGTTTTTATCCCTTTTTGAAGACGGGATTTATGGCTTTCATTCTTCCTTAAATGCCATTATTTGCTCATTTATTATCTCCATAATTCTATTCCGTATAGGTTTTATAGGAGGTGGCGATGGAAAGCTTTTTGTTGCAGGCTCTTCAATCTGCGGTTTTCCGGATTGCTTAAAAATTTTTTTCCTCGCCTTTTTTGCAGGGGGTCTTCATGTGTTTTTTGATGTCCTTTTTGAAAGAGAGAAAATTAAAGGAAGGGTCCTTCCTTTTTCTCCATATATAGGAATAGGTATTTTATGCACATGGGGGTTGAAATGAAGATGGATAAGAAAAAAATTGCTGGTCTTGTCTCAGGAATTTGGGAGCCCTTTTCCTCTACATTTACACGGAGCATATAAGGAATGTCTCCGGGGTTTCATCGGGATTTGTTGAGGTTCTCGTTTCAAAGAGGGAGATTGAAATGGGGGAGAGGTTGACCATGGACATCCTGGACCTCAAAAAAATTCCAAGAAAATACCTTTCATCTTCAATGGTTCTAAAAAGGGATGTAGATGCTGTCCTGATGAGAAAAGTCACATCTCGCGTTCCTAAGGGAGAATACATCCTCTGGCACATCCTTCAGGAGGATGCCTATGGAGGGTTTTCCGGGAAGATTCCTTCCGGAAAAAGAGCGGTTGCTTTTAATGTTGATGAGGTTTCATCGGTTGGATACATGATAAAGACAGGGGATGTAGTTGATGTGATTGGTGTTTTCAGGAAGGATGGGGAGCTCTATTCAGGTTTTGTCCTTCAAAATGTCCTTGTTCTTTCAGGACCTGTGAGGGGCTCCTCAACCATAGTTCTTTCGCTTTCCCCGGAGGAGGCTAACGCATTACTTCTTGCCTCCTCTGCAGGGACCATATCCTTTGTCCTGAGGAATCCGGAAGATGGAAAGCCTGTTTCGGTTCCATTTCTCAGTTATTCTGATTTCTCGCATTCTTCCTTTGATAAGAAGACTGATGAGGTAATTGTGATAAAGGGGAAATGACTGCGTTTAAGATAATTATGGTCTTTCTCATTTCAGTTCAGGAAATAACGCTTAAGGTAGGTGAATCCAAGGTTCTTCAGTTCAGGGATGTGAAGAAGGTTTTAATCTCAGACCCATCGGTTGTGGATGTGAAGGTGATCTCTCAAAGCGAGATAATGCTCAATGCCTTATCAGCAGGAAAGGCAACAATTACAGTTTCTCATAGAGATGGGACTGAAGAGGTCTCTGTGAGTGTTTCTTCCTCGGAGCCAAAGTTGAAGGCGGTTCTTGAAAAGGCTCTCTCAGAGATTGAGGGGGTTAAGGTCAGGGCTGTGGGAGACAGGGTGATAGTTGAGGGTGAGATTCTCACCCAGAGCGATGCTGAGAAGTTTGACAGAATTATGAAGGGTTTTCCAGATGTTCTCGTTTCTGTTAAGAAACCACAGATTTTCTTAAAGAAGATGGTTGAACTGGATGTAAAACTTGTTGAGTTTACCGAGGGAAATAAGGGAGAATTTGGATTCAACTGGCCCGAATCTATTCCCCTTGATATAAAAGGAGTTTTCACGATGACCGATTCGGATAGGGGCTTTTCGTTAAGCGTTGTATCCGGTCTTTCTTTCATAATTGACCTCATGGCTTTAAAGGGATTTGTCAGGATTCTTTCAAATCCTGTGCTTACATGCATAAGCGGAGAAAAAGCCCGTTTCACAGCAGGGGGTGAGATTCCTGTTCCAAAGTCCGGGGGGTATGGAACAGTTGATGTCACATGGAAGGAATTCGGCATAATCCTTGAATTCTCTCCGGTGGTAGAAAGGAAGGATACGATAAATCTGAACATAAAGGCTGAGACGAGCGACCTTGACCCTTCAAATTCTGTGAAAATTACTGGCTTTGTCATGCCCGCATTCATAACGCGGAAATCAGAGACAACTGTAAACCTCCAGGAAGGGGAAACCCTCGTGATTGCAGAACTTATGAACATAAAGGAGAGAAAAATTATTACAAAGTTTCCCGGACTGGGGCACATTCCAATCGTCGGCGAGTTCTTCAAATCAAGGAAAATGGAGAGGGAGAAGAGCAGATTTTACATCCTCGTGACTCCCAAGGTGATTGAGCCAGGTTCAATTGATAAGGAGAAGCCACAGAGCCTCCTGGATGAATACAAGAAGATGAAGAAGAAGCTCGGAATAAGCCTTTTTGATTGAAGATGTTTGAGGTAATTGTAAAAGGTCCTGATTTTGAGGAAAAAAGGAGGTTTGAGGGAAAAATTGTCCTCGGAAGGGGAGAGGGATGCAGTTTGAGAATTCCATCATCATCTGTCTCTTCAAGACACCTTTCCATTGAAGAACTGCAGGATGGATGGAGGGTAATTGACCTGAACAGCACAAACGGAACATACATACATGGAAAGAGGATAGGTGAATTGATAGTGGATGAAGGGGATGAGATAAAAATAGGTGATTTTGTCATTACTCTGAGAAAGACGGGAGAAAAGGGGGATGAGGAGATTTTGAGGGAAAACCTTATAAAGAGACTGGGGAAGGAATTTTCAGGGAGCTTTACAGAGGTTCTCAGTCTGGCAGGAAGGATATGTGAGGAGATGGGGTTGAGGGTTTCCGAGGAAAAGAGGGATGAGATAGCAAGGGATATTGGGGGTTACGGCATAATAACCGATTTTCTTTCGTCGGAAGAAATTACGGAGGTTATGGTAAATGGAACACAAAGCATATACATTGAGAAAAAGGGAAAACTGATAAAAACAGACAGAAGGTTTACCTCGGAAGAGGCTCTGTGGAGATTGATTGACAGAATTTTGCTTCCAATTGGAAAAAGGGTTGACGAATCCTCTCCCTATGTTGATGCGAGGCTTTCAGATGGCTCAAGGGTTCATGTGATAATCTCTCCTGTTTCGGTTCTGGGTCCCGTTATAACCATAAGGAAGTTTTCCTCTGCTCCCCTCGGTGCGGAGGACCTTATATCAAGGGGGACAATATCAAGAGCGGCTCTCAAATTTCTGGAAGGTTGTGTAAAGGGGAGGTTGAACATCGTTGTCTGCGGTGGAACCTCATCTGGAAAAACTACCCTTTTAAACCTTCTTGCATCCTTTATTCCTCCTGATGAGAGAATTATAACCGTTGAGGATGTTGCTGAACTCCGGCTAAATCAGCCCCATGTAATTCCTCTTGAGGCAAGACCTCCGAATGTAGAAGGTAAGGGTGAGGTTACAATAAGGGACCTCGTGAGGAATACTTTGAGGATGAGACCGGACAGGATAATAGTTGGTGAGTGCAGGGGAGCAGAGGCTCTTGATATGCTTCAGGCAATGAATACCGGTCACGATGGCTCAATGACTACCCTTCACGCAAATTCACCGAGAGACGCCCTTTCAAGGATTGAGGCAATGGTTATGATGTCCGGAATGGATGTTCCGTTAAAGGCGGTTCGTTTCTGGATTGCCTCTGCAATTGATATTGTGGTTCATGTGGCAAGGCTTTCAGATGGTTCAAGGAGGGTGATTGCTATAGATGAGGTTCTTGGGGTGGAGGAGGATGTGATAGTTATGCACGAATGCTTTCTCTACAAACATGATGAAAAGAAACTTGTTTTTACAGGTTATGTTCCACAATGCGTTCGGAAGATAAGGGAAAGAGGGATTGAGCTCTCAGAGGAGGTGTTTGAATGAGGTGGCTGGTTATGATTTTGATTTTTTTCGCACTCTATACTCTTGGCTCTTATATTTTTGAACTTTATTACGAAAGGATAAAATCGGTAATTCTCAAAAGGGGATACACAGTTATTGCTGTCATTGCGGTTTTTGCTGTTTTATTAACAGGAATGCCATTTCTCGCCCTGATAACAGGGCTTTCCTTTTATCTCATTCCGGTAATTGTCAGGAAAAAGAGAGAGATTGAGGAGAAAAAACTTTTTGAGATTCAGTTTTCATCTGCGATGGATTCAATTGCCAGTTCAATGAGGGCTGGAACGGGGCTTTACTCAGGAATAGAAAGGGTGGCAGACTCTTTTGCCCCTCCGCTTGGACCGGTTTTCAGGGAGATAATACTTGAGGTAAAGAAGGGGAACGAACTTGTTAAGGCGATAAAATCGGTTTCAGAAAGATACCCAAATCAGGAACTCATAATTTTTGCTGAGTCCATAGACATAATTGTTCGTTATGGAGGGAGCATTGCGAGATTCCTTGATGTGCTTTCCGAGTCAGTAAAAAACAGGATGAGGATAAAGGATAAAGCGAGGGTTCTTGCAACCCAGCAGAGGTTTCAGGCAATCCTCATGTTCTTCCTTCCATTTTTCATCCTCTTCGCGGTCTCTTTGATAGATTTTCAACTGGTAAAGGCTTTTCTTTCGTCAAAGAGCGGATTTCTCCTTTCCGTTGCCGGGCTTTCCCTCCAGCTCCTTGGCGGTTACATTTTGTGGAAGATGGTAGGGGGTGAGGTATGATGGAGATTTTCCTTTTTCTTTCAATGATTTCAGCAGGAATATTCTTCTTTGTCCTTGCTGAAAACCTTTTTGCGATTCTGGAGAAGATTGATTTTGTAATGGCTTCCGGGAGGCTTCTTAAAAGAATACTTCCCCAGAAGGTTATGTCATTCATTTCTTCGCTCATAAGAGATGAATTAAGGGGGTCTCACCATGAGAAGTGGAGTGAGGAGGGGATTTTTGGACTTTCTTCTTTTATATTCCTCTCTTCCCTTTTTGGAACATCCCTTCTTTTCCCGGTTTTCATATCCCTTCCGTTTTCCATTTTTCTCTTCTTTTCCCCGATTATTTACTTGAGGAGGCTGAAGAATGAATACATTGAGGAGGTGAAAAGGGAATTTCCACTTATTCTTGAAACAGTTGCAGTATGCATGCAGGCAGGTTCTGATTTTCTGACCGCAATTAAGGGAGCATCATCTGCTGTAAAAGGGAGGTGGAAGAAGGACCTTGAGGAATTTATAAAGGAGAGCATCTGGGAGGGAAAAAGGGAGTAAGCTCTTCGTTCATTTGCAGAAAGGGTGGGTGTTGAGGAGGTAAAGGATTTTGCAGAAAGGGTAATTTTTTCAATGAAAACAGGAGCAGGGATTTCATCGGCAATTCAGGATATAGCCCAGGAGATGAGAAGGAGATATTTTGAAGGGATTGAGGAAAGGGCTATGAAACTTCCCCAGAAAATGATATTTCCCCTGCTTTTGATTTTTATTTCGGTTTTCATTTACATCCTTGGTCCCGTGCTTGTGGGAATAAAAATGGAGGTTATAAGATGAGGAATTTATTTTTGAGGGTTCTTTTGAGCTGCGCCCTTCTTCCTCCAGGAAGGATTTACCTGTTTTACAAAGGAGAAGATGCAAAAGCGGTTGCAGATTATCTTAAAGAGAACTGCGAAAATCAATTTGTTGAAGAAATCCAGAGAACCATGGAAATTCCAGAGGATGAAATTAAAGAAATGAAACTTCTTCTTTCAGCAGGAAAAGAAGCCTTTGAGGCAGTTGAGTTTGAAAAGGCTATCCAGAATATAGAAAGTGCACTAGCTCTCTTCAGGAAGAACATGATTTTTATGAGGGATTTCAAAGATGTGATAACCCCGATTGCCATTCTCGGAATATGTTATTTAGCCCTTGACAAAAAGGATGAGGCACTCAAAACCTTTAAATACCTTCTTTCAATAAGACCGGACTACAAACCGTCAGAAACCCTTTTTCCTCCATCGGCAATGGAGATGTTTTTGAAGGCTAAAAAGGAGATGAGGGAATTTGAACTTTCCTTCACCACCTTTCCTGAGGGTGCGACTGTATTTATTGATGGAAGGAAGAAGGGGATAACCCCTTACTCGGAAAAGAAAATGCCAGAAGGAACACATCTCATAACTGCATATCTTCAGGGTTATAAGGAATTCAGGGAGGTGATAAACATTACCAAAAATGAGAACCTTTCTGTGATACTTGAAAGAACGGAGGTTTTCGTTCCTGAGGCATGGTGGGAGATGGCTCCTGATGAACTTATTAAAATATGTAAAGGAGGATGTCCATCTCCCTCCCTTTTTCTCTATTCCTATCCGGAAAATGCTTCAGAGATTACAGGCGTTTTTTATTCGGAAGAAAAATCTTCTTTTTCAGCAATGAAAATTGAAGAGATAAGTTTTCCAGTGAGCATCTCATCCTTTATCACCTCCATTTTTGAAGAAAAGAAACAGAAGGTTGAGGAGAAAAAAGTCCTCATTGATTTAAAAAAGGAAGAAGAGGAAGGGGGTGGTTCAAAATGGTATCTATGGGTAGGTCTTGGAATTCTATCCGTTGGCTGCGGTCTTGGAATTTATTTCGGAACAAGGAATGAGGAAAAAGGTTTCAGGTTTTTGATTACATGGTAGGAGGTTTGCCATGAAAGTATTACTGTTAGTCCTTTTTATGGTCGGAGTTGAAGGGGAGGTGATTCCAGGAGGCGGGGAGAGGACCTCAGGAGAATACACAATAAAACATGACAGAATCACAATCATGCCATCAGGTGAAGCAAGGAGTAGAGCATACACTGCTTTGAGCGGTTCAAGAAGATTTCTTGAATCTGCGACGCCCGTTATATATTTTGTCGTTCCATCCGAGGTAGAAAAGAATAAAATCCTTGAGGTAGGAATAGCTGGAGATGGTTTTCTTTCTTATCCTTCTCCTCCGAGCCTATTCATAGGAAACAGGCAGATAAGGGATTTGAGGATTTTCGGCTCATCCTCAATCCTGTGGAACTATCCCGGTGATATGTCGGAGGGAATTTACGATGTTAAGGTGGTAAATAACGATGGAAAATATGCAATAAAAAAGGGTGGTTTCAGGGTAAAAGAACCTTCTATGGAGCTTTACAGGGTTATTCCATCAAGCATTTTTGAGGGTGAAAATGGAGATTTTGTCCTGACCGGTAAGAACTTTAAGGAAGGAATAACTGTAACTCTTGGTTCATATCCGACGAGTGTGTCAAAGGTTTCAGAAACATCAGTTGAATTCTCTGTATCAGGGCTTGAAAAGGGAATCTACGACCTTTATGCCTTCAGTCCGGACGGTATATCCGCATCTATAAAATCTGCAGTTCAGGTTGTGAGAAGAAGTAGATACACAACTGTTGAAAGAGAAGGGTGCGGATGTTATGAGGGAAGTCCATCAGGGATTTTTTCATTCATCCCTCTTTTTATTCTCTTCCTGATTCGCAGAAAGAGACTTCTTCCCTTGTTTTTAATCCTCCTTTTATCCTGCGGAGGTAAAAATGTGACTCCGGAGGTTCATGAAAATTCACCTCCCGTTGCTGAGGCAGGAGAGATGAAGGAGATTAAACTTTACGAGTGGATTCGTCTTGATGGAAAGGCTTCAACAGACCCTGATGGTGATGAACTTGAGTTTATGTGGTCTATGAAGAAAGTTCCGGATGATGCAGTTTATTATCTCTTTGATGCAAAGACCGCGGAGCCCCTTTTTATGGCAGAAAGCCCGGGAGAGTATGAGATTGAGCTTATAGTTTCTGACGGAAGTTTGAAAAGCATGCCCGATTATGTGACTCTAACAGTCAAAGGTGAGGGAGAGGTTCCTGTTGCCCATGCCTCTCTGGTGGCAGAAGGGATTGGTGGCGTGCTTCAGCTTTCTGCTGAAAATTCCTTTGACCCGAATGGAAAGCCTTTAATTTATAATTGGGAATTTATAAACCCTCCTTCCTGTCAGAGTTATAGAGAACTTCCTCCGAGCCCAAATCCTCTTATTCCCGTTGAATGCCCGAATGGCACTCTTTACAGGTTTGCCTTAACAGTATCTGATGGAAAATTTTCATCCGCTCCCTTTGAGATAACAGCAGTTATCCCGGATTCTCCTCCAGTCCTTTCTTACCTTGAAGACATAACCCTTCCATCGGGAGCGAATTCCTTTGAACTATCTGCAGGAGATATTTATGACCCTGATGGAGATGAACTCACTTGCACATGGAAGGTTGAGAAGAAGCCGGCGAATGCAAATGTAAGTCCCTCTGTTTCAAACGCCTGCTCCCAGAGATTCTCCATCACAGGTTCAACCGATGGATACTATGTGTTTCTCCTTCAGGTTTCAGACGGTGAAAGGGTTTTAAATCAGTGGGTAAACATTTCCGTTGGTAAGCCATCGCCTCCTTTTATTTCTTCACTCTCTGTGGGACAGAATGTCTTTCCTGAGGGAAGTTCCTGGATTGCTGAGATTGATGTGGAGTGTTTAATGGAAAAGGGATTGTGGGGTGGTTCGGATTCCTTTGTTAAATACAGGTTTGAGGTCAGTGATTTTCCAGAGGATGTGAGTTCAACCTTTTTGACCCCATCAGAGGGATATATTACGAACTTTTCAATCCCAATTACAGCAAGTATTGAGATAAGGGGAAAAATAAGAAATATGGATGAACCTGTGGCAAAGGGCAGAATAGCATGCCTTATAATAGGCGAGGAGGCAAATTATCCATTCATCTCTGAAAAATGGGAGCCCCTCATTTTTACAATTCCAAATTCCGTTCCATCTGTTCATATTCCTGACCATTCAATCTCATTAAGCGATGATGTCTTCCAGTATGCCATAATCAGGGCAAGGGGGTATGATGCAGATGGTGATATAATTTCATACAGGTGGTCAATCCTTTATTCACCGGATGGAGCAGTTTCGTTCATTTCTCAACCCTATTCAGATGAGACTGCGTTCTTTGCAGGATATGGGGAAGAGAAAAAGGGTGTTTATCTCATAAGGACAGTCGTCATGGATGAACACGGTGCGAGTTCCTACGATGACTTCAGTGTGGTGATAAAATGAAGAGGATTTTGATAGCAGGATTTTTTCTGTTTATTACCGGATGCGGTGAGGAAACCAGGACGATTCAGATACATTTAAAGCCCTTATCTTCAGAGATAAACATAAGCTCTGCAGACCTTCTTAATTTTGAGGTATGGAGTGGTTCTGAAAACAGAGTTTTTTCGCATTCCATCACAGGAAGCAATTCCTTTGAGTTTAAAGGGGATTGGAATGATGAGGTATCCGTGAGCGTTGAGGGAATAAAAGGCTCAAATTCCATATTTTTCGGACTTTCAGCACCCTTTTATCCGTCCGGGGTCAGGGAAAAAATCTACATTCCTGTTTATTTCCTGGATGAGTTTGGAAAGATTCCAGGGTTTTCCGGAGTCTTTCCCGAATGGATATGCGGAAATAAGAACGGATTTGTGGTTATGGGTGATAATGGGGTCTTTAGAGTAGACCTTCTTTCTCTCAAAATGGAAAGGATATATGAAGTCGTTGAAGATGCCTGTGGATGCGCTTTTATGTCCTATGGAGTTCTGATCGGGAGAAAGGGGAAGCTTCTGTTCTTGAAAGAAGGGGGATATAAAGAGTATGACATGGGAGGGATTGAAAAATTTGCCATTTTTTCAACCGATGAATATGCGGTTATTTCCGGTGGAATTTTTTCGGGTAAAAGGTCAGCAGAATCATACATTTTCAAAGAAGGGGATTTGAAAAAATGGAAGAGCATGAACTCACCAAGGGCGGAGCATATCGCGATTCCTCTTAAAGACGGCAATTTTTTTATAGCAGGTGGTGGAGGGGAACCAGAAATATGGAGAAATGATAGGATGGAGTTTGAGAAATTTTCTACATCAAAGCCGGTAGGGGATGTCTCAGCAGGGGTTTATGTGGAGAATAGGGTTTTTCTTACGAAAAAAGATACCGGAGAGATTCTTGAAGTTGACCTTTTGAACGGGAATGTAAACTTGTCAAGTGTTTTTAACGGGGTTCATGGAGCCGGTAATGGAAAAACTGGAATGTTCGTAAACGATGATGGAGATGTTCTGATTATTCCGGAGTTAAAGACGGTTCACATAAAAGGGATTGAATCTTCCAGAAGCAGAATCTATTCAACGAGGGGTATCTTTGTAATCGTATCAAAAAGCGGATTTTATATTTATATGAAGAAGGAGGTGTTAAAATGAAGAGGTTTTTACCTTTAATACTCTTGTTCTTTTCATGTTCAGAGAAAAAGGACATTCTGGTTAATGCTCCTCCGGTAGCAGTTTCAGAAGGTGAGGTTTATGGAAGAGCAGGCGATTTCATCTATCTTGACGGAACAGGTTCGTATGACCCGGATGGAGACAGGATTTTTTATTCCTGGAAAATTGTTGAGGCACCAGAAGATTCAGAGGCAATACTTGGAAATTCCTCAGAGCCGGTGGCAGTGCTTTATGCTGATATTCCAGGAGAGTATAAAATTTCATTCACTGTTTCGGATGGGATTGAAACCTCAAATGAGGTGACGATAAGAGTTCTGGCAGGTAATGACTTTTTACTTCCTGTGGCGGTTGTTAATCAAAAAGAGTTAAGCGTGAATATCAAAGAAGAGGCTTCAGTTAGCGGACTTTTAAGTTTTAATCCGGAAGGAGGGGAGTTGAATTATTCGTGGGAGTTAAAAGACTTACCATCCTCTTCAACCGGATATGTCATTGATGCAACATCGCCTGTTTTTCGTTTCATTCCAGATGTTCCTCACGGAAGGTATTCTGCAGTTTTGAAGGTTTCAAACAAATACGGAGAAAGCGCTACTGATTTTGTGAGGTTTTATGTCATAAATCGTCCTCCGAAAGCGAGAATAGAGGGACTTGTCCTCAACACAACCTATTCTGGAATGAGCCTTCCTGTTGATGATAACCAGACAGTTGAGTTTGGAAGGTATTCTTCAGTTTCAGATGACGACAATGATACACTTTCCTATAACTGGACCTTCACATATACCCATAAAAGAGGGACTTTTCCATCAGGGCATGGTTTTATGTGCCCATCTCTCGGAGCGGGTGTTTTTGATTCCTGCCCGGACCCACCTGATAAGGTTTCATTCCTTGATGGAATTTCCCCGGATGGTGAAGGGAGTTATCTGATAAAGGTTGATATATCCGATGGATATACCGTTATTAACAAATTTGTTTACCTTGAAAGAAGGGGAGCCCCTCCTCCTTCCATAAGGATTGATGACAAAACCGTAAACCACAGATTCAAAGATGGAGTTTATTACGCTGAGGACAGGACAAATGGAACCTTATATATTTCATCATCAGCAGAACTGAAAAACCTTTACACCAGTTCTATATCGGTTGACTGGAGGGTTGATGTTGAAGGTCTTCCATCAAAAGAGGCTCCAAATCCAGTTATAAGTCCATCCTCCGGAAGCCTTTCAATAAACGCAGGTGCTTCCATTCAGGTTCCACTAAAAATTACCATTTCAACATCAAAACCCGCAATCCTTGGAGATTACAGGTTCAGATTTACTTCCTGCCTTCAGGGCACTTCTTCCTGTAGTGCGGATGTTTTTAAAATAACGGTTGTTAACCTTCCACCTTCTTCCCTTTCAGTCCCATCCCAGGTTGTTTTCAACCATTCAAGTTGTGATGATATTACTGCAAATGGCGAAATTCTGGCTGTTCTCGGGATGCCACCTGCGAGCTACAATTTTTCTTTCTCTGCTTCCGACCCTGACGGAGATCCACTCACCTTTGAATTTATGCATGGAAATAGCACAATTCCGAACCTCATTTATGTGGACGGAAATTATGTCCCCTATCAGTTTTCTGGTCCATCTGGAGCCAATTTCTCAAAAAGCGTCCTTCTCTGCGGACTTCCATGGTCCTGCAATTTCAACTGGACATGGTATGACTCTTTGAAGAATGGGAAGTTCACTGCACTTTTGGTGAGCGTTAAAGACCCATGGAAATACGGTCCATCAGCGGTTTCAAAATTATACTCCCTCTGTCCCTGATTCTATCCTGTTCAGTAAATAAAGGAGGGTTGAAAGTGAAGGAATGTGAGACCTTATACCTTGAAGGAAAACTCAATGAATCAGCGGTTTGTTGCATATCAAGCGGTGAAGATGCCATACTTCTTTTTGCCATGATTCTTGCTGATAAGGGGTATTACTCAAGGGCGAAAATCCTGATAGAAGATAATCTCTCCTCTAAAAATCCAACAGCCCATTTTGTTATGGGATACATACATTACAGGGAAGGGGATGCGGAATCCGCAGAAAGAGAACTTCTTATTGCTGAAAAAGAAGGTATGAAGAGCCCGGACCTTTATCTCCTTCTTTCTTTAATAAATGCAGAGAAGTGCGATAAGGATAAAGCAATCTTCTACGAAGAAAAATTGAAAGAGAGCCTGAGAAATCCAGATTTACAACTTCCTGAGGTTGAGAAGATTCTTGAGAGATGCTCGCACTAAAAATTAAGGGTAAAGGTTACATTTTTCCAGAAAAATTTCCATTTGTGGTAGGGAAGAACGGAGATATCCCTGCAAACATCCCCTTTTCACTCAGACTTGATATGGAAAAGGGAAAACTTGTAGCCTCCTCCGATGGAGTTTTCAGCGTAAATAATTCCACGAATTCACTCTCCGTTCTTAAACCTGGTGATGTTATTCAATTTTGCGGGATTGAATTGAGGGTAGAAAAAAAGATTATGGGATATATAAAGAATTTTTCAATTTTTATTCTCTCTGGCTTTTTTCTTGCAGTGATTTTTTCAAATTTTGTGAGCAGGGAATTTCTTAATGAAAGAAAAATTTCGGTGACAGGCGAATGCTTTGTCCTTTCACAGGAAATGGAATACAGGGCGAGAATGGATTTTAAACTTCTTCCGTCCACCATAAAATTTCTTGAAAGATGTGTTTCTTCCTTAGGTGAGAAAGATGTGGATAAAAGGGATGAACTGATAAAAGATATAGGGGCGCTGAAATCCATTCAGGATGAGGAATTCAGAAAACTCAAGTTTGAGGCTGAAAGGGCAATAAGAAACGGTGATATTTCATCAGCCCTTAAGAGCCTTCAGGAAATAAAGGAAATCATAGATGACCCATCCGACGAAAGGTGGAAATACGCCTCTTACAGGATGAGGGAGCTCGCAGAATGAAGTTTTATCTCACAGCAGTGGCTGACGGAAAGGAAATCGGCTCCTTTCCGCTTGAGAAGGATTTTATCATTGTTGGAAGGTCCGAGGAATGCGACATAAAGATATTCAATTCAGCAATCTCAAGGAAACATCTGAAAATTTTCAGAAAGGAAGAAGGCTGGTTCATTCAGGACCTCGGAAGTTCAG
>Ga0207433_10003446_pt1 | contig 30536 bp, 26 predicted proteins | sample YelNatPaOPGAMG01_FD_187559 | JGI IMG/M metagenome (GOLD analysis project Ga0207433, IMG submission 187559) | Hot spring thermophilic microbial communities from Obsidian Pool, Yellowstone National Park, USA - OP-RAMG-01 (SPAdes) (version 3) | ecosystem: Environmental > Aquatic > Thermal springs... | reverse complement strand
GGTGGGGGCTTGAGAGAAGAGAAAAGATAGGCTAAGGGTTTTGCCTGTAGTGCCTTATCTTTGGGCTTTTAATCCCTTTATATTGGCTTTTCCCTCTCCAGCTTTGCTGACTTTCTCAGCACTCTCCTCGGAGAGGGGCCAGGGAGAGGTTAACCCCCCAAAACGCCGGCAAACCCTAAGCCACCGAGGGTGGGCAAATGGGGGGTCCAGGGGGCAAAGCCCCCATGGCGGGGGGCCGTGGGGGGGGTCCCCCACGAAACCATAAAAGGGGGAGCAAAACAAAAGGCTAAATGGCCTCTATCTTGAGAAGCTTAGCAGCATTTTCCCCCAAGATGCGCTCAAGCCCCCGCTGGGATAGACCCGAATTCTTAATCTGCTCTATAAATGGCCCAGGCCTAACAAGAGGAAAATCAGTCCCGAAAAGAATCTTGTAGCGCAAAATCTCCCCAACGATGGGGAAAATCTGAATATCATACAAGAAAGGCGTAGCCGCCGTATCGTAATAAACACGAGCCAATTTCTCCCGAACCTTGGGCATAAGCTCGTAAAACGGAAGCCCCCCTCCCCAGTGGCTGCACACCAAAGTCAGCTCCGGATGGTTTTGAATGAAGTTATAGACAATTCCAGGACTTATGGTGCCTTTACCCCGGTAATTGTGCCCAACCGGCTCGCTTGTGTGAACCATCAGGGGGACATCGTAAGCCACCGCAGCCGCTACCACAGGGGTCATTATGTCCTCATCATCCAAAGCATAACCTTGCCCGTTGGGCATCAACTCCCCTATGCCCTTCATCCCCGCCTCAATGCACCGCTCTATCTCCCGAACCGCCTCGTTCCCAGCTCTGGGCTGGACAGCGGCAAAGCCATAAATCCGGCCTGGGTAACGCTTCATCGCATCCAAGACGTAATCGTTGCAGCACCGACAAAGGCCCATATCGGACCAAGCGAAGGAGAAGGCTACGGCTGCATCCACCCCATCCTCATCCATAACTTGGATGAGCTCATCCGCCGTAATCATCTTAGCCCTGGGGCTGGAGTAAAGGACCTCAAACCAGCGGTCCCTTTGGAAGAACTTCTCCTTGTTCTTTATGACCTCTGGCGGGAAGATGTGGACGTGGAAGTCTATCACCTTCATGCTCGCCTCCTTAGAGAGGTGGTCTTTTCAGGTGCCATTGGGTGGCTTGCTCGTAAGCGTAGGCGACTCTGAGGATTTTCTCCTCCCCGAAAGCCGGGCCCATTACCTGCAAGCCCACGGGTAAGCCTTCGGAAAAGCCGCAAGGGATGGATATGGCACAAATCCCTGCCAGGTTAACGGGGATTGTGAAGACATCGGAAAGATACATTTTGAGCGGGTCTTCCACTTTCTCCCCAAGCTTGAAAGCCACCGTGGGAGAAGTAGGAGCAACGATTACATCCACCTTCTCAAAAGCTTCATCAAAATCTTTTTTGATGAGGGTGCGCACTTTCTGAGCCTTAAGGTAATAAGCATCGTAATAGCCGGCCGAAAGGGCGTAGGTTCCAAGCATTATGCGCCTTTTTACCTCAGGTCCAAAGCCGTTCCCCCTGGTCAGACGGTATTCCTCCCACAGTTCGGAAGCAGGGATGTAAAGCCCATACTTAACCCCATCGTAACGGGCAAGGTTGGCCGAAGCCTCCGCCGGAGCTATGAGGTAATAGGTTGGGAGGGCATACTTGGTGTGAGGTAGGCTTATCTCCACGACCTCCGCCCCAAGCTCCTCCAGGCAATCTATTGCCTCCCGAATTGCCTTCTCAACCCCTTCCTCCATCCCTTCAATGAAATACTCCTTGGGCACACCCACTTTTACCCCCTTCACCTCAGGGACAAGGGCCTTGAGGTAATCGGGGACCGGATAATCAACAGAGGTGGAATCTTTGGGGTCATGTCCGGCAATGACGGATAGAAGCAAAGCAGCATCTGTAACATCCTTAGTTATCGGGCCGATTTGGTCCAGGGAAGAAGCAAAGGCCACGAGGCCATAGCGGCTCACACGGCCATAGGAAGGCTTGAGGCCGGTAACCCCACAGAAAGCCGCCGGCTGACGCACACTGCCACCGGTATCCGTCCCCAAGGAGCCGAGGCATTCTCCGGCCGCTACAGCCGCCGCGCTTCCACCACTTGACCCCCCTGGAACCCTCTCCAAATCCCACGGGTTGCGGGTTGGGAAAAAGGCTGAGTTCTCGGTAGAAGAACCCATCGCGAACTCGTCCAGGTTCGTCTTTCCCACTATCACGGCCCCGGCTTCCTTAAGCTTCTTTACAACGGTGGCATCATAGGGAGGGATGAAGTTTTCCAAGATGCGAGAGGCACAGGTGGTGCGTATCCCCTCGGTGCAAATTATGTCCTTTATGGAGATAGGGATGCCCAGCAGTGGGCTGAAGCTTTCCCCTGCCTTCCGGTGCCGCAATATCTTTTCATCGGAAAGGCGAGCTTGTTTGAGAGCAAGCTCCGGGGTTATGGTGATGTAGGCTTTGACAAGGCCTTCCACTTTCTCAATCTGCCTGAGGACAGCCTCAGTAAGCTCAACTGAAGTCGTCTGGCCTTCTTTCAAAAGCTTATGAGCCTGGTAAATGGAGAGATGGTGCAGGGCTGATTCCATTGCTTGCTACTCCAGAACAACTTTGACTTTTACGTAGCCCTCAACCTTCTGAGGGGCATTGGCCAAGATTTTATCCCTGTCAAAAGACGGGGCAGGCGTATCCTCCCGCATGACATTGCGAAGGGGGAGCACAGTGGCCGTGGGGGGAATCAAAGAAGTATCAATTTCCTGAAGCATGGCAAAGTAATCCAGGATTGCCGAAAGCTGGCGCTGCATCTTCTCCTTTTCCTCTTCGGTCAAGTAAAGCTTGGCCAATTCCGCTATGTGCTCCACTTCTTCCCGAGTTATGGCCATTTCACCCTCCCAGCATTCCCTTTATGATAACATCTACTGCCTCTTCCTCCGAAAGGCCACGGGCCATTAGGGTCTCTAACCCCTTTTTATCCACCGTTCCTATGGCTGCTTCATGGGTGACGTAGGCACTGGGGTGCCTGACCGAAACCAGTGGGACGGCGATGGCTATGGCTTCATCCCGCACTATTTCAATGCAATCCACATGCCCTCGTGTAAATGGGGCATTGCCTTCGGTAACGCCATGGACTTCGCTCCTGGCTTTTTCTCTCACGGCTATGCGCGATTTAGCCAAGCCCCTCGCTTTCTCCCCATTGAGGCGAATGGCCTCTTTTACCAAGATTGAATCATCGCCGTAACCGTATGCTTTGGCGACAAGCTCTGCTACCCCATAAGGCCCTACATCCACCACATAATCCAACTCCAACCTTCCGACTCGCCCAATTGTGAGGTTGAACTCGGAGAAATATTGCCCACCCTCTTCTACCGCAACCCTGGCTTTGGGAAGGACCACCGTCCCACCTCTTTCGCCGTGGTAGTGGCTTTCGCGGTAATGCATAAGGGCACCTTTGCCCACATGAATTGTGGAATCCATGATGTGCCTGACATCTAAAGCGTTGGGGAAGGTGCAGTGGGCGATGAAAGCCACCTGCGCCCCATCCCCTATCTCAAATTTAGAGTAAATCTCCTGGACCCCTTCCTGAGGCAGTACACCAAAGCAGAGGTGCACCGGGTATTCTAACTTAACCCCAGGCTCTACCCTTATCGTGGCCCTAATCCCTGAGGGAAGTTCCTCTGCTTCCATGTGGATTCCGGGGATTTCATTGGCAGCTAAAACTTTGTTGCTGCTCACCACAAGGCTTGCTATCCGGGATGATTTGAAGACTTCAGGTTTTCCGCCGGCCTTTTCGTATGCTTTTACTATAGCCTCAAACTCGGTAGCTATCTTATACGTAACGCTCATAATCCTCCTCGCTCTCCACTGGTTCTGCGAGTTCACAAGGTATGCACCGGCGAGCATAGTGCTCCCGCACAACCTTCGGGTCACCGGTGCGGATTATTTCCCCTCCGCATATCAGGGAAGCAACATCAGCTACGGGGACCATCTCATCCCTATGGGTGATGAGGAGCACCGTGATTCCTTCGCTGGCCATCCGGCGTATAAGGCGGGCAATGTCCTCTAAGGATAGGACATCAATTCCGGAGTCGGGCTCATCTAAGATGGCCAGTTTAGGGTGCATGGCGTAAACTGCGGCCAGCTCAATCCGCTTCCGTTCCCCTCCCGATAAGCTCTCATCCACGTATCGGTTCAAATATTCGGATGGTGATAGCGCCACAGCTCTGAGGCTTTCCTCAATACGAGACAGGGAAGGCTCCTTCATCCCCAAAGCTATGTAGTCTTTGACCTTAACCCCTTCAAAGCGTGCCGGCTCTTGCCAAGCCAGGGTTATACCGAGTTTAGCCCTCTCGGTTATGGAAAGGTCAGTTATCTCTTGGCCGTAGAAGAGGATGCTTCCTCGGGAGGGGCGGTATCCTCCTGAGCCTATTAGGGCATAAGCCAGAGTGGATTTGCCGGAGCCATTGCGCCCCAGTAAGCAATGCACCGTACCTTCTTCCACAACGAGGCTTACCCCTCGCAGTATTTCCCTTCCTTCCCTTTCCAACCAGAGGTCCTGAACCCTTAGGATTTCCCCCATAGCCGTCTCCCCTTTTTCTTTCTAACTATACAACGGAAACGGCCCGGGGTCAAGTTGACTAAGAGGGGGATTTTGGTTATAATATATAGGTGGGACGGGGCGTGGCGCAGCTGGCAAGCGCGCAGCGTTTGGGACGCTGAGGTCGGAGGTTCAAATCCTCTCGCCCCGACCAAAGATTTGCGGGAGTGGCGCAAAGGTAGCGCAACGGCCTTCCAAGCCGTGTGTTGCGGGTTCGAGTCCCGTCTCCCGCTTTGGGCCCATAGCTCAACGGTAGAGCGGCCGGCTCATAACCGGCGGGTTCCTGGTTCGAATCCAGGTGGGCCCACTTTCAAGGCGGCGTAGCCAAGTGGCAAGGCAGGGGTCTGCAAAACCCCGATTCGCCGGTTCGAATCCGGCCGCCGCCTTTATTTTTTACCTTAGGAGAAAACATGCCCCTTCTCTTGGCAATCGCCGGCTTCTTAGTAGGCTCTTTCCTCATCCGCCTGGCTAATTTCCTCGTTGACCACTGGGGAATTCGCTGCCCTTATTGCCAGACCCCGTATAGGCCCTGGCTCGCTTTCAAAGCTGTTATCTTTGAAAGAGGACGCTGCGCCTCTTGCGGAGCCCCCTACCTCGCCCTCTACGCCCTGGCCGAGGTCCTAACCGCCCTAACTTTTGTCCTCATCTGGCGAAAGTTCGGCTTCTCTTTATACGCCACTTTTGCTTTCCTTTACGACATCGCTTTTGCTCTAATTTTGCTCACAGACCTTAACCACAGAATCATCCCCGATGCGGTGGTTTACCCGGCTGCGGCGTTGGCTTTCATTGAGGGAATTCTCAAAGGCCCTGCTTACTTAAAAAATCACCTTCTGGGGGGAAGTCTCTCTTTCCTTCTGTTCCTCGCTTTTTACGCTTTAGGTCAGGCTTTCATGCGGTGGAAATCCACAGAAGAAGTGGCTTTCGGCATGGGAGATGTAAAGCTTGCGCTTCTCATAGGGCTAATCCTGGGTTACCCGAAAGGTTTAAGGGCTCTTTTAGCCGGGGTTTTCCTCAACGGAATCGTAGCCTTGTGGATGATTGTAAGGGGAATGCTCAGCAAGCGTTTCAACCCTTTGGCCCCGTTCCCCTACGGCCCTGGGCTCATAGCAAGCTTCTTCACTTTCTGGCTACTTCTACCCTAGCGATTGGAATGGCATCGCTTGGGAACCTCTCACCATTGGCCCCAAAAGCCGGCAAGCGCTCCATGGTCTGAGGATTGTAAAAGCCAACGTAAAGAGTATAAGTCCCCTCAGGAGCTTCTGGGTGAACGGGAATAGTGTATTCGTCGGCAATATACTCACCCTTAACCCAGGTAGTTGTCGGCCTTGAGCCTTTAGCCGGTGGATTGTCCTTTTGCCCCCACATTTTCCCATCAGGCCCTAAAAGGTGAGTGAAAACGGTGTAGGAAATTTCCGGCTCCCCCGTAGCTTGCCAGAACAAAGTCAAGCGAAGCCTTCCCCCAGGCCTGGCCTCGGAAGCATCAAGCTCATAACCCAGAAGCTTAGCCACTCCCTCCACCTCGGCCTCAAATGGATTGGCCACATAAGGCTTGCGGAAAGAGCGGGGGATAGGAATTATTACAATCTCTCCAAGCTTGTAGACCTCTCCCGAAGCCCTTTTCCCCCCTAAACTAACCCCAAATAGCCTCTGCTCCACCAATCCTTCCCATTTTAAAGCAGCGGTATGGGTTTGCTTAACCTCCAGAGTTATGGAATAGCGCCCCGGTAGCAACCGCCCTGGTATTCTCAAGGAAATCCTATCGGTCAAGCCTTTGAGCGCCTTTCCTCCTTTTATCAGCTCGGATTCAAATGATGCCACCAATTCTCCTCTTTTGCCCTGCAACCCTACAGCCCGCTCCAACCCCTCCGGGAATCCATCCGGAGCGAACCAGTAAAGCGTTAAGGGCAAGCCAGCTCCCTGTTCAATTTCTGCAGGCCATTTATCTGTCCCCAACAATTGAATTACCCCGCCAAATGTTACATCTTTAGGGTTAGTAGGCACGATTTTAGCCGGCCAATCATTCTGGACTAAAATTGGGTAAGTAAGCCATGGCTCTCCGTCAACAGGCCTAAGGAAATCACCGTACTGGGCATCGTAAACCTGGGCGACAGCCTTATATATGCCCGAAGGGAGGCCCCAAGGGATAACGAAAGCGGCTTTAGTGCAACCGGAATATATGGGGTAATCCTGCGATTCCCATAGTTTCCCCTCATCATCGTAAAGCCTGACATTGAAAAACAGTCCTTCAATAATCTGGTGGTTTGGGGGTGATGGGCAGAGAGTGTAGTAAATAGCATCGTAAGGGTGAAGGACGGAACTTTTTATTTCGGTTAAGGTGAAGCTCAAGCCCCCGGCAAATTCTTTCGTTCGTATTTTAGCTTCTCCATCTATGGCTGGCTTTCCAGGTCCGCTCAGCACTAAAGGTAAAAACAGGCGATAAGGGCTTTCAGGCCTATAAAATTGGGCCTGGTTCCCAGAAGACAACGCTGGAGGAGGATAATACAAACCGAGGTACACCCAATCAGAAAGCCAATTTTCCCAAGCAAGGTAAACTTCCTCGTGGAGTGCTTTGATAATTTCACCTTTGGGGTCAGAAGCCCATCCATATAAACCAAGGACAAAAGCCCTTTGCCTCAAATTGTAAATCTTTTCAAGGGAAATTTTTTCCGGCTCCAGCACGCCACGGTAATAGTAGTAAAGCAGATGGAAGTGAGACGGTCCGTAGAGCAAAAGCTTATCCCCAGGCTTCTCCATAAATTCCAGCTTCCTAAGAGCTTCCCGGTAGAGGTTTTCCGTTGAATTTAATCGGAAATGAAGGCGCCATCCGTAAGACCAAAGGGAAACGAGCAAAATCAAGAGGAACACACTCTGAATTCTCTCCAAAAAGGAACGGTTAAGCTGCAGTTGCGAAGCCCAAGAGAGTGCCAAAGGCCAAAGCACGTAAAGGAAAAAGCGGGGATTAATGTTTGACCAGGGGAAGGCAAGTGATAAAGCTATGGGGAAAACTATGAGGCTCAGCCAAACAAGTCCATGTTTTGTTTTCCTCAATCCCCAGAGACCACTGAGCCAGGCTAATAAAACCGCCACTTTAACGGCTAAGGGTATTGGCTCCACAAGAGGGCCGCCTATTATGACCCCTACGAAAGCCCTTTCTATGTCAACAAAGGCCTTTAGCTTGGGTTGCCCCAGCACCAAGCTAACCGACAAGCGTAACCCCTTGGAGGCTAAAAACCATCCAGCTATTAAAGCGAAAAGCAGAGCGAAGCCTCCAATAATTTGCTTCAAGCCCTTTTTCTTATAAGCTTCAAGGCCAAGCCACATAAATTCCCACAATATAAGCCAAAGGGCATAATAATGAGTGAAAAAAACAAGCCCATTTATAGTCAAAAGGCCTAATACTTTCCAAGCGGAATATCCATTTCTAAGTAGACTTGAAAAAAGCAAAAGTGAAGACAAAGATAACACAAACATCACCGGATACATCCTGGCTTCCCGAAAACAAGCCCCGAAAGGGGCAAAAGCAAAAACAACGCTTACCAAGAAAGCAAGCCTTTCGCTTCCCCAGAACTTAGTCAGTCGCCAAGCTAAGGGGATTGCCAGGAGGCCAATGGACATCGCCAGAAAACGGAGGGAAAACTCATTATCCGGTGCGAATTTTATCCAGAAGTGATACAAAATGAAAGCAAAAGGCGGATGCTCAAAAGATGTTTTTAGGGTATAAGCTATCACATCCACCAGAGGTTTTGAAGCAACCCAGTAGAAAGAGGCTTCGTCATACCAAAGGGCAAGCTCACCCACACGCCACAATCTCAACCAGAAGGCCAGGATTAAAACCACTAAAAGCCCCCAACTCCACCGCTTACCTTGCATATTACTTGGCCTCCTTTTTACATTTCTTCCAGAATTGTAGTATTCATTAACCGTTATGTTACTTTTCATCACAACTCAGGGCTCATAGCAAGCTTCTTCATTTTCTGGCTAATTCTACCTTAGCGATTGGAATGGCATCGCTTGGGAACCTCTCACCATTGGCCCCAAAAGCCGGCAAGCGCTCCATGGTCTGAGGATTGTAAAAGCCAACGTAAAGAGTATAAGTCCCCTCAGGAGCTTCTGGGTGAACGGGAATAGTGTATTCGTCGGCAATATACTCACCCTTAACCCAGGTAGTTGTCGGCCTTGAGCCTTTAGCCGGTGGATTGTCCTTTTGCCCCCACATTTTCCCATCAGGCCCTAAAAGGTGAGTGAAAACAGTGTAAGAAATTTCCGGCTCCCCCGTAGCTTGCCAGAACAAAGTCAAGCGAAGCCTTCCCCCAGGCCTGGCCTCGGAAGCATCAAGCTCATAACCCAGAAGCTTAGCTACCCCCTCCACCTTGGCCTCAAATGGATTGGCCACATAAGGCTTGCGGAAAGAGCGGGGGATAGCTCTGACCTCCACCGTCCCCAAACGCCAAGAAGAGCTCTGGCCTTCTGGCGTAAAGGCGGTGCCTTTTTCGGTTACAATTGTGCCATACAAGCTGTATCTACCCGGCGCTAAACGGCCGGGGATTTGAACAGGCTGGATGCTTTTAACGCAAATTCCTGGCTCCCATTTCTCAATTGGGTACCAAGAGACGCCTAATAAGTGCTTGGAAGAGCTTTTTGTTCGCCCTTTTTTATCCCTGAGTTCCAGATTGACGAAGAGCTTGGATTGCGGAGGAGCCTGAGGAAGCCAGTAGAGGGATACTGGGAAAGTAGCTCCTTGCTCCATTTCACGTGGCCATTGATCAGCTCCGAGCAAAATTAGGTCAGAGCCAAATCTTAGGTTTATGGAAACAGCAGGGGTTACAAGAGGGCCTGGTTTTACTTCAACCTTAGCGATTTCCAAATAATCTTGCCCTTCTACTTTAATGTTAGTTCCGGAAGTTACGTTATATAAGCCCACCACTAAACGGTACTTTCCCGGTGGCGTACATTCATTTATCCACAGCCCATGCCTATCATCTACCTCTTGTTCCGGTTGCCAGTTTTGGCTTGGGAGAAGACCGCCCTGCATTGGGCTTAACCGTGCGGCCCACACTTGGCCATCCTGGTCCTGAAGCTTAATGCTTATCATAATATAATCGTTTGTCTTCTTAAGGATGCGCCAATGTAGTAATATGCGAATGCCACTTCCGGCGTTCGGTTGCAAGGTGTCTAAATAAGCTGCCCTTAACTGTACCAAATCGCCAAAGTTATGCGGTTCTTCAACGGCAAAACCAAATGAATCCGAAGAAAGCCTCAAATTGTCCCATTGCTGCATTACCAGTGGGAGATATAATTTAATAGGGGGCAAATAGAGCGCTACATATGAGCTTTGCGGGAACCACTTTTTCTCCACTTGGAAGGCATTAGAAGAGAGCCAACGTTCTATTAGCCCTTCTACGTCTAAAGTGCCTGGGTCCACGGGGCCAAGCCAAAGTCGCTGGTGCCCCTTAAAGATTGATGGAACCTTCTCTTCAATTTCCTGGGGGGTTGGATGGTGGATACTTTCAGGCAATATGTATAAGCTAATAGGGGCGTCTTGCAAATAATACAAAGCCAGAAAGATTGCATGAGGATGAGTTATAAGCACGGCATCACCAGGGCGAGAATTTGCGCTTATATAAGCAGCAGCCAATTTAAAATCGCCTTTAGGAACCGTATAAATATGCTTGTAGCCATAACCCAAAGTTGCTACTAATAAAACTATAGAGAGAATAAACGCGAAACGGTAGCTTTTCCACAAAAATTTCAAGCCTAAAGTTAAGAAAAAAGTAAAGGGGAGAGCCAAGTAGATGAAATGCCGTCCAATGACGTGAGGAATTAAGCTCATTTCAACCAGGGGAATATAGAGTGAGAAAACTAAAAGGAGAAAAAGCTCGTTAGGCTTGCAAGTCAATATCCCCCGAGTAGAAGCCCATGTGACCAGTAGCCATAGCGCCAAAGTGCACAATAATATGGGCGTAGGAATGACGGGTTCTCGTGGCTCGGATACAACAATGTCTACCAGCACTTTCCGCAGTTTTTGCTTCCATAATTCCCAAAAAATCAAGGGAGATAAATCCTGATGCAATTCAGCTTTAAGCATAGAAAAGGGGCCAGGGGATATCAGAAGCCATAAGCCAAGAGCTATTCCTAAAATGAATAACACAATGCCTATGGTTAAAGTAGCTTCAATAAAGCGTTTTTCTTTGGAGCTTAAAGCCAGCGTAAGGGCGTAAGCCAAATGAGCAATTGGGAAGAGTAAGAAAAAGTAATGGCTAAATATTCCGAGTACGCCAGCGATTATGTAAAGAGCAAGCCATTTTTTTGATGAATTACGGATGAATTTCAACAATGCCAAAATGCTAAAAGCTCCTAAGAACGAAAGCCAGCCGTACATCCGGTTCTCTTGGGAATAAGCAAGGTGAAACGGGTTAAGAGCTAAGTAAAGGAGGCTGAAAATTGAGAACAAAGGGGATGCTAATCTGAGAAATACGGAGAAAGCCACTGCTAAGGCTAATGTGCCCCAAAACACCGCAAAGAACCGAGACGGCCATTCAGTGTCCCCTGCTATTTGTAGCCATAAGTGGAGGATTGCGTAGTAAAGGGGTGGATGCTCGTAAGAATGCTCTTTGGTGTAGACTATTATGTCTTTGATAGACAAGCGAGATATGAACCCAGTAGCTGCCTCATCAACCCAGAAACCAAAGGTCCCTAAATTGCATATCCGCAAGCTAAAGCCTAAAATTATCACTACAAGTGACCACCACTGCAAAGTTCGCTTATTCAATTGCATTGGGCCTCCTCAACGGCTAAGCTCGTTCACTACGTTTATCATTATACCATCCCCTGCAATCACTCCTCCTCTGTCGCGAGCTATAAGGTTCCTGAACTCAGGCTCAAGCGCGTACAGCCCTGTTCTCACGTAGCTCAAAGTCGCCTGGCTGGGGATATGGATTATGTGCCGGTCAGGGGTTATCTCGCCTGGTTCCCAGCGGGTGGTGGGGGAAAAGCTTTCCCCAGGCGGGCCATCGTGTTGGGAAATTTTTTCCCCTCCAGGGCCAAGGATGTGAACGAATGCCGTTAGGTTCTCTTCCAGTGGTCCTAAAGCCATCCAGTAAAGCGTTGCCTCCGCAGCCTCGGCTCCTCGCTTGAAGCTTAAGCCCAGAAGCGCCACTTTCCCTTCAAAGTCCGCCCCTACACTAATGGGCTGCACGCATGTAGAATCTCGGAGGTTATGCCAGCCCCAGAGGGCAAACCATAGGGCTACGGGCAATAGGAGAATTAAAAGCCATCGCTTAGGTTCAACCCGCCAAATGAGGGTCAAGGTCAGCAATGCCCCCACCAAAGCAAGCGCTTTCCCCAATTTCCGAGGCAAAGTATCACCGAACCAGATTTTGATAGTATGCTCCCCAGCCGGGATTTTAATGGTTACCAGGCCAAGCACGGGAGAGGGGGTCACTTCAAGGGGAATCCCTTCAGCAGCAGCCTGCCAGCCGGGAAACCAAAACTGGTGCCAGCGGATATAAGTATCGCGGGAGGAGTTCACAGTCAGGGTGATTTTCAGAGGGCAGATGAGCTTAAGTTCTACTTTTTCAGGCCCGTAATACTCTTCATCCCAAGGAGATGGTCCCTCCCGAGGCAGCCAGAATTCCTCCCTCGGAACCTTGACCGTAACTGGGAGGTATTCCAAAAGCCAAGGTCCTCCCCAGAGCCTGGCCCATAGAGCAGTCTGATAATCGTATTGAGCCATGGAGTGGAAGTTGACTTCGTCCTCCTTAAGCACTGGCTGGCCCGTTTCAGGCCACCTAAGGGGTTCCCATTCTATGCCAGCGAGCGAAGTGAAAGCCCAAATCGCAGCCACCAGGAGCAAGCAGGTTGCTCTCGGAAGCTTGGGTAGCCTCTGGCTTAAATAGATGGCTATAGGGGCAACTAAGAGAGAGCCGAAAAGCCCGGCCATCGCTTGAAATCGCCACGGAAATTGGAGGAAGGTGAGGGGCTTGAGGTTTAGCCAGAGGAATGATGAGGAAGGAGTGTTTATAAAGGCAGCAATGGCTACAGAAAGGGCAGCCGCCAAGGTTAAAGCCTTTTTCTCCGCATCAAAAGAGCGAATTTGAGTTAAGGCCAGGATGAAGCCGCAAGCCATAAGGACCGTTTGCCAGAGGCTAAAAAGGTGCTGGGGGTGCTGGGGAGTAGGATAGTGGTGGATTAATGAGCGGGAAAACAGCTCGGTGAAAGGGGAAAGGAGATTTAACGGCTCAGTGACCGATGGAGCAATCTGGCCGGCCCTGATCCATCGGTTCTCGGCAAGGGCGGGAAGCCAGTAGAAAGCGCTGAGGGCAAGCCCGAGAATCACCCCTAAAGCTACAAGGAGCAAAGCCTTTAGCCGGCCGGAAGGCTTGGCAAAAGTCAGGGCTAAGGTGTAAGCCAAGGCAAAGGGGGCAAAGATAAAAGCCGAAAGGTTGTGGGTGAGGATGAGGCCAGCAACCGCCAAAGCCAGGAAAGGGATAGGCTTAAGGGTCTCCTCTCTCACCACTTTCCAAAGTAACCATAAGATTAGCGGGAAGAAGACGAAGGCCAGATGCTCCGCCAGAGCCGCTCGGACATAGGCATTAGCTATGTGGTAAGGGAAGTAGGTATAGGCCACTGCTACCCAGAGGCCGGCTTCCTCGCCGAAGAGGTCCTTGGCCCATAGGTAAGCCGCAAAAGCGGCCAGGAGGAAAGAAAGGCCAAAGGAGGCTTTCAGGGAGTTTATGAACCCGAACCCAAGCCAGTGGAGGAAGACGACAAGGTAATAGCTCAGGGGAGCATAGAAGTTAGTGACCGGGTAGCCATAGAAGAAGCCGAGGTTAGGGAGCCAGCGGGGATAAAGCTCCCACCCCCGCAGGGTATAATCCAAATCAAAAGAGCGAAAAAGGTGGTGGAAAGGGTCGTGGGAGGCCCAGAGGCCTGGCTTGAAGAGAGGGAATATGGCGGGTAAGGTAAAAGCTATGAGTAAGGAAAGAGCCGTAAAAGTGGGAAGGGGGCCCGGAGATTTCCGAGCCCCCTTGCCATCCGCCATCACCTCTCCTCTTCCGGCAAGAAATGCGCTTCTTTCTTGCTATACCACACAGATATGGCCACGATTATGATGCAAATGGCCACAAAAAGGTAGATAGGCCATTTGGGGGAAGAGTGGGGGGAGTGAAGCCTTACGATTATGGGGGCGATTATGACCGAAACCAAGTTCACCACTTTTATCATCGGGTTGAGGGCCGGGCCTGAAGTATCCTTGAGGGGGTCACCCACCGTATCGCCCACAACGCTTGCCTTGTGGGCTTCGGAGCCTTTGCCGCCGTAAAGCCCATCCTCTATGGTCTTCTTAGCGTTATCCCAAGCCCCTCCGGCGTTGGCCATGAATACGGCCAACAGCTGGCCGGTTAAGATTATCCCCGCCAGGAAAGCCCCCAGGGCCTCTTCACGCAGGGCAAATCCAACGATGAGCGGGGAAAGGACAGCCAGGAGGCCAAGGCCTACAAGCTCACGCTGAGCAGCCCTGGTGCAGATTGTAACTGCCTTGGCATAGTCAGGCTTAACAAGCCCCTCCATGAGGCCTGGGATGCGGAATTGTCTCCGCACTTCCTCAATGATGAGGGAAGCCGCCCTCGCTACTGCCCTTATGGTAAGGGAACTGAAGAGGAACGGGATAGCCCCGCCTATGAGCAGGCCGATGAACACTTGAGGCTTAACCACGTTTATGGTAAAGGCCTGGATTCCGGTCTCCTCGGTGAAGGAACCAAACAAGCAGACGGCCGCAATCACTGCCGAACCTATGGCTATCCCTTTAGTTATGGCTTTGGTGGTGTTGCCTACCGCATCCAGGTCGGCCAAGATTTTGCGGGCCGAGGGTTCAAGCCCCACCATCTCCCCAATCCCGTTGGCATTATCGGCTATGGGGCCAAAAGCATCCATAGAGACATTGTTTCCGGTCAGGGTAAGCATGCCTATGCCGGTAAGGGCCACCCCGTAGAAGATGAGAGCAGGCTCTCCAGCGAAGATTATGACCGAGGCCAAGATAGCGAAGGCTATTACGAATATAGCCCAGACGGTGCTTTCATACCCGGTAGCCAAGCCGGTTAGGATTGTAGTAGCCGAGCCAGTGCGAGTGGAACGGGCTATCTCCTGCACAGGAGCAAACCGGGTACCGGTGAAGTAATCGGTCAGGTAATTTATGATAACTGCCAGGATAATCCCAGCCAAAGTAGCCCAGAAAAGCCTAAGGTCGTGGGCGTAGAATTTGGCCAGGAGGAAGAAGCCGATTATGGAAGTCAAGGCTGAGATATTGTACCCTCGCTTTATGGCATCCATGGCATTTTCCTGCTCGCTGCGGGCACGGACAGCGTAAGTCCCAATTATGGAGGAGAGGACTCCGATGGCTCGGACCATTAGGGGGAACACAATCCAGCGGTAATCGTGGGGGTTACCAAGGTAGTGCATAACCCCTATGCCCAGAATCATGGCTGAGACTATGGTGACTTCGTAGGATTCAAAGATGTCGGCAGCCATACCAGCGCAATCCCCGACGTTATCCCCAACAAGGTCCGCCACCACGGCCGCATTGCGGGGGTCATCCTCCGGAACGCCTTGCTCTACTTTGCCCACCAGGTCTGCCCCCACATCGGCGGCTTTAGTGTAGATTCCGCCGCCTACTCGCATGAAGAGTGCCAGCAGGGTTCCACCGAAACCAAACCCCAAAAGGACATCCTTGGCATGTATTCCGTAGATGAGGAATATGATTGTACCGCCCAGGAGGCCGAGGCCGTCGGTTAGCATTCCGGTTATCGTTCCGGTGCGGTAGGCGATGCGGAGGGCCTCGCTAAAGGACTTGCGCGAGGCGGCGGCCACTCTTACGTTCCCCTGGACGGCCATACTCATTCCCACGTAGCCTACAGTTCCGGAGAAAGTTGCCCCCATGACGAACGCTAAAGCTCGGCCGACGGAGATTTTCAACGGTTCTCCGGCCAGGTGGGCGGAGAAGAAAAGGGCTATGGCCAAAAGGACGATGAGCCAGAGGATGGTGCGGAACTGGGTGTTCAGGTAAGCCTTAGCCCCGCTGCGGATAGCGTTTGCTACCTCTTCCATTTCCTTTGTCCCGGTTGGTTCCCGCAGGACTTGGCGGCCGAGGAGGAAGGCGTATACAAGGCCGCCGATAGCTACCAGAAGGATGCTCCAAACGCCGAAGATTTCAAAGGCACTGGCTCCTTCCAGCAATTTGCACCTCCTTGCCTCAAGGGTGGTAAAAAATTTTACCACTTTTAATTGCATTGTCAAATTTGCAGTCTTGCGGGGTGCGCCTCGTATTGCCCGCCCTCGTAGGCTTAGGATTTGCCAGCGTATTGGGCCCCACTCGTGGCGGGGTGACAGGAGTTAGCTGCTCGCCCCTTCTTTGAAAAATTCGGGGGCACATCCCCCAAACCCCCTGGAAGGGGGCTGCGCCCCCTCCACCCCAGCTGCCCACCCCCGTGGGCTTAGGGTTCGCCAGGGTTTTGGGCCCCACTCGTGGGCAGGTTGCTAAGGTGGGCTGCTCGCCCCCTTTTAAGGGTTCGTGGAGGGACACCCCCCACAACCCCCTGCCAGGAGGCTCTGCCCCCTGGACCCCCTTTCCCCACCCTCGTTGGCTGAGGTTTTGCCAGAGTTTTGGGTCCCACTCTGGCGGGGTGGCAGGAGTTAGCCACTCGCCCCTTCTTTGAAAAATTCGGGGGCACATCCCCCAAACCCCCTGGGAGGGGCTTGCGCCCCCTCCACCCCCGCTGCCCACCCCCGTGGGCTTAGGGTTCGCCAGGGTTTTGGGCCCCACTCGTGGGCAGGTTGCTAAGGTGGGCTGCTCGCCCCCTTTTAAGGGTTCGTGGGGGGACACCCCCCCACAACCCCCTGCCAGGAGGCTCTGCCCCCTGGACCCCCTTTCCCCACCCTGTAGGCTTTTGGTTCGCCAGCGTTTTGGGCCCCACTCGTGGCGGGGTTATCAGAGTGTGCTGCTCGCCCCCTATTTTTAGACTCCCCCCTCGCACGCCAGTTTGACAAAGGTTTTGTTCACTGCTATAATAAGCGCAGACCCGCCCCCGAAGGGGCTATTTAGGCCCAAAATTTAATACAGGGGAAGGACCACGAAGGCCAAGAGGCTGGCTTGAAAGCCCGCCCACTTCGTGGTTTTTTTATCCCCAAAAGGAGGTGGGTTATGCATATACCAGATGGGTTCTTAAACGCTGCTACCGCTGCCGGAACTTACGTAATCTCGGCCGGCGGGGTTGGCTACGGCCTCCGGCGCCTCGCCGGGAAGCTGGGAGAAAAGCAAATCCCAACTTTAGGGGTAATGGCCGCTTTCATCTTCGCTGCCCAGATGCTTAATTTCCCGGTGGCCGGAGGCACTTCAGGCCACTTGGTAGGAGGAGCTTTGGCCGCTATCCTCCTCGGCCCCTGGACAGGCCTTTTGGTGATGACTTGCGTCCTCTTGGTGCAAGCGATTGTCTTCCAGGATGGCGGGATTACGGCCCTCGGAGCCAATGTCCTGAACATGGGGATAATTTCTGTCTTCGTAGGTTACTACGTTTACCGCTTGGTTTCCGAGCTCCTTAAGGGCAAAAGGCTTGCCGAACCGGTGGGGGGATTTGTGGCCGGATGGGCTTCAATCGTGGTGGCGGCCGTGGCTTGCGCCGTTGAGCTCGCCTTGTCCGGCACTTCACCGCTGGGGGTTGCTTTGCCAGCCATGGCCGGAGTGCACGCCCTCATAGGAATAGGGGAAGGTCTGATAACAGCCCTGGTCTTAGGTTTCCTTAGGGCAACAAGGCCCGACCTTCTGGCCCTGGAGAAAATTTGAAGGAGGGGAGCCATGGAAAAGAAGTGGTGGCTGTGGGGGATTATCATCGCTTTTGCCCTGACCCTCCTTTCCCCCTTGGCTTCACCCTGGCCTGACGGCCTTGAGAGGGTAGCCGAGGATTTCGGGTTCATAGAGAGGGCTAAGGAGCCTTTGTTCAAGGTAATCCCGGATTACCTCTTCCCCGGGGTCGGGAATGAAGCCCTGGCTACCATCCTGGCAGGGATTGTAGGGGTAGCCATAACCTTGGCCTTAAGCTATGGCCTGGCCAGACTCCTCAGGCAAAGGGCATGAAGCACAGTTTCATTGACAAATACAGCGATATTGATAGCCCTATCCACAGGCTGGACCCCAGGACCAAGCTGGTCCTGGGGCTGGCCCTCATCTTGACTTTGGTGGAAATGCCCCAAAGAGCATGGCCTGCTTTAGGGATTGCCCTGGGGCTCCTCTTGGTTGTCGCTCTACTGAGCCGTGTCCCAATCCCTTACCTACTTTCCCGTTCGGCTGCCGTGATACCCTTTGCTTTCCTGGTCACCTTTTTCCGGGTAATCCCGCAGGGGAAGGAGGGGCTTGTGGCTGGGGCAGTGATTGGGGCCAAGGCTTGGCTATCGGCATTGGCTTTAGTCCTCCTTTCGGCTACAACCCCTTTCCCCTTGCTCCTCAAAGGGATGGAAAAACTTAAGATGCCCCAAGTCCTGGTGTTGATACTATCCTTCATGTATCGCTACATCTTTGTCCTCCTGGATGAGGCCATGCGTATGGAGAGGGCTTGGGCCTCAAGAGAGGCTGGTCGGAATTGGTGGGCTTCTTTCAAAGCGATGGCCGGAGTGGCTGGAGTGCTCTTCATACGCAGTTACGAGAGGGCCGAGAGAGTCTACCAAGCCATGCTGGCCAGAGGGTTTGAAGGCGAGGTCCGAACCCTCAATCCCCTTAGGTTTTCCACTGCTGACCTGGCCTTTGGCTTGGCTTCGGCCCTGAGTTTGGGAGTTCTGTGGATTATAGCAGCGTTCTGGAGGTGAGAGGTTGGCCAAGATTTTAGAGGTTAGGGATTTGCACTATCGGTATCCTGATGGGATTGAGGCTTTGAAGGGGGTGAGCTTTGAGGTGGAGGAGGGCGAAAATTTAGGCATAATAGGGCCGAATGGGGCCGGGAAATCCACCCTCCTCTTGCACCTCAACGGCATACTCATGGGCTATTCCTCCAATGGCTCGGATGCCGTTTGGGTGAAAGGGAAGCCCGTGAGGAAGGAAACCCTGAGGGAGATAAGGCGGCTTGTGGGCTTAGTCTTTCAGGACCCCAACGATCAGCTTTTTTCCCCCACGGTCTTTGAAGATGTAGCTTTCGGCCCTCTGAACCTGGGCCTAAATCCGGATGAGGTTAAGGAAAGGGTTAAAGAGGCATTGAAGGCGGTAGGAATGGAGGGATACGAGAGCCGTTCTCCGCACCACCTCAGCTTTGGGGAGAAAAAGCGGGTGGCCATAGCCACTGTGTTGGCCATGGCCCCCGAAATCTTGGTCCTGGATGAACCAACCGCTAACTTGGACCCGGTCGGGAGGTGGGAACTAATGGAGCTTCTGCGCTCCCTACCTCACACTAAAATCATCGCCTCTCACGATTTGGACTTCGTTGAGAAGATATGCGATAAGGTAATGGTCCTAAATTCTGGCAAAGTCTTGGCAATCGGTCCTGCTGAGGAAGTCCTCAGCGACCGGGATTTGTTGGTCAAAGCTCGTCTTGCGCCTTAGAAAGCCCTGGCAAAGAGGGCTTTGAGCGTCGTCTCCTTCCCGCAGTAGACACAGCGGTCCGGCTGGCCATCTTGCTCAAAAGGTATGCACCGGATTGTGGCCTTGGTCTCCTCCTTAATGGCCTCCTCGCACTGGGGTGACTCGCACCAAGGAGCGATTACGAAGCCACCATCGCTTTCTATGATGCGCTTGAATTCTTGGTAATCGTTCAAGCGGTAGGTGTTCTCATCCAGGAACTTTTTGGCCATCTGGAAGAGGTTGGCCTGGATTTTGGCCAAAGCTTCCTCCACCTTGCTCCCCAGGTCATCGGTGGATACGGTCCACTTCTCTCCAGTATCCCTGCGGGCAAGGACCACTTGGTCTGCCTCTACATCGCGTGGGCCTATTTCTATCCGCAATGGAACCCCTCGCAGCTCCCACTCATTGAACTTCCATCCGGGGGTATATTCTTCCCGGTCATCAACCTTTACCCTGAAGGCTTGGAGCTTTGATTTAAGCTCTCCGATTTTGGCTAAGACTTTTTCCTTCTCCTCGTCGCTCTTCCAGATTGGGACGATTATCACCTGGATTGGGGCAAGCTTTGGGGGTAGCTTGAGGCCTTTTTCGTCCCCGTGCACCATGACAATGGCTCCGATGAAGCGCGTGCTCAGGCCCCAGCTTGTAGTCCAGCAATACTGAAGCTGGTTGTTCCGGTCAAGGTAACGGATTTCAAAGGCCTTGGCGAAATTCTGGCCGAGGTTGTGGGAGGTAGCGGCCTGGAGAGCCCACTTGTTGCCCATCATAGCTTCCATGGTGTAGGTGTGGAGGGCGCCCGCAAACTTTTCCGATTCGCTCTTCTTGCCCAGAATCACAGGTATTGCCGCTTCGTTCTGGGCGAAATCGCGGTAGATGTAGAGCATCCTAAGGGTTTCCTCTTCGGCCTCCTCAAAGGTAGCGTGGGCAGTGTGGCCCTCCTGCCAGAGGAATTCCATCGTGCGGAGGAATGGGCGGGTACGAAGCTCCCACCTCACCACGTTGCACCACTGGTTTATGAGGACCGGCAAGTCCCGGTAAGAGCGAATCCATTGGGAATACATGTAGCCTATGATTGTTTCGGAAGTAGGGCGGACCACAAGGGGTTCTTCCAGCTCTTTCCCACCCCCATGGGTAACGATTGCCAGCTGAGGGGCGAATCCCTTCACATGTTCGCTTTCTTTCTGGATGAAGCTATAGGGGATGAAGAGGGGGAAGTAAGCATTCTGGTGGCCAGTCTCTTTGAAACGGCGGTCAAGGCTTTGCTGGATATTTTCCCAGAGAGCATAGCCGTATGGTCTTATCACCATGCAACCTCTTACGGGGGCGTAATCGGCGAGCTCGGCTCTCTGGATGACCTGGATATACCATTCGGAAAAGTCCTCAGTGGGTGATATGAGTTTTTCCCTCATGGCCCTTTCCTCCTTTTAAAGGATTTAAAAAACCGGCCCCCTTAGGTCTGGGGGCCGGCCCTAATCCACCACGCCTTAGCCCGACAATACCCCGGCATTACCCAGACCCAGGGGCTGGGAAAGAGCGCGGTATCGGGCACGGCAATGGGAACCCAAGCATCATTTTTCCCCCTTATTTTGCATTTTAACTGCAAAGCAGCTTTTTGTCAAAAATTTCGCCCCATCCTGCCGACTGAAGCCGGCCTGTGCTGAGTATGGGCATAGCGGCGCTACGTCCTTCATACAGAGTCTGCCAGGGTTTTGGGTCCCAGGCGGGGCGGGGTTGCAAGAAAGGGCTGCTCGCCCTTTATTTTGAACTCTTGGGGGCACATCCCCCAGACCCCCTGCCAGGGGTCTTCACTCCCTGGACCCCCCGTTTTCCCACCCTCGTAGGCTCAGGGTTCGCCAGCGTTTTGGGCCCCACTCGTGGCGGGGTTGCTAATGCGGACAACTCGCCCCCTATTTGGGTTTGTGGGGGGACACCCCCCACATCCCCCTGCCATGGGGGCTTTGCCCCCTGGACCCCCGTTTTCCCACCCTCGTGGGCTTAGGGTTTGCTGGGGTTTTGGGTCCCACGCGCGAGGGGATTACAAGAGAGGGCTGTTCGCCTCCTCTTTTGGTTTTGCAGGAGCACAGACTTCTCTTGGGACATATCCTCACCAGCAGCCTCTTTTGACAAGGATGGTTTTACAGGTTAAAATAAAGCCTGCAAAAAACTTTTGGAGGGAAGCGAATGAAGCCAGAGCTTATTCGGAACGTGGCCTTGATTGCGCACGGAGGAGCAGGGAAGACTTCCCTTTCCGAGGCTTTGTTGTACGATAGCGGGGCTATAAAGAGGCTGGGGAAAGTTGAAGAAGGTAACACCGTCTCAGACTATGACCCTGAAGAGATAAGGCGAAGGATGTCCGTTAACACTTCTATCCTCCCCTGCGAGTGGAGAGGATGCAAGATAAATGTCCTGGATACCCCAGGCTACATGGACTTTGTGGGCGAGGTCCTGGGGGCTTTGAGGGTGTGCGATGCGGCTATTGTGGTCGTGGATGCTTCCGCTGGCGTAGAAGTGGGGACAGAAATGGTCTGGTCCTACGCCGATGAACGCCAATTGCCACGCTTCGTATTCATCAACAAGATGGATAGGGAAAATGCCGATTTCCTCCGGGTTGTAGGTGAAGTGGCGGAAAAATTCGGCGTGAACGTCATACCCATCCAGCTCCCCCTGGGAAGCCAGGCCACTTTCTCCGGAGTTGTGGACCTGATTAAGATGAAAGCCTACGTCGGCCCAGAAGCCAAGGAGGAAGAAATCCCGTCCAACCTCAAGGATTTAGCCGAGGAGTACCGCACTAAGCTCCTGGAAGCCGCCGCCGAAAGCGAGGATGAGCTCATCATGAAATACCTGGAAGGCGAGCCCTTAAGCGAAGAGGAAATCAAAAGAGGGCTTGCTTTCGGGGTCAAGAACCGCAAGTTCGTCCTGGCACTGTGCGGTGCGGCTACTATGGATATTGGCGGAAGGCAGCTTTTGGATGCCATCGTGGATTTCTTCCCCTCGCCGGCAGAAATAGAGGTTAGAGTTGGAGAAGATGGCGAAGTTCTAAAGGCCGATGAAAACGGCCCCTTGGCTGCCCTAATCTTCAAAACCTTCGCCGACCCCTACGTGGGCAAGCTCTCCTACTTCCGAGTCTACTCCGGAGTCATGTACTCTGATTCCAGGGTCTTCAACCCCCGCACCGGGGAGGAAGAGCGCATAGGCCAACTCTTCTTCCTGCGCGGGAAGGAGCAGTTCCCAGTAAAGCAAGTGGGGCCGGGTGACCTGGGAGTCGTAGCCAAGCTTACGGTCACAGTAACCGGGGACACGCTATGCGATAAAAGCCATCCTGTGGTCCTGCCGGGGATAAAGTATCCCGAACCACTCTTCTCCGTGGCCGTGGCCCCCAAAACCAAAGCCGACCTTGATAAGCTCAGCAATGTCCTAAACCGTTTGGTGGAAGAAGACCCAACTCTGCAGGTAAAGCGGGAATTTTCCACTGGCGAAACAATCCTCTCAGGCATGGGTGAATCCCACGTGGACATCGCCATACGCAAGCTTCAGGACAAATTCGGGGTTGGAGTTGTCACTTCTCTACCCAAGGTGCCCTATCGCGAAACCATAACCAAGGTGGCAAGGGCGCAAGGAAAGTACAAGAAGCAGACAGGAGGCCGCGGGCAGTATGGGGATGTCTGGCTCAGGCTTGAGCCACTCCCAAGGGGCGCAGGCTTTGAATTCGCCGAAGAAATATTCGGCGGGGCAGTCCCCAAGCAATACATCCCGGCAGTGGAAAAGGGCCTGAGAGAAGCCATCCAGAGCGGCGTCTTAGCCGGCTTCCCAGTCGTAGATATAAAGGCTGTCCTTTACGATGGCTCCTACCATCCAGTGGACTCTTCCGAGCTCGCCTTCAAGATAGCAACCCACCTTGGGTTCAAGAAGGCCATGGAGCAAGCTGGCCCAATCCTTTTGGAACCAATCATGAATGTCACCGTAACCGTCCCAGAGCAATTCACCGGTGACGTCTTGGGCAACCTTAACACAAAGCGGGCCAGAGTCATGGGGATTGAGCAGAAGAAGGGCACTGCAGTGATAAAAGCCCAAGTCCCACTGGCCGAAATGCAGCGTTACGCCACTGAGCTTCGCTCCTTGACCCAAGGCCGAGGCATTTTCTCCATGGAATTTTCCCACTACGAAGAAGTCCCCCCACACATTGCCCAGGTCATAATTGAGCAAGCTCGCAAAGAGAGGGAACAGCAGGAGAAGAAGTAGCCGGGGTAAGCTGGCCAACGTTTGGCAAAATATTTTAAGGATACGTTTGGTTTTGGTCGGCTTACCTTTTAAATTTTTAGTCAACCTGGGGTAGGGAATTGCTGCCTCAGCTCAAAACGAAAGGAGGAAAGATGGAATTAAAACTTAGGGCATTGGAGAAGTTGGCCTTAAGCATACCCGGCTTCAAAGGATACAAGGAAAAGGAAATACGCCGAGAGACAGACCGGCTCCTCCGCCAGCACATAGCCTCTATCCTTGAAGAAGCCCGTAGCTTAATCAAAGAAACCCAAATCACGGTCATGCAAAAGGGCAAAATCGGCCTCTTGGATGACTTGGAACGGGCTATCATGAAGCTACAAAACACAATAGACCGGCTAAAAACCGCCACCTACGGATACAGCGGCTTCTTTGATGCGGTCAAAATCCGAGAGGAAGAGCTTGATGCCCTTTACAATTTTGACCTCTCAATCTTAGAGAAAGCTCAAGCCATGCTCTCTTCCGCCAAAAGCCTCAAAGAAACGGCCGAAAAGGGGGAGGAACTCATCCCAGCCATAAACAACATAATTTCCGAGGCCGATAGCCTCTTGGCTACATTCCTCAAGCGCCAGGAGGCGGTACTGAGCTTTCGCGAAGGGGTATAAGCATGCCTGTAATAGAGCGAACTTTTTGGGTAAAAGCACCCATAGAAAAAGTCTTTGCTCTCCTGGCCGACCACTCCAAAGACCCCGATTGGCTTCCCGGCCTGGTGGAGAGCCGTAACTTTCAGGGCCAAGGGCTTGGAGCTACTTGGGAGTGGACTTACAAAATGGCAGGGATTTCTTTCCATGGGACCGGGCAAGTCGTGGAGCATGACCCGCCACGCCGCCATGTGGTGGAGACAAAAGGCGGAGCCACAAGCACTTGGGCCTGGACCTTGGAGCCAGAAGGGGAAAGCACAAAAGTTCACCTCCGCCTGGAATACTCAATCCCGGTAGCCGTCCTGGGCAAGGTTGCCGAGAAATTACTTTTAGCTCAGAACGAAAAAGCTGCTGATGAAGGAGCGGCTAATTTAAAACGCATATTGGAGGAATAAATGATTAAGAAAATCGCTTTGCCAATTGCCATAGCAGCTTTGGCCATAACCTTGATGGCATGCATCTCAGTCAAACCGGCTGCGCCAGAAGTGAAAGGAATAGCTTTGGCCAAAGAACTCACCACAGATTACAAGCCAGTAAAAGAAACCGCCGAATTCTACCCCAACGAACCCTTCTACTGCTCGGTCAATGTGGCCAACGTCAGAAAGGGCGATGCCGTAAAGGCCTCTTGGTTCTACGGGGAAGAGCTGCTCAACGAAACCACTTACACTGCCGAAAAATCCGGCTCCGGCTACATCGGGTTCAAACTCGAGCCCGAAAAATACTGGCCAATAGGCCAATATCGGGTGGAAATTTCCCTGAACGACCAGGCTGCCGGGGAGAAAACTTTCTCCGTAGTGCCGCCTAAAGAAGCAATCCCTTCAAAGGTGAAGAAGGTTGTGACGTCCAAGGAAGTGGACGAGAACCAAAAGCCCGTTGAACTGGCCATAGTCTTTGCCCCAGACGAAACGGTCCACTGCTCCGTCAATGCCGACTTAGGGATTTACTCCCGCCTGGTAGCCAAGTGGTACCACGAAGGCAAGCTCTTGGAAGACTTTACTACGACCTTTATCGCCGAGAAAAACGCTCCCGATACCTACGTGGACTTTTACCTTGAGCCAAGCCGCCCACTGCCCGAAGGCAACTACACCGTGGAAATCTACCTGGACGGTAACCTCGCCCGAACCGTCGATTTCTCCGTGAGCAAAGAAACCGCAACCGCCAACATGAAGCTTTATTCCAACGATGCCCTCGGCTTCTCCATCCTGTACCCGTCGGACTGGGAAGTTTTGGAAACGGAAGAGAGCGTGCAATTCCGAGGCTCACCTGCAGCTATGCTTGCCGTAGGGGTTATAGAAAACCCCGAAGGTACGCCCCAGGAAATAGCGGAAGGGGTCATCAATTCCCTCAAAGAGGATTACCCAACCCTGGAAGTTTCCTACTCCGGCACGTTCTCTGCCAACGAGATTGAGTGGTGGGAAGTAGACCTTACCTTTGAGGAAGAGGGCAAAAAGAATTCGTCCGTCCTCCTTTTCACCGTGAAAGGCGATAAAGCCTACGCAATCATAACCGTTGCTCCAACGGAAGAAGAGGACCACTGGCTTAGCTACTTTGTGGAGATGGTGAATAGCTTTAAAATAAAGTAAGGATTCACCCCCTGCCTCCCAACTGCAAGCGGGAGGTAGGGGGCTAATCGGCCAAGAAAACTTTGAGGAGGAAAGAAGATGGCCAGAATCTTTGATATAATCCAAATGCCGGACATGGGGGAAATGGAGATCGTGAGGCGCTTTCCTCCAACAGGCTCGGGCGACTTCATGATAGGCTCCCAGCTAATAGTTAGGGAGTTCCAGACGGCCGTATTCTTCCGTGACGGCAAAGCCTTGGATGTATTCGGGCCCGGCCGCCACACCATAACCACGGCCAACATCCCACTCTTAGTAAGCCTAATCGGCCTTGCTTTCCGAGGCGAAACCCCATTTAAAGCCGAAGTCTACTTCGTCAACATGCGGGAGTTCGTGGACATGAAATGGGGGACGCCGGAGCCCATAGCCCTGCGTGATGCCGAATTGGGAATGGTCAGGCTCAGGGCCTTCGGAACATACTCCATGCAGGTTTCCGACCCCCAGCTTTTCGTGAACAAAATTGTGGGGGCGCAGGGGCTTTACGAGACTTCCCAAATAGAAGGGTTCCTGAGGAGCATGGTTGTCTCCAAGTTCGCCGATTTCCTGGCCGAAGCAGGTAAATCCCTCTTTGACCTACCCTCCCTTTACGATGAACTGAGCGCAGGCACGAAAGCCAAGCTCCAGGACGATTTTGCCTCCTTGGGCCTGAACCTCAAGACCTTCTATGTCTTCTCCATCACTCCTACCGAAGAGACAGCTAAGGCCATTGATGAGCGGGCGGCGATGGGAGCCATAGGCGATATGCAGAAATACCTCCAGTTCAAAGCGGCCAGGGCTATGGGCGACCTGGCAACGAGGGAAGGGGCTGGCGCCGGAACGGCAGAACTTGGACTCGGCCTTGGGGCCGGAGCTGGAATGGGAGCTATGATGGCCGGGATGATTTCCCAGGCCATGCAGGCCGCCAAAGCCGGCCCAACTAAGACTTGCCCAAGCTGCGGGGCCTCAATCCCTGCCGATGCTAAGTTCTGCCCCAATTGCGGGACGAAGCAGGAAGCAGGCGGATTCTGCCCCCAGTGCGGCGCTCCGCTCCCTCCAGGAGCCAAATTCTGCCCGAACTGTGGAGCAAAAGTGGGATAAAACATGCGCCCCGACGGACGAGCTCCCAACAAAATCCGGCCGGTGCGCATAATCCCAAGATTCATAAAATACCACCCGGGCTCGGTCCTCATCCAGATGGGGGACACAGTAGTCTTGTGCGTGGCAACTTTTGAAAAAACGCTCCCAAGCTGGCTGGTGGGCAAGGGGGAAGGCTGGCTCACCGCTGAATACTCCCTTCTACCCGGCTCTACCCTTGAGCGAACACCGCGGGAAACCGGAGGCCTGGGCGGCCGAACCCAAGAGATACGCCGCTTCATAGGGCGGAGTTTGAGGGCGGCCTTTGACTTGGACAAATTCGGAGGCTACACTATAACCGTAGACTGCGATGTCCTCCAAGCCGATGGCGGAACTCGCACCGCCTCTGTAACTGGGGGATTCGTAGCCGTTGTCCTGGCCCTGCGTGAACTCAGCCAGAAGGGGCTGATTCCACCACGCGGTGTAGTCAAAACCCAAGTAGCAGCCATAAGCGTGGGAATCGTAAACGGAGAACCACTGCTGGATTTAACCTACGAGGAAGACTCAATGGCCGAGGTAGACATGAACGTGGTCATGACTTCAAAAGGGGAAATTGTGGAAATACAAGGCACGGCTGAAGGCAAACCCTTCTCCAGAGAAAACCTCCAGAAAATGCTGGACATGGCTTGGGAAGGCCTCCAGGAGCTTTTCCAAGCCCAGAGGGAGGCGCTGAAATGAAGCTTTCTCATCTGGATGAAAAGGGCCAAGCCCGGATGGTAGATGTAGGCCATAAACCCGATACCGAAAGGGTAGCTATAGCCAAAGGCGAAGTCCACATGAGCCCAGAAACTTTACGCCTTGTAAAAGAGGGGAACCTCCCGAAGGGGGATGTCTTTGCGGTAGCGAGATTGGCCGGAATCATGGCGGCTAAGCGCACCCCTGAACTCATCCCCCTCTGCCACCCCCTCTTTCTGAGCCACATAGACGTAGAACTGAGCATAAACGAGGAAAAAAACTGCATTGAAATCACCGCTACCGTGCGTTCAACGGGGAAGACAGGAGTAGAAATGGAAGCCCTAACCGCTGTAAGCGTGGCAGCCCTTGCTGTATACGATATGGCCAAGGGGGTGGAGAAGACCATACGCATCCAGAACATCCGCCTTGTGGAGAAGCACGGCGGCAAAAGTGGGGACATAATCCTTGAGTGAAGAGGGGCAAGCAATGAAGGTAAAGGTCAAACTTTTCGCCCTCTACAGGGAAAGAGCGGGGACAAACGAGCTCTGGCTTGACCTCCCCGAGGGAGCTTCGGTCCAAGATGCCCTCAATTCCCTTGCCCAGCGCTTCCCCTCGCTTGAAGAGCTCTTGGGAAGAGCATTTTTCGCCTTAAACAAAAGGTACGTCCAGCTGCAAGACCCTCTTAAAGAAGGCGATGAGCTGGCCGTTTTCCCGCCGGTAAGTGGAGGGGCTAAAAAATTTGAAATAACCCATTCCCCTATCTCAGCCGATGAAGTAATGGCCAGAGTTACTGCACCCTCCATCGGGGGGATAGTTCTCTTCGTTGGGGTAGTGCGGAACGAAAACTTGGGGCGAAAAGTCCTACACTTGGAATACGAAGCTTACCCCGAAATGGCCGAGCAAATCCTGGCCCAAATTGGGAACGAAATCAAGGAAAGATGGCCTCAGGTAGAAGATTTGGCCATAGTCCACCGGATAGGCAAACTTGAGATTGGGGAAGCCAGCGTGGTCATAGCCGTGGCCGGAGCTCACCGAGAGGGCCTGTTTGACGCCGCCCGCTATGCCATAGACCGCGTAAAGGAAATCGCGCCAATTTGGAAGAAAGAGGTGTGGGCTGAAGGGGAAGAATGGCTTTGAAACCGCTGAGTCACGAAGCACCGTAAGCAATTTCCCGCCTACGGTTTAAATCGGCGCAAGTGCTACGGTAACTGGAGAGCCAAAGATGGGGGTATTGGATTTCTTCAAGCCGAGGGAAGACAAATTCTTAAAACTGCTTGCAGAACAAGCGGCCAAAACCCTGGAGGGCCTTCAAAGCCTGAAAGAATACATGAAGGAGCCCGACTACCAAAAAGCCCAGCGGGTTATCCAAGCCGAGAGAGAAGCCGATGAAATAAGGCGGATACTGGTAGATGAACTAAACCGAACATTCGTCACTCCAATTGACCGGGAGGACCTCTTCGCCCTATCCAGGGCTATAGACGATGTGATTGACTACGCTTATACCACCGTGGACGAGATGGAAATTCTGGGGGTAAAGCCCAACCATTACCTGCAGAAGATGGTAGCCCTCTTAGAGGAAGCAGCAAACGAACTATACCTGGCGGTCCTCAGGCTTGAGAAGCATCCGGATGTAGCCAATGACCATGCAATAAGGGCCAAAACCTTGGAGAACCAGATGGAGAGCATATATCGGGAGGCAATCGCTGAACTTTTCAGAGGCCCATTGGACCCTGAACACATTGCCCAAGTCCTAAAACTAAGGGAACTTTACCGCCACCTCTCCAATGCTGCCGATCGGGGGGATGAGGCGGCTAACATAATAAGCGACATAGTGGTGAAAATGCGCTGAAGGAGGTAAAACATGCCTGCCAAGATACAACCACGGACCCGGGAAGAGAGCTACAAGCCGGCCTTGGAAAAGGCCCGAAGGGAAATAGCCGGCGTAGACCCTTGGGAAACGGCTTTCAAAGCTGCTGTTGACTATCGGGAGATAGACCTCAAAAAGGGCGAATGGCTGGTCCCATTCTGGGGGAAACGGTACATAGTGAGTTACCCGGAAGGAGCTGTTACCGAAGAAGAAACGGGTGAGAAGCCATCCATTGTAGTGACACTGCTTATCCTTCACTACCTCCTCACCGCTGAAGGTATCCGCCCAGCCGATCAATGGGTTTCATTCCGTGTCTTTCCTGGAGGTCAGGGCTATTGGCCTGTATTTCAAGCCCGTACAGGCTTAAAATTAGCCAAAGCTTTTGGCAGGGACAAAGAGGCTTTTGAGAAAGCAGCCTTGGCCCTTGGAGGGGAGAAACTATCCTTTGGCGATTCTTCTTTCCTTTTCCGAATGTTCCCCAGACTTTGGTTAGCAGTAGTCCTAAACTTAGCCGATGAAGAATTCGGCCCATCGGCCCAAATCCTGTTTGATGCCACCGCCGAAAGCTACCTCCCCACTGAAGACTTAGTCGTCCTTGGCGAATTACTAACCCATAGCCTCATAAAGCAAGCGGGCAAGAAATAAACTCCGGGCCCGAAACTGGGGGTAATAAAAAGGGCGAGTAGCCAACCCCGCCACGAGTGGGGCCCAGAACGCTGGCGAACCCAAAGCCCACGAGGGTGGGGAAAACGGGGGGTCCAGGGGGCGAAGCCCCCATGGCGGGGGGCGTGGGGGGTGTGCCCTTCCGACCTAACCCCCTGGCCCCCTTCCCTGCGAGGGAAGGGGAAAATTTGGTGGGGTTATCGGGTCAGCTTACGAGTTGGACCCAAAACCCTGGCAAACCCTAAGCAAACGGGGGTGGGCAAACGGGGGTGGAGGGGGCGAAGCCCCCTCCCAGGGGATTTGGGGGATGTGCCCCCAAAAACCTTAAAAGGGGGCGAGTCGCCCACCTTAGCAACCCCGCCACGAGGGGGACCCAAGACGCTGGCGAACCCTAAGCCCGCGGGGGTGGGCAAACGGGGGTCCAGGGGGCGCAAGCCCCCTGGCAGGGGGCGTGGGGGGGGGGCCCCCC
>Ga0207433_10003445_pt1 | contig 30538 bp, 30 predicted proteins | sample YelNatPaOPGAMG01_FD_187559 | JGI IMG/M metagenome (GOLD analysis project Ga0207433, IMG submission 187559) | Hot spring thermophilic microbial communities from Obsidian Pool, Yellowstone National Park, USA - OP-RAMG-01 (SPAdes) (version 3) | ecosystem: Environmental > Aquatic > Thermal springs... | reverse complement strand
CCTTGGCAGAATCGATGAAAAAGCAGTTTGAATCCTTTGAAGAGGCCAAATACACATCAAGAGAACGGGTCATCAAGGTTCACAAATCAGGCGAAGTGGCTTGGTGGTCTGAGCTGTTGGACATGCGAGGAAAAGCGCAAGGTCAGCCGTTTGCCATGGAGGGATTGAGAATTACGGGAGTTTGTGAGAAACGAGACGGAAATTGGGTCGTTGTCCAATGGCATTTATCTGTCCCGGTTTCCGGCCAGGCCGTTAAGTATTAGCCGATGGCCGAAGCCTGAATGAGAACCTGACGTTTTATGGCGGCTAAATTGACGGCCTCGACCTCATAGACTTTTCTTATCATCTCGGCCCAGCCGCGGCGGGGGACTCTCGGGTTCTCCTCCTCCATGATGGATGGATGCTTGTCCATCTGTGCCTTGCGCACCTTCCCCCTGTGGCCGTTCCTGTAGATGTTGTAATATCTCACAGTTACCTGACGTTTGTTGGGAATATGGGAGGTCACCCGGGCGATGAACTCTAGGTAATCCATCCGCTCCACCTCTTCCGGCTTTTCCCCGTACCGGTAGCCGACCCGGAAGAAGCTCCTCCCTCATCCACTCGCCCCACTCCTCAAGCCTCTTCGAATGGCAGGATGGGCAGAACCCGCGGGTACGGCAGGAGAACATCAGGAGGTGTTCCGCATGGCAGTCCGGACAGCGGATGCGGGCGAACCCACAGCGGGGATTGCCACAGTCCAAATAACGCTCGACGACTTCTTTGATGATGGGCCGGAGGAAACCGTACTCTTTCTCGAAACGTCCCTCGTACTCGGCAAGGAACCGGTCGAAGTAGTGGAACAACACCCGGTAGAGCACGGTGCGTTCGGGATGCCGAGGGCGGTAAACGCCAGCCACAGCAGAAAATCATGAATCAAGAAACGGGCCATCGTCAGGGAGGTGGCCGGGTCACCCTGAAAAGACGGGAAAAGCCCCGGTTTGGCAAGCCAAATTAGGATGAGAAAACGTCAACCGGAGTTACCGCCTGACCAGAAGAATGGAAACGGCTGGAAACAGGGCAAGGCCGAGACCGGAAACCGTCTACCTCCGAGATAGAAAGGTCCGGTCCTCTTGTCAGTGCGGCCCACAATGTTGCGGCTGGAGCGCGGCCCAGGGCCAGGAGGAAGGCGAAGCTGAAGAAAGAAAGGCTGCAGACGGACGGCAATGGGGCCGGCAGGCCTTTGGCCGATAATTCCACGGAAGCCGGACGCGGCCAAAACCGCCGGGTGGAGCTGGTGAAACAATAAATTCACAGGCTGATCGGCCCGAAAATATCAGCAATCTGAATTGATCATGAAGCGCGGCTTACACGAAGGCATAGACCGGCGGCTTTTCGGCCGCAAAGGTCGGCTTAGATCGGGCCTTGGGTTCGCAACGCCTGCGAAGCCGCCCCGGCTCCACGGTCGCCGCAGCCGATCAGCGCGAGCTTGATCGTGTCGCCGCCCGCCGCAAGCGCCGCGCGTTCAACCGCCAACCCGGCGACCAGCGGGCCGCTCACAGCCGCGGCGGAAGTCTTCAGAAAGTTCCGGCGAGAGATTTCCGGCGTTGAGCGCCTCGCATCAAAGAACCGAATTTATGTCCCATAGGTCAAATAACCCTTTTGACCGAAAGGGAGATGTTTCACTTGACAAACCAAACTTTTTTATGGATGACACCGAAGCTTTGTTGTTGCACTATTCTGACCGCGGTTCATCAGCCTGGTATCGAGCGTAACGAAATAGGGTTTTGGGTCCCAACCAGTGCGTTAGAAGAAAGGGCTGATTCCGGCGGTGCAGCCGCTGCTGGTTTCCAGTCAAAAACACTCGGTCTGAACACGACCACGATACTACTGGTTTATGTTATGTCAATCACCGGATATTCTTACCGTTACCATGGGTACTTGTATTTCCCCTTTGATCCGGTGAGTGTCAGGTTGACCTCACCTTCGTTGTTACCGATAACGAGTGATACGGTGATGTTTGAATAATCCTGAGCAGTAATACCTGTCTTTGTGTCCACGAGCTTGAAGGTGAACTTTCTGGGGTCTGCGGTCTTGAGCACCTCAAAGTCTTGTATACCGGTGCGCTTCTTCTCGGACTCAGAGATAGTCCAGCCGGTGAGAGTCTCCTCCATAGTAACGGGCATGAAGTCACTGGCAGGGGCAGGATAGAACTGGTTGCCTCCCTGGAGCTTCAATCTGAGAGCGACGCCATCTGCTGCCGGGTCAATGCCCGGACTGGCAGAGTCCAGACTGAAGTCACCTTGCACCTGTACCTTTTTCGCGCCCTGAGTAAAGACCTCCATCTGCGTGACGTTAATGTTCATTGGGTAGCTTATAGGAGGTCTGATCTCCTCAATCCGTCCCCATAAGCTTGTGGACTCAGGCGGTTCCTGAAAGGAGCCGAACTCAAACCCCGGCTCTGTGCTGAAGGACCCACGAAGCTCCGTGTTTTCAACCATGTCTTCGCGAAACATACCTGGTATGGAAAGAAACGCGTTCCCAGAAGCGTCACGCCGCAGCATGAATGTTACCTCACCCACCCATGAAAGGGGGAATCCTTCGCTAAAAAAAAAGGTTCCATCAACGTATTTTCCCAAGACAATGTAACGCGCTTGATACCTCTCAATAAAATGAACCATTATCCGATGGCCTCCCGGACCCTCGTCAAGGACTATGCCTACACCCGTTTGTGAATTGGATATACGGTAATGTGTGATTTGCATCGTAACTAGTAGGGCAATCTCGCGGTTCGGGATGTCGGGAACAACTTTACGACAATAAAAGTAGTCACTTGTCGACATATCTTTTAAGGTTAGATAATACTCACCTGGATAGGCACCTCCACCACTACCCACGCAGCTGAACCCCTGTTCTTCTGGGTGAATGCTCGGGTCAAGCCAGCGCACCGGCACACCACCTTCAACAATACGGCTGAAGCTCGCTTGCATCTTCCTCCCATTGCTGAAGGATCCGAAAGCGAAGCGTGGCTGGCTCTGGGTAGAGACGGGCAGTTCCGACCAGGCAACAGTCTTTCGTACACCACGGACCTCCAGGAAGGCGTTGTCACCCTCCCGACCGAACACGATGGTAGGCTCGTACTCAAGCACAGCGCCATAACCACCGCCGGAAAGCTGTATCCCTACCCTAAGGACTATGCCTACACCCGTATAATATTGAAACACCACAATCCTTAGCACGCGACCTCCCGGACCCTCATCCAGCTCAAGAGCAACGCCAGTATCTTCGTTTTGTACGTTATCCAAGGGATGGACGACCAGCATGCATGCCACGGTGATGTTCCTGTTTGCGAGACCACGCTCCACCCGAGAGAAGTAGAGATGGTCGCTCTCCGAATCGTCATATATATTTAACCAGGAGCCATTCGCAACTCGGTTCTGACCACCGTCCGCAGTATAGCCCTGAGCGGTCGGGTCTCCCCGCGCCGGGTCGTAGGAAATTGATGGGGATGCCTCTACATAATGTAGTGGGACTGCGAACGGTATCAGCAAAGAGAACGAAAAGACAAGGGCCAAGATTATCTTCTTCATCTCCTACCTCCTCATTACCTGCTCTGTAAGAGAGGAGAGCACAAAACTCCGCTAAGAAGTTAGGACTCTTCTTCAACAGAGCAATAAAAATTTAGCACCTTTACACCCACGCGACAATATCACTTACCTTCACTTTATCTACCAAAGACACTTCATATGATAACTATAGGAATTTCGTTTTCTGCTGCACTGGTCGAACGATCGTTCAAGCGCCAATTTTGCCTCACCCCATCGTTGGGAATGATAGATCGGGGCGTCGTCGGCTGTCAAGTTTAACAAGAAATTGGGATAAGGGAAGGTCAGAAGACGAAGGGGAGCCCAAAGGGCGAGAAATCAGCCGGACTTGTCCTGCCGGGTCAAGAGAAGATCACGAGTCATATTCGGCCGGAGCTTCGGAGTCCAAGAAGAATTGCTGCGAGGCGACGTGAGGCGGAGGAGGTCTCTCCGCTACAAAAGTCAGGTTGAGGTGGTTGATGATCCTGTCCACCACGGCGTAGTCTGTGATGAAGGCGATGATGCGCATCCGGCTGCCACATGAAGGGCAGGTCAAAGGGTCGACTTCAAAAACCTTGCGGCGAATCTCGGCCCAGCCCTTGGAAGGGATAGGCTGAGCTCTTCCTCAACAATCGGGAGAGGGAAAGCGGCCTGGCTTGCTTTCTTGACCTTCCCCCGATGGGCATTGGCGTAGAGGCCGAAATATCTGACGGTGACTTGTCCTTTATCGGGAATATGGGAGGCCACTCGGGCGATGAACTCCAGGTAGTCCATTTACTCCACATTTCCGGCCTCTTTCCCATACCGGTAGCCGACCTGACCTTCTCGTTCATCGAGGGAGAGGCGTTCCAAGTAAAGCAGAGGCCGGATCATGTATTTGCCCACTCTCTCGGCCTCTCCGAGTTGGGCAGTTGATGGGGTCAGGATGCTGGCTCCGGCTGAGCGCTTTGCGGACAAGCGCAACATTGTGAACCCCGAGCTGTATGCCGTATTTCCATACCGGCGAATTGCCATCGGCCGTCCAGGAATTGAGCTGGGCATTGAAGCTCTGAACCGTCGCGAAGTCCGTGGCAATTTCGCCTGGCGAAAGGACTATATTTTTATGGCTTACTTAGGTCTGGCCGAACAGGCCCGGGAATAGGGGGCGGGGTCGGGCGGGCCGGAAATGGCACGAAGGCTCGCGCTTTCCCGCCTTCTGGGGACCAAACTACGACTGGATTCCCGACCAGGACCACGGCGGGGTGCTGCTGAAGGCGGTTCAGGCCATGCTGATTCAGACCGACGGCCGCAAGATTTTCTTGCTTCCGGCCTGCCCCGGGACCGGGATGTGGATTTTAAGGTCCACGCCCCTTATCGCACCGTGATTGAAGGACAAGTGCGCCACGGCCAGCTTATCCAGCTCAAAGTGATCCCATCACCGCGCCAGAAGGATATTGAGATAATGAGATGATGAGAGGAGAAAATTGGAACCTTAAAGAGCTTTTATCTTCTCAATGGCCAGATTTTTTAATTCTTTTATCAAACCGCGGTGGCTCGTAGGAAGAAATCGAGTCAAATCATTTTTGATCTCATCTGGAGGAAATTTTTCCAGTGCGCTTAATAAATCTTCTTTACTAACTTTCTTCTTATAAAGAGCCATCTTTTTGTTAACCAAGTTCCAGTCAACAGGTACTTTTTTTGCAAGCAAAAACCAGACATCAAAGACATCTCTGCCGCGACATCTGGTTAGGACCGCCCTTATTTTTTCAGCCAACATTTCTTCAGCTTTTAAGTGAGAGACATGTGGAAAGGGGGAGACTGGAAAGATGGTCTCAAGATAGGAAGAATTAACAGATAAAACAGGCTTTTCTCTTAAAGAAAAATCCAATCTTATGGTTAGAGGTATTTTGAATTCAGGGAGCCCTTGAAAAATTCTGCCTGAGAATGAATCGGCAATTGACTCCACCTTCTTGAAGCGAACCCCCGCCACTTCTATGCTTAATTCTTTAATGCTTTTATTGATGAGTTCTTTCAGTTCTTCTTTCTTAACTAGGCTAGTGAAATCCAGGTCTTCAGAAAAGCGAAAGGAACCATATAACAATCTTATGGCCGTTCCTCCTTTAAAATAAATTTTCTGGCTCTTTTTTTGCCTGTAGAAATATTTCAAAAAAATAATTTGGAGATATTCGCGATAGATGGTGAATAGATCAATTCTTAATTCGCGGCTTAATTGAAGAGCAATGTCTTTTTCTAACATATTTTTAGATTAGCTAATAACTTATCGAGGGGAATAAATTTATATCTCTTTGATAGCTCGCAGAGCTTTTTCCTATCAATTGCCTTAAGGTTGAGGTCCTGAATATGGATATTTCTCAACTTTTTAGCCATAAAATAGAGCTCATCCAGGAGGGCCTTTTCAGGAGTAGCAATTAAAAATTTATCCTTTTTTATAAAGCCCCAGAAATAGCCACTATCTAAATGAGAATATTCATATTCTTTTTCTTGATAATTAATCTTTTTGGTCTTCAGGGGAGTTACGGAAGTAATCGTGTAAGGAAATTGGGGAAGGATTCCATAAAAAGAAAGGGCGCTTTCAAAGGAAATATAAGATGGACTAACCAGGAAATTGGCCAATTCAAATTCGTGGTACTCTTTCAGAGGAAAATGGTATTTGCCCTTAACGATTCTATTAATCACGCCATCTTTTTCTAACCTTTGCAATAGGACATAAAGCGTTTTGCTTTTTTCTATCCCAAAGATTTTGCTGGCATCCACGACGTCAAAAAAGGTAACTTTCTTTTGGTGCAATATTTTGATGGCGTCCACTTTGGACATAGTTTCCATATTTGCTACAAAATCATAGCAAATCTGGATTCTATGTCAATAACCTAAAGGCTCATCTTTAAAAAGGGTGGTGGATTTAGCGCTTTTTTATCCTGAGTAGTTAGCCATTTTTTCGCTTAGATGAGCGCTTGTCTCAGGGTAAAGGAAGGGCTTTATAAAACCCTTCTTTAGTCCCCTTTTATAGGTTAGAATGAGAATAAATCATTCTTTAATTTTAAATGGTTAATTAAATATTAACATATGTTAAGATTGGATTCAATATTAACATAAGTTAGCCGCAAAATCAATTGTCTGTCTGTCTGTCTGTCTGTCATCCAGGCATCAGTCAGTCATTTTTGATGGCGGGGGTTTTTGGAGGTTCATCTGAAGAAAAGCTGAAAGGGCAATTTTTTGACTTTGTGCGGGTAAAGGAGTATAGATTATTCGGTGGCGAGAGAATTTAATTAAAGGGTTAAAGAAAAGTAACAAAAATCTGAGGTTGAATAAGATTGGAGGGGGTGAGAATTAAGAAAAGACGAGCTTTTGAGAACAGGATATGTTATTTTATGGAAGAAAGGAGGAAAGATGAGGATTTTAAGGTTTTTTGGCTTAGTCTTTGGGTTGTGTCTTCTTTATTCCCTGGTTTTTTCCCAAGCTGCTGGTACCAGAGGCTCTGTTTCCGGCATTGTCAGGAGCACGGAAGGTGTCACCCTATCTCAGGCTAAGGTAAGAATATCCGGGCCCTTACTGCCTGCTGGCAGAGAATACACCACCACCGAAAACGGCGCGTTTCGTTTTGCCAGCCTTATTCCCGGGAAATATAAATTAGAAATTACCCATCCCGAGATGATCGACCTCTCCTTAGAAGTTATTGTTTCCTTGGATAAAGAGACGCAAGTGGAAGCGGTTATGGTTCCGGTGGGCCGGGTGCAGGAAGAAGTCACGGTCACCGCCGCGGCCCCTTTGGTTGATACTAAATCAACCGAAGTTTCCACCAATATTGATTCCAAGACGATTCAGAGCTTGCCTCTCGGCAGGACCTATGGTTCGCTTATTGCTCTTGCTCCCGGGGTGGCCGGCGGAAGATTAAACGCTGGCGGTAATCAGCAGGACAATATTTTCCTCTACGACGGCTCGAATGTTACCAACCCTTTCTTTGCCAATCTCTTTTCGAGCTTTTCCGAGCTGGATATCCAGGAAATCAACATCAAAAGAGGGGCGGTTTCAGCTGAGTTTGGCCGGGCAGTAGGCATGGTTACCAACGCTATTACCAGGTCAGGCACCAACACGCTTTCTGGTTCCGCCCGGTTTGTCTACGAACCAGCAGCCTGGTATGCCAAATTCAAGGACCCGACGATAATCACGAAAACCAACGTTACTCGGCCTTCCTTAGGTTTTGGTGGGCCAGTCATTAAGGACAAACTCTGGTGGTATTTATCAGCTAATTTCCCTTATTCTAAGACCACTGGCCGAGTAAATAAATGGGGTCCAGTTCCTGATTCGAGATATCCAACCACTGAATTTTTCCTTAAGTTAAATGCTACTCCTCATCCTAAACATCAGTTAGCTGCCAGCCTGAGGAATAGTTCCACTGAGGGTAAGAACGCTGGCATCGGCGTCTATGACCACCCTTCAACCGCCACTAACTCTAAGAGCACCGAACGAATTTATTATTTTTCCTGGACCTGGGTTATCAGCCCCAATTCTTACTTAGAAATGAAATATGACCATGTGGACCAGAAGAATAGAGACGTCCCGGTGACCGAGTTGGGCTATAAGCCGGCTTTTGACCCGACGAAGCTGGATAAAATGGGTTATTTCCGGACGGTTTCAGGCTACATGTTTGGTGCTCCCGAGGTTGGTCTTTATGTCGGCGCGGCCACGATGTATAACACGCAGAATTTCTTTCGTGACGAGCTCAAAGTTGTCTTTACCCAATACCTTGATTTTAAAGGGCATTCCCATGTAATCAAGGCGGGCTTCGGTTATGATTACGGTGGAGAGTACTTAGATAGAGTTGCCAATGGTTGGGGCACGGTGGCCTATGTGGCCAACATCGCTTCCTATGTCGGCGGCTCTTCCCGGCCCGGGTTCAGCGCCCGCTATTATCCAGAAGGGTCGACGCAAAAATCAGCGGGAAGAACCTATGCTCTATTTGCTCAGGATACCATTACTATTCGCGACCGTTTAACCCTTTATTTGGGCTTCTTGCTCAACCGAGACGAGTATCTAACCTTTGGCAAGAACGAATTTAATTTCTTAGTAGACGAAGCGGCTTATATCGCTAATTCCACTCAAGGCTATAAAACTGGAAAGTTCTATTTTGATTTCACCGACGAGCTTCAGCCCCGAGTCGGTTTTACCTTGGTATTGGACAAGAAAGTTGGTGACAAGCTCTACGGCAATTTTGGCCGCTACTACGCCCTTGATAATAAGAGCATTGCCCGGGCAGCCGCGCCTAAGAGAATTTATTACATCGACGCTTATTTCGAACTGGCGGGCGGCAGCCCGATTAAGGAAATTCCTTCCGCCGCGGAAACGGGTAAAGTCATTCGGCCTGAAATTAAGCCGACTTATCAGGATGAGACGGTTTTCGGTTACAGCCGGCCTCTTTTTAATAAAGAATGGGTAGTTGACCTGTGGTATCAGTTTAGAACAGTTAAGAATGTTATTGAGGATTATCCGCTGATTAATTATGGTCAATGGGCGGCGCCCTCCCGATTTGTTTACAGCAGCGTGCCTTGGGCTCATCGTCGCTATCGAGCTTTCAACCTGCAGATTCAGCGGCCCTTTGCGGGCAAATGGTCTTTCCTTCTGATGTATACCTGGAGTAAGCTCTGGGGTAACTGGGACCTGGATTATGCCGAGTCACTTTTCTATGCTTCTTCAGCCCTTGATGATTGCCCGGGCCTGTATATGACTGACCCCAACAGGGAAGGAATCCTTCTGGGCGATAGAACCCATATTCTTAAAGTTTTTGTTACTTGGGAATTCTGGAAGAGAACCTTGGTCGGCGCTTATTTCCGTTATCAAAGCGGCGCTCCCTGGCAGATGCAGGGCCGAAGCTGGTGGTATAGCTACCGGACCTATTTGGAACCGGCTGGTTCGAGGCGAGTTGGCGCCTGGGCCAACCTTGACCTGCAGCTTTCTCATAGTATTCCTATCGGAAGACTCAATGGAGTAATTGAAGCCCGAATCATGAATGCCTTTAACAACCAGGCTGTTTTATACGTTGACCCGACGAAATATTTTAACGTTGTCACCTGGAGCCCCTACACTCCAAAGGATGAAAACCCGAATTTTGGGAAGCCTACTTCTTATGCCAGCCCCAGAAGGTTTGTCTTGAGCTTTTATATTAATTTTTAAAATCAGGAGACAATAGAGTTGGGTTAAGCTCAGGCGACTTTTCTTGAATTGTAAAGAGGGGGAGAGGGATACCCTCTCCCCCTGATAAGGTTAAGAAGGAGTTTGGTTAAGCGGCTCTTCCTAAGGCTGCCAGAGAATCAGCCACGCGGCTCACGGCGAGAATGTAGGCTGCCTCGCGTAGCGGCAGGCGGTGCTTTTCGGCCACCGCTAAAACTTCAGCAAAGGCTTTTTTCATCTTTTTTTCTGTTCTTTCCAGGATTTCCTCTTCGCTCCAGAAATAGCGCTGTAAATCCTGAACCCATTCCAGGTAGGAGACTGTTACCCCGCCCGCATTAGCCAAAATATCCGGCACGACCAGGACGCCTTTTTCTTGGAGAAGGCTGTCAGCTTCCAGAGTGGTGGGGCCGTTAGCGCCTTCAAGAACTATCTTCGCCTTGACCTGATGGGCATTTTCGCGGTTTATCTGGCCTTCGCAGGCGGCGGGGATAAGAAAATCTACGGGCAAGGAGATGAGGGTTTCATTATCAACGGGCTCGGTCTCAGGAAACCCGACTACCGTACCGGTTCGACTCACATATTTTTCCACCTCCAAGGGGTCTAAGCCATGAAGGTTAACGATACCCCCGAAAATATCAGCAATGGCGATAATCTGACAGCCAGCCCGGTGAATCAATTTGGCAATAGAGGAGCCCACATTGCCGAAACCGAGGATGGCGGCTTTTTTCCCGGCGATTTCGGTATTAAGATACCGACACGCTTCCTGCAGCACAAAGAATAGCCCGTATCCTGTCGCCATGGCTCGTCCTTGAGAACCCCAAAGATGAAGCGGCTTGCCAGTGACGACAGCCGGCTCAAAGTAGCCTAAGCTCTGGCTATACGCGTCAGCAATCCAGGCCATAGTCTGAGCATTAGTAAACATATCCGGCGCCGGAATGTCTTTATAAGGTCCGATGAGGTCGCGGATGGCCAAGGTATATTCTTTGGTCAGTTTTCGGAGTTCATTTTCGCTCATGTGCAGCGGGTCGCAGATTATTGCCCCTTTACCGCCCCCAAAGGGAAGGTCCAGAACCGCACATTTCCAAGTCATCCAGGCGGCCAAGGCTTTGCATTCGCTCAAAGAAGCATTGGGGCTATACCTAATTCCCCCTTTGGCCGGGCCGCGCACGGTTGAATGCTGAACTCGAAAACCCGTGAAAGATTCTGCTCGGCCATTATCCATGGTAATAGAGAGATGAACAGTTAATTCCTTCTCCGGGTACTTAAGCCGCTGATAAATCCAGGGGTCAAGGTCAAGAAAAGTAGCCGCCCTTTCAAATTGCAGGGTGGCTTCAATAAAAGGGTCATATTCTTTTTCCTTAGGGAGCGCAGAACTAAGATATTTTATTTTAGCCCTATCTTGAGACATAGCTTCCTCCTTTATGTTTTCAACCAATTTCCTTAACCAAAAGCCTAAGTAACCGGTCGTAGCCAGCTTTCTGGAATTGGGCTATGGGGATCTTTTTTCCCTTGTAGTGAAGAAAGGTTCCGGCGATTCTGGCTTTCCTCGGTTTTCGCCGCCTCGAAATCTTTCTCACGGAAGGAAAAGGGATGATTTCGGCCAGGGTGGTTTCAGAAGCCGGCGCTTCCTCAACCTTTTTGATGGCTTGAGAGTTATTTTTCATATTATGACCTCCTTATGATCACGCTTAATTTAAATGCAAGAAGCGGGCCAATATGTAAGTTATTGAAAATAAATAAAATAAAGATTATCAGGGGTTCGTAAAAAGCATTTTGCTATATAGCAAAACGCAATACTTATTAAAAATTAGGGGTTATTTTTAAGCTTTCGGAAGAGGGAGGTGGGATGAATGCCTAAAATTTTGGCCGCCTGACTCTTATTGTTTCCCGTGACCTGAAGAATGTGCTTTATATAGGCTTTTTCCAGCTCTTCCAGAGTAGGAAGTTTTCCTGGAGGAATAAGTTCCTCCAGTTTTTTCTCTTCGTCCGCTTTTGATGGCGAGCGTATTTCTAAGGGCAGATGATGGAATCTAATCTCTGTGTCCACGTGAAGAGACATGATTCTTTCGATAATGTTGCGCAGCTCTCGGACATTACCCGGCCAGGAATAGTTGACCATTACTTGGGCGGCTTCAGGCTCGATGCCTTCGTAGGCCCGATGGAGTTCTTGGTTTAATTCTCGAACAAAATATAGCGCCAAGGGAATGATGTCTTCAGGCCTGGCGCGCAGCGGCGGGATATGTATGGGGACGACATTGAGGCGATAAAAAAGGTCGGAGCGGAAGGAACCTTTTTCGACGGCTTTGGCTAAATCAGTGTTGGTGGCCGCAATAACCCGGAGGTTAACGCGAATCTCTTGATACCCACCGAGACGGGTAAACGTGCCCTCTTCCAGGACGCGGAGAAGCTTAGCCTGAAGATTAAGCGACATATCGCCGATTTCGTCCAGAAAGAGAGTGCCGTCATTGGCTTTCTCCACCAGGCCCATTTTCCTTTTGCGAGCATCGGTAAAGGCGCCAGCCTCATAACCAAAAAGTTCGCTCTCGAGAAGAGTCTCCGGGATAGCGGCACAATTGATTTCAACGAGCGGCTTTTCGGCTCTCGGACTATGGTAATGAATTGCCTTGGCCAGAAGTTCTTTGCCTGTCCCGCTTTCCCCCAAAAGAAGGACGGTGGTTTTATCGGCGCCAGAAATTCTTTTAGCCATGGCCACAACTTCTTTCATTTTCTGGCTTTCTGCAATGATCCGGCCAAAATAGTAGCGCCCCTTTTCGGATTCAATATGCTCCAGTACCTGGCACCGCAGGCTCAGGGTTTCCAGAGCCCGGCGGATGGTATTGCGCAGGTCGTTCAGTTTAAAGGGCTTCAACAGGTAGTCATAGGCCCCGAGTTTCATGGCCTCCACGGCCCTTTCTAAGATTTCATAAGCCGTCATCATAATTACCACTGTTTCCCCGCCCTTTTCTTTCACTTGGCGCAGCACTTCAATCCCGGAGATGCCAGGAAGCATAAGGTCAAGAAGGATTAACTGAGGTTTGAATTTTTCGTAAATTTCTAAGGCCGCCTCCCCGGTGTCGGCTACAAGCACTTCGTGTCCCTCTTTTTCCAAAACTTTTTTCAGGTTGTTCAGAGTTAGGACTTCATCATCAACCAGTAGGATAGTGGCGCGATTCATGAAATAATCTCTCCTTCCTGAATATTTCCCCGCCCCGTTTGTCTAATGGGAAGCAGAATCGTAAAAGTAGTTCCTTTTCCTACCTCACTTTGAACGCTTATTTCGCCATGATGGTTTTTGATATAGCTTAAGCTAATGCTCAAGCCCAAGCCCGTTCCCTGGCTCTTTTTAGTGGTAAAAAACGGGTCAAAGATTTTATTTAGGTTTTCAGGAGGAATACCGCAACCGTTATCCGTAATATCAATTTGAACAAATTCCCTGAATTTTACTTTGGAAGTAGCTACCTTCAAGTCTCCTCCATTAAGCATTGCCTGGGCAGCATTAATGAAAATATTGGTAAGGACTTGACGAATCTGATTAAGGTCAGCGGTTATGGGGGGGAGCGAGGGGGAGAAAGCCTTTTCAATCCTGACTTTGCGGAAAATAGGCTGATGGCTGAGAAAAGAAAGGGTTTCTTCAATCAGCTGGTTTAAGTTGATTTTGGTAAATTGGGGCGGTGAAGGGCGAGCAAAATTAAGCAAGCCGCGGATTGTTTCAGAAATGCGGCTGATGTTCTCTAAAACCAGCGCAATTTCTTCTTTCTCTTTTTCCTCTTTAGCCTGTTCTTGCATAGTTTCTAAGAAAGAAGAGATCCCTTGAAGAGGGTTGTTGATTTCATGGGCCGCTCCCAGGGCGAGCTGGCTGAGGGCGGAAAGCTTTTCATATTCTGCCAGTTGCTGTTGTAATTTTTCCCTTTCGGTAATGTTTTCGATAAGGCAGCTCACGCCTTGAATCTGACCCTTGCCGTCAAAGATGGGGAATAAAGAGAAGCGGAAATATTCATCCGGCCGGAAACTTAAGGTCTTTTTAGCAATTTGCTGGGGTTTTCCCTCAAGAACGGTATTTTCAAAGGCCAATTCCAGCTCGCGGTCATTCAGCCAAGGCAGGGACTGGAAGAAGTCGTCCCCGACATTAAGGTCAGTAACTTGAAACATTTCGCGAAAAGAGCGGTTGAAATGGGTTATGCGGCCATTGATATCGAGGCCAATGACGCCGGGAGAAAGGCTGTCTATAAGCTGAACAACGTATTGCTGAGAAAGTCGAAGCTCTTCGGCCAGAGTTTCTGTTTGCTTGATTTTTTGGGATAGCTCCAGGTTTAATTGGTCGAGTTCGAAACCCTTATAGCGAGAATCATCCAGAGCCCGGCGCAGGTTTTCCGTTAGACGACGGATAAGAGAGGTGGTTCGTCTCGAATGCACATGAGACAGGCCAACCAGGACGGCAAAAAAGGTCAAGAAGACAAAAACTATCATTCGGTTGGCTTTGGTTACAGGCAGCAGGGCTTCTTTTAGGTCTACCTCGGAGACGAGAATCATCTCTGTGTTGGGGATTTTTTCATAGGCACAAAGAACCTTTTGTCCCCGGTAATCAAGATGGATAGTAACTCCCTTTTCTCCCCGATGAGGGTTTGCTTGCCTCCTATCAAATCCGTAATTTTTTAAGGGCATACCGCCTAACTTAGTTGGCGAGAGAAGCAGGCCAGTGGAATCCACAAGAAATAGCTCTGAAGTCTCGCCCAAGCGTAAATCAAAAAGCAGGCTGTAGAAATGCTCCAGGTTTAAGGAAGTCCCTAAGACACCGATGATTTCGCCTCGCCGATTGAAGAGAGGCTGAGAAAGAACAAGGGCTGGTTGCTGGAGGAGTTCTGAGTAGAAAATCCCCGAATTAAAAAAATTTCCCTGGCGGGAGGTCACAAAATATGGCCGAGAAACAATAGATTGCCCGGCTAATTGCTTGTCGGTCGAAAGAACTATTCGACCCTCGAGGTCGGCGACGAAGAAGCGCTCGTACCAAGGCTTTCCCTTGACCAGTTGCTCTAAGATGGGCAGGAGCCGGTCTATTTCAGAAAGGGAATCAAGGTCGAGCTGACGATAAGAACGAAAGTCAATTTCCCGCTCGCGAAGAAAAAGATTGATGATTTTAGCATTTTCCTCCACCGTCATCGCTAACTGATTAAAGGATTGGCGCTGAATTATCCGGGACAGGCTAAAATTCATAAAAATTAACAGCAAAATAAAAGGCGTCACGAAAAGGACAATATTGAAAAAAGTATTTCGCTGCGTAAGCCGACGATAATTCAACTCTTCGCTATCTGATTTGAAGGAAGGCGGCTTAAGCATTATGGTTAGATTCTTATTTTAACAAAAAATGCCTGAGTTGTCGTCGTCAGTCATTTCAATTAAAATAGAGGCCTAAGCGATGCTCATAGCGAAGATTGTCCAGTCGATGCGTCCGGCGCAATGGACTAAAAATTTTTTCCTCTTCGCCGCCCTCATCTTCGCTCAGAAATTTTTCGAGCCACGAAGCTTCCTGAAAGTCGCCGAAGCCTTTCTGCTTTACTGCCTTCTTTCCGGCTCTCTTTATCTTTTTAATGACCTCATGGACCTTAAGGAGGACCAGGCTCACCCCTTAAAAAATCGGCGTCCGATAGCGGCGGGAGAGGTTTCGCCATGGGCGGCCTTAATTTTCTTTGGGACTGGCAGCCTGGCGGCTCTTATCTGGGCTTGGTTTTTAAACTGGCCTTTCTTCTTGATAACAGCCTTTTATTTTCTTCTTCAGATAGCCTATTCAGCGCGGCTAAAGCATACGGTTATCCTGGATATTTTTATCTTGGCTTCGGGCTTTGTCATCCGGGTGGTGGCGGGGGGTTTAGCAATCAGTGTCCCGATATCTTCCTGGCTTCTTATCTGCACTTCTCTTCTTTCTTTATTTGTCGGCATGAGCAAAAGGCGTCATGAATTGGTGTTGCTTGAAGACCGGGCTCCCGAGCATCGGCCTATACTTAAAGAATACAGTGCTTACCTTCTTGACCAGATGATCGCGGTGGTTACCGCCTCCACCCTTATTGCCTATTGCTTGTATACAATTTCTTCCGAAACCGTGGAAAAATTTGGTACCCGCAATCTCGTCTTTACCTCGGTCTTTGTTCTGTATGGCATTTTCCGCTATCTCTATTTGGTCCACCAGAAGGGCTTGGGCGGAAGCCCGGAGGAGCTGGTCCTCCGGGACAAGCCTCTTTTGGTTAATATCTTGCTGTGGGCGGGGTCTATTTTTCTGATTATTTATGTTTTGAGGTGAAAAAATGACCAGAGCCAAAGTGGCCGTTGTGAAAACCTCCCCAGAGACGGTCCTGGAAGATGTGAAAAAAGTAATGCATCTGGCCGAATACCAGAATTTCTTGCCTCGAGGGCCAGAGATTGCCTTAAAAATAAATATTTCCTGGCATCATTACTATCCTGCCTGTTCAACTACTCCTTGGCAGCTGGAGGGAGTAATTAAAACCCTGCTGGCAGACGGATATCCCCGCGAAAGTATTTATGCCTGCCATAATCGGACGGTGGTGGTTTCGGCGAAAAAAGGAGAAAGGCGCAACAAACATCTGCCGGTGGTCGAAAAATACGGGTTGAGAAACATCCATCTCTATGAGGGGGAGGAGTGGGTTAAATACACACCCCAGGGAAAAATAAGGGTGCTTCACTCCATTTTTCCTAAGGGCTTAGAAATTCCTCGCCGCTTCATTGGGGCTAATATTATCCACCTGCCGACAATGAAAACCCACGTTTTCACCACCATGACCGGCGCGATGAAAAATGCTTTTGGCGGCCTTTTGCAGGAAAGAAGACATTGGACGCATAGTGTCATCCATGAAACGCTGGTGGATTTGCTGGTAATCCAAAAGGAAATTCACCCGGGGCTGTTTGCCGTGATGGATGGGACGATTGCTGGCGATGGTCCCGGCCCGAGATGCATGGTACCCCATATCAAGAATTATCTTTTGGCCAGCGCCGACCAGGTGGCCATTGATGCCATCGCGGCTAAGATGATGGGGTTTGACCCTCTGGAGCTGAAGTTCATTCGCTTAGCCCATGAAGATGGGCTTGGCTGCGGCGACCCCCGAGAAATCGAGGTCGTAGGTGAAGATATTTCTGAGGTTAATTTCCATTTCCAAAAAGCGGCCAACACCCTCGCCAGCCGCGGCCAGAAGCTTATTTACTGGGGGCCACTCAAACCTCTGGAAAAAATTCTTCTTCGTTCATTTATTACTCCCTGGTCCTACTTGGCTTCAGTTATCTTCCACGACTGGCTCTGGCATCCCTTTATCGGACGCCGCCGCACCCGAAAGATAATGAAAACTCCTTGGGGAAAACTTTTTAAACAATACTAACCTAACCATCCTGACCAGAAGGCAAGATTCAGGCTTTTGGCTCGCCAAACGAAACAAAGCTCCTGTTAAAAAACCAGAGAAAGAGAGGTTCCCTGAAAGCGCTTGAACAAAATTTCCAAGAAAGTGCTTCTTACCGCTTGCGGTGATACCTTGCCGGTAGTCATCCCGCTGAGAGAAACATATTTGGGTACTTTCAGGTTTTCTGGAGGTGAGCCAGGAGGATTAAAGGCGCGAGAAGGCCTGTAAGCCGCCTTTCGCCGCGGAGCTTTAGAAGAAAAACTCTTGGGTCGCTTTGGTATCTTGTTTATATTCGTTTAATTAGCCTCATGGGCAATAAAACCCCTGGAAATGAATTCGCTAAAAGGAGCCTTGAAACATTTTGTTTTCGCCCGCCACTAAGACGGAAGAACCCGTATTAATTAAATACCGGGTGAGAACAGCGGAAGCTTTTTTCTATAAAATTTCTATAAAATAAATTCCACTAAAATAAAATATATAGGAGACGCAAAAACGAGCGATAATTATAAAAAAAATATTCTTGGCCTAAAACAGGTCAGGCAGGGACTTTGGCCAGAAGAAAGTCCACGGCCTTTTTCAGCGTCATCTCCTGGCGCTCAACATCGCGATAATAATTCATGATAAAGCTAAAGATGTCGCCCTTAAGCCCCTCACAGAAGCAATAATATTCCTGGTCATCGTATAAAAAGGATGATTCCTGTTGATGGAAGGGGCAGCGGGCTAAGAAAAGATTACTGGTTCCGGCTGGCTCACCGCTAATGCCGAATTCCTTAAGGATTTCCACCAAACTGAGGGATTTTTTTATCGTCTCCATCTTTTCCATCAGGCGGGTATCAGCGCCATGCAGGTGACGGAGATTGAGGAAGACGTAGGCCAGCCCCTCTTGTCGACACTCATCGCAGACCAAGGCCACCTCTTCGCTGCCTAAAATTTTTCTTGCCGTCCCTTCTCCCTCGGCTCGGAGGATAGAAACAATATGATGAGGGGTATCGGGATTAATTGTCTTGCCGCAAAGATGACAGGCTGCCATGCTTACTCCTTTCTTCGCGCCAAAATAAGAGATTCTTTATTATCATTTTTAGTCAAGAAAAATCAAGCTTTCAGGAAGCGCCAGCTGCGTGGTTCTTTTTCTAAATGATAAACCAGAAGGGCCCGGATAACCGGGGCTATTTTTTGGGCTTGCTCAGGAGTAAGAGGGAAATCGCCTTTCTCTGGTGGGGGTGATTTTTTGGTCCAGTTGACTAAAGTAATGAGTTCCGAAGGGACCAGTTCTTTTTTTTCGGAGGCACAGCGGTCGCAATAAAAGCCATCTCGCTTGGGTGAAAGCCAGATTGTTCCGGCCAGAGAATGACGGCAACGGAGACACCGGTTCGAGTCAGGGAGAAGCCCGCTCAAGCGCAGTAGCCAGACTTCATAATAACGGCTGAGGAGATGGCGGTCGCCTCCCCCCGCCAGGGCTTTAAGGCAGGCGAGAAGCAGTCGGAAAAGTGGCTCTTCCTTGACTCGAGCTGGATAGAACTCTTCAGCCAATTCCGCCCAATAGCTTAAAACACAGGACGTGTTAAAATCGGCTTGCAGGTCAAGAAAAGATTCTATAAGGTCGCATTGGCTAATGGTGACCAAATCTTGGCGCTCTTTTTCATAATAAAAAACTTTAACATGAGACATTGGTTCGAGACTGCTCCCAAAGCGGTTGCCAAACTTTCGCGCTCCTTTGGCTCGGCCTCGCAGGAGCCCTTTATCGCGGGAAAAAAGGATTACCAGCTTGTCCTGCTCACCCACGGGAAGACTTCTGAGAACTATGGCTTCGGTGCACTCGATGGGCATAAAACCTTAATCAACAAAGGTAATATTTAATCGCTGGATGGCCGCTTCCAGTTCATCAAGGTTGAGGCCTAATTGTTGGGCGGTTAGCTTGATATCCCACTTGTTTCGAGTTAGGGTGCGATGGATATAATGTCGCTCGAACCTTTGCCTGACCTCTTTTAAAGAAAGACCTTCCAAAGAGGGCGTTATATTTTCCAGTTCTCTGGCCTCCACTAAAAGGGATAAATGTTCGGCGGTAATTGTTTCCTCGGGTACCAGAATGACAAAGCGCTCGACGACGTTCATCAGCTCGCTGACATTACCTGGCCACATATAATGAAGAAAAGCCTCCAGCGCTTCCGGGCTCATCTGTTTGGGTTTCTTTCCGTATTCTTGGGCAAAGTAATCCAGAAATTGGCCCACCAAGATGGGAATATCTTCCACTCTTTCCCGCAGCGGCGGAATGATGAGCGGAATAACATTGAGTTTAAAAAAGAGGTCTTCCCGGAAGAGCCCTCGATTTATTTGTTCCTTAAGGTTCCGGCTGGTGGCCGCAATAATTCTGATGTTGACCGGTAAAGGATAATTTAAGCCCGGAGCATCAAACTTTTCTTCTTCCAGGAGGCGAACCAGCTTGGCTTGAGTTTTGGGGTTCATGTCGCTTATTTCGTTGAGGAAAAGAGTCCCTCCGTTAGCCTGGAAAACTTTACCGCGGCGGTCGCGGCCGATTCCTGGAGCGGGTTCAGATTGATAGCCAAAGAGTTCGCTTTCAATCAACTGGTCGGGGATGGCGGAGCAATTGATTTCCACAAAGCGTTTGTTGCGGCGCGGGCTTAATTGATGGAGCAGCCGCGCCACGTAATCCTTTCCCGTTCCGTTCTCTCCATAAATGAGCACACGACCGTTTGACGGGCCGACCCGACTAATTTCTTCCTGTAAACGTTTAATAGCCCGACTTTGGCCAGTCAAGTAGAATTTGCTTTTCTGCCTTTCTCGGAGCTGGAGATTTTCTTCTTCCAGTTTTTTCTGGCGAAGAGCGTTACGAACTGTAAGCACTACTTTTTCTAAAGTGAGCGGTTTTTCCAGAAAATCAAAGGCTCCCATCTTGGTGGCCCGCACGGCGGCTTCGATAGTTCCATGGCCGGAAATCATAATCACTTGGAGATTGTCCTCGATTTCTTTGAACTGCCGCAGCGCTTCCAAGCCGTTCATTTCGGGAAGCCAGATATCCAAAAGGATTAGATCAAAGGCCTGTTCGCGGAAAAGCTTTAAGCCCTCTTCGGCTGTTTCCACCGTGGCGACTTCATAGCCTTCATCTTCCAGAATGGCCTGAAGAGTGGCGCCGATACTGGGTTCATCGTCAATCACCAAGATTCTTTCTGGACTCATCTTTTTTGCCTCAAACCGGAAGTTGAATCACAAACTTAGCTCCGTGGGGCAGGTTATCTTCGACCGTAATCGAGCCGTTATGTTCTTTAATTATTTGGTGGACAATAGCCAAGCCGAGACCTGTTCCTTTCTTTTTGGTTGAAAAGAAGGGCAAGAAAAGTTTGTTCTTATCTTCGGCCGGAATTCCCGGTCCGGTATCAGCGACCTCGATTTTAACTCGACCCTGAGCCCGGTCCAAGCTGGTCCGGACACTGATCTTTCCTCTCTTATTCATCGCCTCCACGGCGTTATCAAAAAGGTTGATGAGGACGCGTTTCATCTGCTCGGGGTCAATCAGGAGGGAATCCGGAACCTCCGATGAAAAGTCGACTTGGAATTCGACCTCGGAGAATATGCCCCGGAAAAGGGAAACAACCCTGGTGATGGTTTCATGCAAATCATGCGGCTGTAACTCGACCTTAGGGAGCCGGGCAAAATTAGAAAATTCATCGACCAAAGCCTTAATTGTTCGTGATTCTTGGAGAATAATTCTGGCTCCCTCTTCAACCGCCTCCGAGGCTGCAGCCTCCTCCTTTTTTAAAGTTTTTAGAATTCTTTCGGCGGACAGCTGAATTGGGGTTAGGGGATTCCTAATTTCATGGGCCACTCTTTGGGCAACTTCCTTCCAGGCAGCCACTTTTTGAGCTTGAATGAGCTGAGTCAGGTTATCGAGAACAATAATGAGCCCCGAGAAAGTGTTATCGGCTAAGCGAAGAGGAATCAAAGTCAGGGCCAAGGTGGCCGTCTGACCATTAGCGACAATGGTCACTTCCTTGGCTCCGAGGCGAGCTCTATTCTTCAGCCCCCATTCAATATAGTGATTAAGCTCCTGAAACCGGGAATCTTGCAGGACTTCTTGGTAGCTCCGGCCAACCTGGCTGTCCCGCGGAAGAGCCAGCATTTCTCGGGCCGAAGGGTTGATGGTCATAATTTGGCCCACTTCGTTTAGCGTAATGACTCCAGTGGTAATGTTATAAAGGATTGTTTCCGTATAACGCCGTCTGTTCTCTAACTCCGAGGTTTTTTGGGCGATATTTTTTTGGCTTTCTCGCAAGTCGGCGATCATCTGGTTAAAGGATTCAATAAGGGTGCCAATTTCGTCCGAAGCCGGGTCTTCGACACGAACGTCGAGGTTGCCGCGGGAGACTTCCTTGGTGGCTAAAGCCAGTTTTTCGATAGGAACAGTGATACTTTTAGCTAAATGAAAGCCAATCCAGCTGGCGGCAAAAACAATTAGCAAGGTTACAAAAAGAAGAGTAATGATGTAGAAGGCTTTCATCGGGTTTTTTTGAATCAGCAACAGGCGATAGCGCTGAATATAAGTGCTGATATTTTGGATTTTCTGGGCATAACTCCGCGGAATAAACTTGCCGGTGGCAATAAAGACATTGCCCAAATCAGGCACCGAGAAAGATACCCCGCGACGAACCATCTCTCCCTGGCCCATTAGTTCTGTACTCTGGAACATTTCTCCCAGGTGGGCCCGTTTAATCATGTTGGGCTGGATGGGACGATAATCCTGAAGCGGTAAATTAGGGTTGAGGTAAGTAAAGAGCTCCTCGTCTTCAAGGTAAACGCCAATCTCATCCAGTTGGTATTCCGTGAGCTTGCTCCAGATAAAATCGCGCAGTAACAGACGGTTTTCTAAAGCGGCAAGTTTTTGCTTGCGGACAGTCTGAGCTAATTGCAATGCATAATGATAAGTAATATCGCCCGTCGTGGTGTAAAAACCGTCCGCCACCTCCTTGGTGTCGGCCAAGATCTTATCAAAGGGAGTTTGGAACCAGCGTTCGATGTTGCGACTAATGAGGTCGGAAGCAAATAAGAAAAGCAGCAGCGTCGGAATGAGAGAGAGGCCGATGAAAAAAAAGACTAACTTTGTCTTAAAATGGGCTCCCACAACTTTATGTTTTCTTTCTAAATAGAGCTTGGCTAAGTTCCTCCCCAGGACAAAAAGCAGGATAAGGAAAAGCAGCAAGACAATAATCTGAAGAGAGGAGAGAAGAAGATTGGTAAAAGAAGTCGGAGAAAACTCCTGCGTCTCGCGGATGAAGAACTCGATGGTAAAGAAAAGAATAACCAGCAAGACAATGACTACCCCGATGAGGCGGGCACCTTTTTGTTTGGTTTGTTCCATGGCTTTTAAGGTTGAATGGAGTCAGTGAGCCCGGCCGGAGACTCGGGGATTGAATCGGATTGAGATTCCACGAAGTCTTTCAGGTTTTCCAGCGTGATGCGGATATTTTTCACTACCGCTCCGGGGCGACCCAAAGCTTTTCCCTTAAGGCCGTTGAGACTATAGGTCATGCCTCCGGCATTGCCTAAGTGCAAGAGCAGTTCCTTACTGGCCGTAGTCTCAAAAGTTGTGCCCGGACCCTTAATGCCGTCAAGCTTGAGGATTCCGTCAGCATAAACCTGGATCCAGGTTCTTTGGTGGAAGCTGATTTCAAGATGAAGCTCGGTAATCGGGGCCGGAGCGGTGGTTTCTTCGGCTGGCTTTGGAGGCAAAACCAGGGTGGGCAGGGGTTCTTGGATGATAGCGGAGCGGCTGACAATTTGATTTTTCTCCCCACGCGGCCGGAAAAGCCAATAAGAAATGGCTAAGCCTATGGCTAAGATAAGAATGGTTACAGATATTCGGGTGAAGAGGTGGCGTCTGGCTAAGATATCAGGTTCTTTTTTTCGGGGCAGTTCTTCTTTTGGCGGGCAAAGAGCCTCATAGCGTTCCAGAACTGCTTTGTCTTCCAATCCAACATAATTGGCATAGGCGCGGAGTACAGCCCTGATAAAAAAGCCCCCCGGCACAAGGTGAAAGTTATCCGCTTCGACTGCTTGGAGGAAACGGAGGCTGATTCTTGTGGCCCGGGATATCTCTTCCAGGGAAATGCCTCTCTTTTCCCTTTCCTGCTTTAACTCTTGCCCTAAGGAAGCCATTATGAAAATTTTAAGGGAAGAAAGAAGGGGTGTCAACCGAAAGGGCTAATTAGCCAGGAGCTGAAACCTCAGAAAGCTCAGGCCAGGTGCGGCCGGCCTCTTTCTTTTTGACTTTTTTCCCTTTAAATTAAAAGAGAGAATGAATTTAAAAGATACTCACCGCCACTCAAAGTTAATTGATAGGTACCCGGGATGAACTTAGAAAAAGCGCGGCGGGCTCAGCAACTGTTAGCTGAGAAGCTGCGACTTGAGCCGCTACGACGGCCCGTAAATTTTGTCGGCGCCGCGGATTTTGCCTTTGACCGCAATGCCGGGAGAATTGGCGCCGCTCTGGTAGTGATGGATATCAACACCTTAGAAATTGTTGACGAAGCCACGGCGGTGACCAAATCAGCCTGCCCTTATATCCCTGGCTATTTATGTTTTCGGGAGGGGCCGGTTTTTTTCCAGGCTTGGAAGCGAATCATTCGCCAGCCCGAAGTCTGGTTTCTCGACGGCAACGGCCTCGCTCATCCCCGACGTATGGGCTTGGCTTCCTTTGTGGGAGTCATTGCTGATGTGGCCACTATCGGTTGTGCCAAGAGCGCCTTTTTTCGCTTTGAAATGCCCGAGCGGAGCCGGGGCTCTTTTACCATCTACCGGAACCGAGATAATGAACCAGTGGGGTTTTGTGTTCGCACCAGGGAAGACGTGAAACCGGTTTTTGTTTCGCCCGGCCACAGAGTCAGTTTTGATGATTGCCTCTGGTTAACTTTGGAACTGGCTCATTTTCGGCTTCCCGAGCCGCTGCGTCTGGCCCATGGGCGGGCTAAACAGATTTTTCTTCGGCCTTAAATCTTCAGAAAACGGGAAAGCGAGCTAAAGCTACCGAGAAGGCCGATGATTCCACCGCCCAGCACCAAACTGAGAGCTTGGCTTAGGTTAAGGGAGCGGAGCTGGAAAAGTTGTTGAAAAGCTCCCAGACTGTAGCCAATGTAGAGAGGAAAAAGTTTAATGATCAGCCAGAGAAAGGCCAAGGCGACGCCGCTTCCCAGAAGGCCGAGGACAGTTCCTTCTATCAGGAAAGGGAAGCGGATAAAGTTGTTGGTGGCGCCGACCAAACGGAGGATGCTTATTTCGTCCTGACGGGCGATGACACTGAGGCGTATAACGTTAGAGACAATAAGAAGCGAGGCCAAAATCAGAATGCTGGCCAAGAAAACGCCTATCGCCCGGACTATCCGGCCAAAGGCTTCCACCTTTTCTACCCAATCGCGGTTGAATTGGATGTCCCGTACCTTGGGCTCGTGGCGCAGGCTTTCAAGAAAGCGGTCGACGAGGGGAGAGCGAGAATATCTTTCTTGAACCGTGATTTCAAAGGAAGGCGGAAAGGGGTTTGTCCCTAAATCACGCAGCACCGGCTCCAAGTCAGGAAAATTCTTGGCTAAGCGGGCCGCAGCTTCCTCCGGGCTAACATAATCGATTTTTGTTATGAGCGGCGATTGTTTGATTTTGGCTTCGAAGGCTTCTTTTTCTTGCGGACTCAGGCTTTTATCCATGAAAACCACTATGGCTAAGTTATGTACCAGCTCTGTCGCCAAATGCTGGAGATTATTGGCAAGAGAAATAAAAATCCCCAGAACGAGGAAAGAAAAACTAATGATTAATAAAGAAAATAGATGCCGGCCGCGGTTTTGCCACAGATTGGTGGCGGCTTCGCTGAGGCCGTAGCTTATTTTTTCGAGGATGGCAGAACTTCCTTTCCGCTCAGTTTGCCTTTGTGCAGAAAGAAGATTTTTTCGCCAAAATGGCGGATAAGTTCCCGGTCATGGGTACAGACGATAACCGTGGTCCCCCGGCGATTTATTTCCTTGAAAAGGCTCATGATTTCAAAGGCCAAATCGGGGTCTAAATTGCCCGTCGGCTCGTCAGCCAGAAGTATCTTGGGCTCGTTAACGATGGCGCGGGCAATGGCCACCCGTTGCTGTTCGCCGTAAGAAAGATGGGAAGGTAAGTCCCACATTTTGTGGTGCAAATTGACAAGACGCAGGGCATTAAAAACGCGGCGCCGCATTTCTTTGTTCGCCAGACCGAGGACACGAAGGGATATGGCCACATTATCGAAAACGCGGCGCTGGTAGAGGAGGCGGAAATCCTGGAAGACAATCCCCATGGTCCGACGGAGGCGGAAAATAAGATGGTCGGGTATCTTTAAGACGTTGACGCCGTCGATGACAATCTGGCCCTGCGTGGGCAAGATTTCCCGAAAAATGACCTTGAGGAGAGTGGTTTTTCCCGAGCCACTGGGCCCGGTGATGAAGCAAAAATCACCCCGGCGAATGGTCAGGGAAATATCAGCCAGAGCCCAATCTGGTTTTTGATATTGTTTCCAGATATGGTAAAGCTCAATCATGACCCGGTGGTTTGTTGAGTTTAGCCCGAAGCAGCGCTTCAATTAACTGAGGGTCAGCTAAACCCCGCGTCTCGCGCCTCACCTGCCCGACAAAAAAACCCAGGACTTGCGTTTTCCCCTGTTTGTATTGATTGACTGGTCCAGGGTTTTTTTCTAAGACTCGGTCAATGATGGCCTCTAATTCCGTCTCCTCAAAGACTCGGGATAATCCTTTTTCTTCCACAATCACTTCTGGCGAGCGGGGTTGGCGGAGCATTTCGGGAAAAACAATCTCCTTGGCCGCAGCCATGGTGACTTTTTTGCTTTCCACCAAATTGACCAGTTCCGCTAAAAGCTGGGGGGAGATGGGAAATTGCGTGATGCTTTCGTCGCGTTCCTTAAGTACCCGCAGCACCTCCCGTAAAATCCAGTGGCTAACACTCTTGGGGGAGTGGCAGGCCTTGGCGGCTTGCTCAAAATAATCGGCCAGAGGTCGGGAGGAGGCCAAGATTTTGGCGTCATAGAGAGGAAGATTATAGGCGGCCATCAAGCGCTCAATTTTCTCATGGGGTAATTCAGGCAGGCTGCGCTTGGCGGCTTCGACCATTTCTCTCTCGAGGATTAGCGGTGGCAAGTCGGGCTCAGGGAAATAGCGGTAATCATGGGCCTCTTCTTTGCTCCGCATCGGAAAGGTTTTATTTTCAGCCGGGTCAAAAAGCCTGGTTTCTTGATGGATAACCTGACCCCTTTCGAGAGCTTCCACCTGACGGTGAGCCTCATATTCCAGGGCCTTGTGAAGAAAACGGAAAGAATTCAGGTTTTTTATCTCAGTTTTGACGCCCAGTTGCTCACTGCCTCGCAGTCGGATGGAGATATTGGCATCACAGCGGAGGCTGCCTTCTTCCATGTTACCGTCGCAGATTTCAAGGTAGAGAAGAAGCGTTCGCAGGGCCGAAAGAAACTCTACCGCTTCTTCGGGGGAGCGAATCTCAGGTCGACCGACAATCTCCAGAAGCGGAACCCCACAGCGGTTAAAATCAAGGCTGCTCCTTTTATCGGAATCGGGAAGGCCGTCATGAATTGATTTTCCGGCATCTTCTTCTAAATTCATTCTTTCTAAAGGGACAGCTTTTTTCCCTTCCGCAGTAATAAAGATAATTTCGCCACCCGTGGCGATGGGGTGTTCGTATTGCGTAATCTGATACCCCTTTGGTAAGTCGGGGTAAAAGTAGTGTTTGCGGCTGAATTCCGAAAACTGATTAACGGTGGCGCCGACAGCCAAGGCGAATTTGAGGGCCATAAAAACTGCTTCTCGGTTGAGGACGGGGAGAGCGCCAGGCAAGCCCAGGCATACCGGACACGTTTGGGTATTAGGCGGCTGACCATAGGCGGTGCTGCAACCGCAAAAAAGCTTGCTTTTAGTCAACAATTGAGCGTGGATTTCCAAGCCGATGACGGCTTCGTATTTGGCGAAATTTATCATAAAAAAGTAATTTTTAGCGGGCAAAAAGAAACATGAACCAGCCAAAAAGAAGGGCGCCGCCCACCATGATTAAGAAAAGGGAAATCATATAGCGAAGACGACTTTTGAGGTCATGGCGGCGTAACAAGCCGAGAACGACAGAGACCAGCCCAGCATAAACAACCATTGAGAGCAAATGGCTTTCAAATTTCATGTTTTCTTACCTCGAGCCAGGTCAAAAGCGTCAAGGGCGACAAGGTAGTTAAGAAGACCCGCGCCAGCCAGATAGGCGGTGCCAAATTCAAAAGTTGGTCTTTCTAACACCCCCCGGCCGAAAGGAATTATTCGAGCCAAAAGATAAAGCAGGCTATTCCCCAGGTCGGCAAAAAAAGCCAAGACAGTGAGAGGGTTTTCCAGCTGAAAGGGGTATATCTTGCCTCCCATCGCCAGTCCCAAACCAGCCATGCCGCCAATGCAGAGGAAAAAAAGTAGACCCCGGATTATTCTTTTTTGGATAATATGACCAAGCCCGGGAACTAACCAGCCGGCGAAAAAAAGGAGCACTGGCTTTAATCTCATTTTTTAAGGAAGAATCTTAATCTAATTTTAGTTCTAAATCAAGTGACTTTCAGTATAATGAATGCATGCCAGAACTTCCTGAAGTAGAAACAGTTCGTCGCTCCCTTGAACCCCTGATTAAAAAACGGACTATCTGCCAGGTGGACCTAAGATGGTCCTGCCTGCTTAAAGAAACCCGACTCGCCACGCTTCAGGGCTTAGTGGGGTCTCGCTTCTTAAGGGTGCGGCGCCGTGGCAAAACGCTTCTTTTCGATTTGGACCGAGGTCAGACGATGCTCTTTCATCTCAAGATGACAGGCCAACTTTTTTTGACCTCGGCCGCTGAGCCGATAGATAAACATGACCGGCTAATTCTGAAGTTGGATTCGCCCCTGGAGCTTCGTTTCCGCGACTCGAGAAAATTTGGCTACCTGATGATTTTTCCTACGGCGGCCGAGGCGAAAGTAAATCCTCTAAGCTCGCTCGGACCCGAACCTGATTCTGTAACCCTTGAGCAATTCATCTCGCTTTTAAGTGGGCATAAGGGAAAAATCAAGCCGCTTCTCCTGCGTCAGGATATTATTGCCGGGATTGGCAACATTTATGCTGATGAAATCCTCTACCGAGCCCGAATTAATCCTGAAAAACCGACCTCTCAACTTAACCGGGCTGAGTTCAGTCGTGTTTATGAGTCTATGAAGGAAATCCTATCTCGAGCGATTCGCTACCGGGGAACTACAGTTCGCACTTACCGGGACGGCCTGGGAGAACAAGGTGATTATCAACGCCGCCTTCAAGTTTATGGCCGAGAAGGCAAGAAGTGTCCTGCCTGCGGACAGACCATCGAACGAAAGAAAGTAGGAGGCCGGAGCGCCTTTTTTTGTCCTCGCTGCCAGCGCCTTAAACCATCTTCACCACAGAGCCATAAAAAATAAAAATTTTTTTTAATCCTTTTCCATCTGGTGGGGCTTAGATGGCATCAGGTGTCATCAATTTTTCCTCTATTTTTCTAAGGGGCCGCTGGCGTGGGAATGCCTGACTGGAGTCCTTTGGCACAGGCAACTCTTTCCAGGAAAGATGGAAATTAAGGGCCTTAATCGATCTTAACTGAGATGAACCAATAAAAGACCATTCATCGCGTCAGGGCTTTTTCGCCAAGAACATGATGATCTGTTAGGCGCCTGGAAATCTTTTGTTTTAGCCTAAGAAAGTCGGATGAACCTAAAAAGTACTTTTGTCCTCGACTGAAGACTCTTTTTAAGCGAAAAGAATAGTAAGCACCGATGATAAAAAAGCGCTGAAGCTACTATGCTTTTTAAGCAGCATGGGGGAAGGATTGACATAATAATTTTATTAAATATAATAAAATATTCATAAAAAATGAAAGAGATGGACGAAATTGATCCCTCGCCAAAAAGGCCCTCTTTTTCTGAGGAGTTTGGAGCTGATTAGAAGAGGGATATTTTGTAAGCTGAAAGAGCCTTAGACGTGAAGCAATCTTATTTCAGGAGATGACAATGGCTCAGTTAGATTGGCCAGCGGTTTTATCCTTAGCTATATCCCGAGAAGAAGAAGCCGCCGCTACCTACCACCGCCTTCAAGCGATAGCCACCGACCCGGCGACAAAACAACTCCTTTTAGAGCTGGAGGAAGAGGAGAAAAAACACAAAAAGAAGCTCGAGACTTTAGACCAGGAAGATTTACTTTCTTCAGAAGTTCCAGAGGTTGAAGACCTCGGGCTCACGGACAACTTGATTGCCGAACCACTTTCGCCCGAACTTTCCCTCCAGGATGGGCTGATTTGGGCGGCGCAAAAGGAAAAACAAGCTGCTCTCTTTTATGCCGCCTGGGCGAAAAAAGTCCGCTCGCCTCAGCTTAAACGCTTGTTCCGCTTCCTGGAAAAACAGGAAAAATCTCATAAGCTGCGCCTCGAGCTGGAATATGAAAGACAGTTTCTGCCCGAAGATTAAAGATAAAAAAGATTAATTTACCTGGATTTTTTATTTAGATTATAAAATAATTTGGATAAAGCAATATAATTAGAAAGGATTGCCATTAAAAAGGAGGGAAAATGGCCGACTTAGAAAAATGGGAATGTACTGCCTGCGGTTACATCTATGACCCAGAGAAGGGCGACCCGGATAACGGGGTCAGTCCAGGAACCCCCTTTGAGTCTTTGCCCGATGATTGGGTTTGCCCGCAGTGCGGAGTCAGTAAAGATTTTTTCCAGAAAATGGGAAGCTAAGCAAGGTTTAAACGACAATGCGGGTAGTCATCGTTGGGAATGGAGTGGCCGGAACGATTGCCGCCAAAACTCTCCGGGAATTAGATTCCCAGGTGGAGGTCGTAATCTTAGCCGAGGAAAATTGCCCCTATTATCCTCGTCCTAACCTGATTGAGTTCATTTCCGGCCAGCGGCCGCTGGAGAAAATGTTTGCTTTTCCCGAAGATTGGCATAAGCGGCAAAGAATCGAGGTTTTTTTAGGCGCCGCGGTAAATCGCCTCGATTTAGAACAAAAAGAAGTCGAACTAATTAGCGGTCAGAAAGAAAAATTTGATGCTCTCCTTTTGGCCTGTGGGGCCAGCGCGGGAATGCCACCGCTTAAAGGGGCGGACTTAAAGGGGGTTTTTACCCTCCGCACTCTCGATGATGCGCAAAAAATCCTAAATTATTTAGCCCAAAGGAATAAAGTTGTAGTCATCGGCGGTGGGATTCTTGGCCTGGAAATCTCCCGTGGGCTCAAGTTACGGGGCGCCGAAGTAACAGTTATCGAATTTTTTGACCGGCTCTTACCAAGGCAACTGGATTTTCCCGGGGCCCGGCTTTTGCAGAAACAGATTGAAGCCTTTGGCCTGA
>Ga0207433_10003443_pt1 | contig 30540 bp, 29 predicted proteins | sample YelNatPaOPGAMG01_FD_187559 | JGI IMG/M metagenome (GOLD analysis project Ga0207433, IMG submission 187559) | Hot spring thermophilic microbial communities from Obsidian Pool, Yellowstone National Park, USA - OP-RAMG-01 (SPAdes) (version 3) | ecosystem: Environmental > Aquatic > Thermal springs... | reverse complement strand
TGTCTGCCATAGCCTTCGCTTGCTCCGCTGGTGTGCCTCTCCCGTATGGCTGGGCAGGTTGTGTGAATAGATTACCTACAGTTTGGGCAAGATAATTCATATTACCCCTTTCTTACTTTCTTTCTCATCGGCAAGAAAGAAAGTAAGAAGTGTTTTTCCTTTTTTGGATATTTGCAAAAATAAAAGGGAATAAAGATTTTCAAGATAGCTTTTGCAAAAAGCGACCCTTTTGTTGCCATACAAAAGAAAGTGAACAATAAGTTCATTCTTTCTTGCCACAATTTTACAAAAACTGAAATTTCTGGTAAAATTTTAGCCTGATAATTTTAAACTCGAGAGGTGATGTATGGAATTTACCCCAGAATTCATTGAAAGCCTTTCGATTGACCCTGTCAAAATTATTAAAAAGATTTCTGAAGATCTTTCAATCCCATTGAATAAGGTAAATGCCACAATAAATCTTTTGAAAAATGACAACACAATTCCATTTATAGCAAGATACAGAAAAGAAGTTACTGGCGGACTTGCCGAAACAGAAATCAGGGATATTTCTCACCTTTTGAATTATCTTGAAAACCTTGAAAATAGAAGAATAGAGATAATTAAAAGTATTTACAGGGATGGCAAGCTTACAGAAGAACTTTACTCAAACATTTTGAAATGCACAACGCTTACCGAGCTTGAAGAACTCTACGCTCCATTCAAGAAGAAAAAAAAGACAAGAGGTATGATAGCTATCGAAAAGGGACTTGAAGAACTTGCAAATCTTATGCTTAAGCTTGAAAATATTGAGATAGAAGCAAAGAGATTTATCAATCCAGAAAAAGGTGTAAACACCGTAGAAGAGGCCCTGGCAGGAGCAATGGATATTATTGCTGAAAGAATTTCTCAGGATATAGACAACAGAAACATTCTTAAGGATTACATATACTCTAATGCGAAAATTAAGACTAAAGGATTAAAAGATGAAGCTACAAGCGTCTACAAGATGTATTATAACTTCGAGGAGAAACTGAAGGAATTAAAACCACATCATATACTTGCAATAAACAGAGGAGAAAGGGAAGAAGAGCTTTCAGTTGAAATACACTATGATGAAGAGAAAGTCTATTCTCTTGTAATTGAACGATATGAAAAACCAAATCAATACGTGGAAAAGGCAATTAGAGATGGACTAAAACGACTCCTTATTCCTTCTGTTTTAAGAGAAATAATGTCAAAAAATACAGAAAAATCCGAGGAGCATAGTATAAAGATATTTGCCGAGAACTTAAGACAGCTACTTATGCAGCCACCTATAAAATCAACAAGGGTTCTTGCTATAGACCCTGGAATTAGAACTGGTTCTAAAGCCGCAATTATTGATGAAACAGGCAAGTATCTTTCTCATTTCGTCTTTTATCAGGAGAAAGAAGAAGAGGCAGCAAGATTAATTGCAGATGCAGTTAAAAAATATAACATTCAGCTTATAGCAGTTGGTAATGGTACAGGTACGCATGAAGTTCAGAAGGTTGTGTCTAAGGCTATAAATAACTACAACCTTGGTATAAGTTTTACTGTTGTAAGTGAGGATGGAGCTTCAGTATATTCAGCTTCGGAAATTGGTGTGGAGGAGTTTCCAGATCTTGATGTTACTATTAGAGGAGCTATATCAATAGGCAGAAGGATTCAGGACCCACTTGCAGAGCTTGTTAAAATTGACCCAAAGTCCATAGGTGTGGGAATGTATCAGCATGATGTAAATCAGAAAAAGTTATCCGATGCACTGGATGAGGTTGTAGAGTCTGTTGTAAATAATGTCGGTGTGAATATTAATACAGCTTCATACTCACTTTTGAGGTATGTATCCGGTATAACTCCATCACTTGCAAGATCCATAGTCACTTTCAGAAACACTGCTGGACTTATAAAATCAAGGGAAGAATTAAAAAAGATACCTGGCTTTGGTGAGAAAACCTTCGAACAGGCAGCAGGATTTCTTAAAATTCCAGAGAGCAGTGATCCACTTGACAATACCTGGGTTCATCCTGAAAATTATGCCGTTGCAAGGGAGATTCTTAAGATTTTAAAAAATAAAAATGAAATTTCAAAATCAGAAAAGGAACTACTATCAAAAAACCACAATGTAAGTATAGAAGTTATTGATGAAATTATAGAAGAATTAAAAAAACCCAATAGAGATCCAAGAGAAGATTATCCCAAGCCAGTTTTGCAACAGGGGGTAGTCAATTTTGAAGATCTTAAAGTTGGAATGAAGGTTACAGGAAAGGTGAAAAATGTAGTTGATTTTGGAGCTTTTGTGGACATTGGAATAAAGGAAACGGCTTTGATTCATATCTCTGAGATTTCTCATAACTTTATTAAGCATCCTTCAGAAGTTTTAAAGGTAGGGGATATAAGAGAATTTAAAATAATCGACCTTGATCCTTTAAGAAGAAGGATTTCTTTAAGCCTTAAAGGTGAAGAACCCCAAAAGAAGCAAAAACAAAAAAATTATGCGCCCGGAACTATTGGAAGTTTCTTAACTAAAAGGTAGTGATGTTTTCAAAAAGATTAAACTATCCATTTTATGAAAATGAGCTTTCAGAATTACTTAAAAAAGTAGAACTTGGCAGGGTTTTAAATTTTATTGAATCAAATCCTACAAAAGTTTCTTTACCATATCCTGAAGAACTTATAGCTGTTTTTGTGGATAGAGAAAACTTATTTTATAATCCTGATCCAAAGGGTTTAAAGAAAGCAAGAGAAGTAATACTTAAATATTATCAGGATAGAAAGCTATCAATAGATATAAAGCAGATATACATCACTTCAGGGACAAGTGAGGCTTACAGTTATATCTTTAAATTGCTATGCGACCCAGAAGACAATATTTTGATACCGAATCCAGGATATCCACTTTTTGAGTATTTAGCCTCTTTAGAATGTGTAAGGACAAAGCCTTACAGGCTTGAGTATGTTCATGGCAGGGGATGGTTTATAGATTTTGATGATATCAAAAGAAATATTGATGGTTTTACAAAGGCTATAGTTGTTATCAATCCAAACAATCCAACTGGTTCATATGTAAGGCATGAAGAAAAAGAAAAACTTGTAGAGATAGCTAAAAGATATAATATTTCTCTAATTTCAGATGAAGTTTTTTATGACTTCAAATTGAACCAGGATAGTTTTCCATCTTTTGCTAGTGAAAGTAGAGTTTTATGCTTTACGCTTTCCGGTATTTCAAAGATTTTAGGTTTACCACAGATGAAACTATCCTGGATAATAGTAAATGGACCTGAAAGTTACAAAGAGGAAGCCTGTGAAAAACTTGAAGTAATTTCTGATACATTCCTTTCTGTATCCATTCCTGTTCAGAATGGCCTGGAAAAACTGTTTTCTTGCTGTAAGGTTGTGACAGAAAGTATAAAATTTAGGATTAAACAAAATTATGAGTTTATTAAAAGTGCTTTAGCAAAAACTCCACTGAGGGTTCTTGATACAGAAGGCGGATGGAATGCAATCATAGAATTGCCAAGGGTGATAAGTGAGAGGGAGTGGGTGGAAAAATTGCTTTTAGAAAAAAATACTCTTGTTTACCCGGGATATTTTTTTGATTTTGAAAAAGAGGCATATATTGTTGTAAGTCTAATTGTGGAGGAAAAAAAGACCGAAAAGGGAATTGAAAATATACTTTCATTGTATGAAAAATATGCTTGATTTTTAACATACAATTTATTCTTTTTTAACAAAGGCTTAACACTATTTAAATAAAATAAAACCAAATAAAGTGGAGAGAAATTTATGGAAAAGAAGAAAGTTCTTTTTGTCTGTGTGCACAACTCAGCAAGGAGTCAGATGGCGGAGGCTTACTTAAACAAACTTGGTGGAGAAAAGTTTTTTGCAGAAAGTGCAGGTCTTGAACCTGGAATTTTAAATCCCCTTGTTGTGAAGGTAATGGCAGAGGATGGAATTGATATCTCTGGAAATAAGACTAAGAGTGTGTTTGATTTTTTCAAAGCCGGTAAGACTTATGAATATGTTATAACTGTTTGCGACACTGAGGCAGCTGAAAGGTGTCCTATCTTTCCAGGAAAAGTGATAAGATTCCACTGGTCATTTCCTGACCCATCATCTTTAGAAGGCACTGAAGAGGAAAAACTTGAAAAAATTAGAAAAATAAGGGATGATATAAAAGCAAAAGTTATCGATTTCATAAAAACTGTGGATTAAAAAACAAGGAAAAGTATGAATCCTTCAAGATTGATTTTTATTATTGAAGATGAAGCTGAGATTGCAACTCTTTTGAAGATAACACTTGAGAAGGAAAAGTATAAGGTAAGGCAATTTGAAAATGCGACAAATTTTCTTTCTGAAGTTTCAAAAAAGAAGGAGATACCTTCGCTGGTTATACTGGATTTGATGTTGCCGGATCTTGATGGTTTTGAGGTGTGTAAGTTTTTAAAAAGGGACGATGTTTATCAGAAAATACCGGTAATAATGTTAACAGCAAAAAGTGAGGAAATGGATAAGGTTTTGGGACTTGAGATTGGTGCGGATGATTACATAACGAAGCCCTTCTCAATAAATGAACTTAAGGCAAGGATAAAAGCAGTTTTAAGAAGGCAAGAAAATGTTGAAACACAAACTCAGTCAATAAGAATGATAGAGGGATATAAAGTTGATTTTAACAGGCTTGAAGTTAGCAAGGATGGAGAGAAGATCGAACTTACAACAACTGAGTTTAAGATACTTGATCTTCTTTCAAAGAAGAGAGGCTGGGTTTACTCAAGAGAGCAGATTATAAATTATCTCTGGGGACATGAGAAGTATCCTACCGAAAGGACAATAGATGTTCACATAAACAACTTAAGGAAAAAACTCCCCGATCTAAACGAAAAGATTGTTAATGTAAGGGGGGTAGGTTATAAACTGGAAGAATAGAGAATGGAGAAAAAGTTTTTAAAATTTTATGTCAGGTTTACCATTCCTTTGCTTTTTGCCTTTCTTGTTATAGTTTTCAGCGGCTACTCTGTAATGACATTCTTCTACTTGAATTCCATAAAAACCCTGGCTGAATCGAAAAGAAAAATTCTTACATCATTTCTTGATAATGGGCTTGAAAATGTAATTTTTAAAGAAATACTTTCACTTGAAAAAATTGAAGTCTTTGAAAATGTGGACTTATTTTATAAAAGAATATCAGAACAAAATTTTTTCTCTGTAAATGAGAATATAAAAATAGATTTTGCAACGAGTAGTGTATTTATTACTGGAAAAACGGCTGGCAATAGGTACTTTCTTGCAAAATTCAGTTTTCTTGAAAGGAAAAATGACTTTGATAGAAGGATTTTTTATTACATCATTATAAGCTCTTTAATTTTTATTGGCGTAGCTTTTTACAGTTATTCATTCTTTAAGAAATTTGAAAACAAGTTAATCCGTCTTGCAGGAGAAATTAAATCTGGTAAAACTGGTAGTGTAATAAATCTGGAAAATGAATTTTATCCATTCTTTAAAGAATTTCAGGATTTGACTATTCTTGAAAATAAGGAAAAACTTGACTTAAATACCACTTTAAGTATTTTTAAAAATATTTTAAACAGGGTTGATGAAGCTGTTTTTGTAATTGATGTAAATGAAAACATAGTCTTTGCAAATGAAAGGTTTAAAGAAATTTTTTATCCCTACTCAGAAAATAAGAAATACTGGGAAGTTATTCTTGAAAATAGCTTTATAGGATTTGTGGAAGATAGAATCTCAACTTTTTGCAGGATACAATTCAGGAATAGAATTTTTGAGCTGGAAAAGTTTTTTTATAATTCATTTTTAGCAGTGAAGATAAAAGATGTATCAGAGCTCGAAAGACTTGAAGAGAAGAAAAGAGAATTCATTTCCTATGTCTCCCACGAGGTAAGAACTCCCTTGACTGTAATAAAAGGCTACCTTGAACTTATTGATTCTGAAAAGGATATAAAGAGGATAAAGAAGTTTACTGGCACGGTTTTGAAAAACATTGACAGGATAATAAAACTACTTTCTGAAGTACTGAGGCTTTCTATTCTTGAGGAGTCTAAAATTGAACTTGAGAAGTCATCTTTTGATCTTAATGATGTTTTCAAAGAGATTGCAAGTTTTTATGAGCCGAAACTTATGGAGAAAAGAATCAGAGTAAATTTAGAATCTTATGGTAACAGTGTTATTCTTGCAGACAGAGATAAAATTGTGGAGCTTTTTTCAAACCTTTTTGACAACTCTGTAAAATTCACAGAAGATGGAGTTATTTCAATAATAATCAAAAACAGGAATGGTTTTGTAGAGGTAGAGTTTTCGGATAGTGGCGAGGGAATAGATGAAAAGGACTTGCCTTATATTTTTGATAAATTTTATACAGCTAAGTACAGGGAGAAAAAAGGCTTTGGACTTGGCCTTTCTATTGCAAAAAGAATTGTTCTTCTACATAATGGAAGCATAAAAGTGGAAAGCAAAAAGAATTTCGGTACAAAATTTACTGTAATCCTTCCAGAAAAATAATAAATTTCATTTTTTAAAAAAATTTTTTTGTAAAACTATTGCATTTTTTTTGTAGATAAGTAATAATATTATAGTAGTAATTTTTTTTCTACTATTTTTTGGAATTCAGTTAAAAAGCAGGATTGGGAGGGGTGATGAAAAAACTTGTCTTGTTTTTGCTTTTGCTCTCTTTTTCTCCTGTGGTAAGCTACTCGCAGGAAGCGGGCAGAATACCAATTCCAACCATAAACATTGGAGTACAGGAGGCAAAAACTCCCCGTCAGGTAGCTTTGTCCCTTCAAATATTATTTCTCATTACAATAATTTCTCTTGCACCTACTCTATTAATTGTGCTTACATCTTATATAAGAATTTACATAGTGTTGTCCTTTGTGAGCAGGGGTCTTGCAACGCAGACAATTCCCCCGAACCAGATTATCGTAAGCCTTGCCCTTTTTATGACTTTGTTTGTGATGTTTCCGACATTTTCAAAATCCTATCAGGATGGCATAAAGCCCTATCTTGATGGAAAAATTTCTCTTGAAGAAGGCTATAAAAAAGCAATTCAGCCAGTTAGAGAGTTTATGTTCAAACAAACAGCAGAAAGATACATATACAGATTTGTAAAAATGTCAAAACTTCAAAGACCAAGGACACCGGATGATGTTCCAACTTATGTTCTTATTCCGGCGTTTATTCTCAATGAACTTACAATCTCTTTTTATATGGGAATGATAATACTTTTACCATTTACCGTAATTGATGTAATAGTGGCAAGTGTATTGATGTCGATGGGTATGATGATGTTGCCACCTATTATGATATCTTTCCCCCTGAAATTGCTTCTGTTTTTGCTTGTTGATGGGTGGGATTTACTTATAGAAAAATTAATAATTAGCTTCAGGATGTAGGAGTTTTTATGTCTCAGGGGCTTTTGCTTTCTATAATGAATATGACATTCTATGAGATTATAATTATAAGTTTGCCACTTTTAGGTTCAGCTATGCTAATAGGTTTGATTGTGAGTATTTTTCAAGCCACAACTTCCATACAGGAACAGACTCTTACTTTTGTCCCCAAAATGATTATAATTCTTCTGTTGCTTATTATAATTGGACCTTTTCTGGTTAATCATATGATAGATTTTACGAAAAATCTTTTTAATTTGATAGGAAGGGCAAGAATGTAAGATGAAGTTGTATGATGTTTTTGTAAACTATTTTCAGATTTTTTTGATTGTCCTTACTCGATGTATAGGCCTTTTTATGTCTGCACCTTTTTTTTCCGGTATAGCTATGCCCTTTAGATTTAAGTTAGGGTTTTCATTTTTTGTGGGGCTTGTAAGTGTTCCACTTGTCATAGGAATGGGGGTTAAGTACCCGGCTGATCTTGCCACACTTGGAGTAAGTTTAATTTCGAATTTTGTCTTCGGGACAGCCGTGGGATATTTTGCTTACTTTATAGTTTCTTCTTTTCAGCAATCAGCACAGATATTTGCTCTTGAAATGGGACTTGGTATGAATGAAGTTGTTGATCCAATTTCAGACATACAAATTCCAGCTATTGGCAATGTTCTGGGTATCCTTATACTGTTTACATTTTTGAGACTTGATGGACATTTTTACCTTGTAAATCTCGTGGTTGAAAGTTTTAGAAAAGTGGAGTTAATAGATAAAAGCATAGTAAACATTTTCTTAAAAGGGCTTCTTTCTGCTTTGATTGTTATGTTTGAAATAAGTATTAAACTTGCTTTACCAGTAATTGCTGTGACAATGCTACTTGATATATCTATGGGATTAATCTCAAGGGTTGCACCACAGTTCAATGTTATGATTATGGGGTTTAATATAAAAATGGTTGCGGGTTTCCTTATTGTGTGGCTTGTTATGCCAGTTTTTATGGATGTTGGTGAGGCTGTTATTAGAGAATTATTCACTTCTTCAAGACAGTTGATTGAATGGATGGGGGTAAAGTAGTGGTATATCTAAGCCAGCTGGATTTTGAAGCTCTGGTTGAAAATATTGTCTTAACAAAGAAGTATACCTTTGATTTGCAATTATTTGCTGCCGAAGACGAAGGAAGAACCGAAGAACCTACAGAATACAAAAAGAGAAAGGCAAGAGAAGAAGGTCATATACCAAAATCCCAGGAACTTACGGCAATTATAGTTTTCCTTGCAAATTTCTGGGCTCTTGCACTTATTGGTGAATTTGTCCTTAGAACATTATGGAATCTTATGAGGTATTATCTTGAGAATATAGGTCAAATTAAAATTACAAGAGGAAATCTTTTCTTTATATTTACTGAAATGCTCTGGATTTCTTCAGGAAGTTTATTGCCGTTTCTTCTAACGGGAATTATCTTTGCAATCCTCGGGAATGTTATACAGGGAGGGTTTATTTTTTCGACAAAAAGAATTTCATTTAATTTTGGAAAAATTTTTTCCAATATACCGGTTAATCTTTCCAAGATGTTCTGGTCAAGGGAGGCTTTTTTTAACCTTTTTAAATCACTGGTAAAAGTAGTTTCTGTTTTTACGATAGTTTTTTTGATATTAAACAATGAAATAGCAAAGTTACTTAGTTTTTCAAGAATGAGTGTTACTGATTCTTTTTTACTTCTGTGGAGAATAATATTCTGGTTTGTAAGTTTTGCAGGAATAATTTTACTTATTATTGCTGTGCTTGATTACATATTTCAGAGATGGATATACCTTGAATCTTTGAAGATGACAAAACAGGAATTGAAAGAGGAATTCAAGGAAATGGAAGGTAATCCTGAAATTAAAGCAAAGATAAGGGAACTCGAGAGAAGACTTCTTTCAGGTAGAATGCTTAGAGAAGTTCCAAAGGCTGATGTTGTTGTCACAAACCCCACTCACATTGCTGTGGCTTTAAAGTATGAACCTGATTATATGAATGCACCTGTTGTTGTTGCAAAGGGTGAAGGTAGAATGGCGGAGAGAATAAAGGAGATAGCTAAAGAGAATGGAGTTTATGTGATAGAGAATAAACCCCTTGCAAGGGAACTTTATAAGAAGGTGGAAGTAGGAGAAGAAATACCACCGGAGTTTTTTGTTGCAGTGGCAAAGATATTATCTATTGTTTACCAGATGAAGGGAAGTGTTGCTGCATAAATTTTAAAGTTTTACTTTTTACTGGAGGAATAAAGTGGCTAACAGATTTCTATCACTTTTAAGCCTTAACAGGATTAAAAATAACCTTGATCTTTTTGTAGCCTTAGCTTTAGTTGTTGTGGTTGTAATGCTTGTTATTCCATTTCCCACTTTCCTTCTTGATTTCTTTTTGATTCTGAATCTGCTTATAAATTTTATGATAATTTTAAGTACAGTTTATGTCAAAAAGCCTTCCGAATTTTCAGCATTTCCGGGTATAATTTTGTTGACAACCATTTTTGGCTTAGGACTTAATGTAACTTCCACAAGGTTGATTCTTACCCAGGGATTGAGTTTTGGGGGAAAGGTAATTAGGGCTTTTGGTGAGTTTGTTGTGGGTGGAAATTATGTTGTTGGTATCACAATCTTTTTAGTTATTATTGCAATACAGTTTTTTGTAATTACGAAAGGAGCATCGAGAGTTTCAGAGGTTGCTGCAAGATTTACACTTGATGCCCTACCAGGTAAGCAGCTTTCTATAAATGAGGATTTGAATGCAGGACTTATAACTGAAGAGGAAGCAAGAAGAAGAAGGGATGAAGTAAGACTTGAAGCTGATTTTTATGGTGCAATGGACGGTGCATCAAAGTTTGTTTCAGGTAATGTAAAGGTTTCACTTTTCATTGTAGTAATTGATATAGTGATGGGAATAATAATTGGTGTGTTAATGAGAGGAGAAGATTTACAGGCCGCTTTAAGAAGCTATACTCTCTTTACTGTTGGTGATGGCCTTGTTTCCCAGATACCCCAGCTTCTTCTTTCAACAGCCACAGGTATTATTGTTACAAGAACTTCGGCTCGAGAAAAGTTTGGACAGGATGTTGTGCAGCAAATTGCTTATGCACCAAAAGTGCTCTTCATTGCAGGTACTGCTGTCTTTTTGATGGGTTTTGTCCCTGGATTTCCTTTTATAATTAACTTTCTGGTTGGCGCATTTTTTGTCTGGATTGGATACATTATGAGTAGAAAAGAAAAAGAAGAAGCTGAAAAGGAAAGAGAAATAAAGATGAAAGCCCCTCCAGAACAGGTAACAACAGTAGATGATATAGTGAGGGTTGACCCGATAAATATAGAAATAGGATATAATCTTATCCCTCTTGTAGATAAGGAACAGGGTGGAGATCTTCTTGATAGGATAAAACTTATAAGAAAGAGAATAGGATTTGATCTGGGTATACTTGTCCCTCCAATAAGAATTGTGGACAATGTAGCTATAGATGCCTCGGAATATCTGATAAAAATCAGGGGCTCTGAAGTTGCTCGTGGAAGGGTTTATGTAAACCGCTATCTTGCAATGAATCCAAAACTTGATCTCAAAGAGATAGAGGGTATAGAGACAAAAGAACCGGTTTTTGGTATTGAAGCAAAATGGATTGGCGAAGAAGAAAGAGCTAAAGCTGAAAGTTTGGGTTTTGATATTTTTGACCCACCTTCTGTTATTGCCACTCACCTGACAGAGGTTATTAAAAAGTATGCATCCGAGCTTCTTACAAGGCAGGATGTCAAATCGATGCTTGATGCTATCCAGAAAGAATATCCTGTGATTGTAGAGGAGGTTTTGAAACACTCAAGTATTGGAGAGATACAGAAAGTTTTGCAAAATTTGCTTAAAGAAGGTGTAAGGATAAGAAACATGCTTGTGATCTTAGAAACAATAGCAGATTATGCTCCTTCAGTTAAAAATATAGATTTACTGACTGAGTATGTTAGACAGGCTCTGGGTAAGCAGATTGCCTCAGCCTATGTAAGTGAGGAGAAAAAACTTCATGCAATTTTAATAGACCCTGAGCTTGAGGATATTTTAACTGATTCTATTCAGGAAACCCCACAGGGTCTTGTTTCTACACTTGATCCTGAAACAGTAAATAAATTTGTAACCCAGGCAGGTAAAATTATGGAAAATTTAATAAGAGAGGGTATTCAGCCTGTTATTATTTCGTCCCAGAGAGTAAGAAGATTGATAAGAGAGTTGATAGAAAGAAGTTATCCATCTGTAGGGGTTTTATCTTATTCTGAAATTCCAACAGATTTTAGTATTGAACAGGTGGGAATTATAAGTATTTAGTGAAAGTTAAAGTTAGAATAAAATTTGATATTTTTATTTTTTATTTGCAATAAGTACTATAAGGTGTTAAAATTATAAGAAATTAATACATTAAGGAGGGGAATGATGCGTTATGCTGTTTATGAAGGTAAAACCAAACAGGAAGCCATAGACAAAATGTTTATGGCAGCAAGGCTTGAAAATCGAGTTAATGAAACAATGTTAATCAGGACATATCCTGAAGAAAGAAGGAAGTTCTGGGGGCTTAAAAAAGAAGTGGTCTGGATTGCAACAGCATGCATTGATGACGAAAAGATCATGGAAAAAGAGAAGAAAAGCTTGTATGGCAAGAAAAATGTTATTCAACCCGGGCTTTTTGATGAAAATCAGGATATAGCCACAAATTCTGACTACTCTTATTCTCTAAAAAGAGAGGTAAAAAAACCAGTTCAACCTGAAAATGGTGTGTTTTCATCTCTACTTGAAAAAAATAAAAAGCTTGAACAGGAAGTGGAAACCTTAAAAAACTCCCTTCTTGAGATTCAAAACTACATAAAAACTGAGTTTGAAGAAATAAAAGAAGGACTTGTAAAGAATACTCGAAACACTGCAATGGAAAACAAAAGGAAAATAATGCAGGATTTAGAAATTTCACAGAAAAATATTCAATGGGCTGAAGAATTTTTAAGAGAAAAGGAATTTCACCCGGATGTAATCAAGGATATTGTGGAATTTTTGAATATGCAAAAAAGCAGCCTTCTGCTTAATAAAGACAACATACTAAATCTGATAAAAGACTTTCTTAAAACCAATATAGTACAGGAAGAAATAATGTTTGAAAATTACAAGGAGGGACGTGATATAATTTTTATCGGGCCTACAGGTGTTGGTAAGACGGTTACGCTTATAAAGCTTGCAGCACATCTCGCTGTAATAAGACAGAAATCTTTAAGGTTTATTTCTATAGACAGATACAAGGTTGGAGCTGATTCACAGCTGAAGGCCTATGCTGAGATAATGTCTGCTCCATTCTTTCAGATACACAACCGTGAGGAATTTTTTGATTTGTTAAAAAGAGATGATTACGATTATACATTCATCGACACAGCCGGTAAAAGTCCGAAAGACACAATTGTTTTGAAAGAACTTGCCGACTGGATAGAAAAGACGGGTAAGAAGCTTGATGTTCATCTTGTTGTAAGTGCCACAACAAAACCCAAGGATCTGGATATGGTTGCCAGTGGTTATTCTTTAATAGATTATTCCCATATCATCGGGACAAAATTTGATGAAACAGTCCATCTTGGATCAATTGTTTCTTTACTATACAGGACAAAAAAGCCTATTTCTTTTATAACAAATGGTCAGGGCGTGCCGGAAGATTTTGAAATTGCTAATGTTGATAGAATTATTGCCGATTCATTAAAATAGTAAAAATCCATAACGGAAGGTAATTATGTCAACAATTTTAGGTCCAGATCAGGCTGAAGGTTTAAGAAAGTTGATGAAGGAAATTCCCAGAACGAACACAAAAATTATAGCTGTTACTTCTGGTAAAGGGGGGGTGGGAAAATCAAGTTTTTCTTTAAATCTTGGAATTTGTCTTTCAACAATGAAGGATAACCCTAAAAAAGTAATAGTTTTTGATGCAGACTTAGGTCTTGCAAATATTCATATACTTTTAGGGTTTATACCAAAATATAACCTTTTTCATGTTATAAAGGGTCAGAAAAAAATGACAGAAATCATTTATAAATCCGATGCAGGTGTTGATTTTATTGCTGGAGCTTCAGGACTTTCCCAGCTTGCGAATTTAAAGGATGAAGAAAGAGAGAATCTCATTGAGGCTTTGAAAGATATCAGTTATGCAGATTATATTATTGTGGATACAGCGGCTGGAATTACTCCAAATGTTTTGACATTTCTGGCTTCAGCCCACGAGATAATTGTAATTACAACACCTGAACCAACAGCAATTACTGATGCTTATGGGGTAATCAAATCCATAGTTGCAGAAGTAGAGAATCCAGATATAAAACTTGTTGTAAATAGAGTCAAAAATACTACCGAGGCCACCAGGGTTGCAAAGAAAGTTATAGATGTTTGTTCTCAATTTTTAAATGTTAAGGTAGAAAATTTAGGCTTTATTTATGAAGATCAGATAGTCAATGAATCAGTAAAAAAGCAGATACCTTTTGTTCAGATGAACCCTAATCACAACGTAAGCATATGTGTTAACCATATTGCAAGAAGACTGATGAATCTTGAAGTGCCAGAAGAAGATAAAGGGTGGCATAAATTTTTTAAAGCTTTTTTTAAGTAAAAAGATATGGATGAATCATATATACGGAGTTTATTAAAAAAACAGAGAGAATTTTTTTCTACAAATTTAACAAAGAAAGTTTCATTCAGAAAAGCCCAGTTGAAAAAATTGTATGCTTCGATTGTTGAGAATGAAGAAGAAATAAAGAAAGCATTGTTTGAAGATTTTAAAAAGCCTTTTTTTGAAACCTATACTACTGAAATCGGGCTTGTTTTACATGAAATAAGATATATACTTAAGCATTTAAGTAGCTGGGCTCGTCCTGTAAAAGTAAAGTCCCCTTTGTTCTCTTTTCCTTCGAAATCTTTTATTCTCAATGAACCTTATGGTGTTGTATTGATAATATCTCCATGGAATTATCCTTTTCAGCTTTCTATTTCTCCACTTGCTGGTGCAATAGCTGCTGGTAACTGTGCAGTTTTAAAAACCTCACCTTTAGCTATACACACTTCTGGAATACTAAAAAGGATCTTTAAAGAAATTTTTCTTGATGAATATGTAGCACTTATTGAAGGCCACAGAGATGTAAATAAAATACTGCTTTCCCAGAAGTTTGACTTAATATTTTTTACAGGTAGTCCAGAGGTGGGAAAGGTAGTAATGGAGTATGCCTCAAAAAACCTTACACCAGTAGTTCTCGAGCTTGGTGGCAAAAGCCCTGTAGTGGTAACAGAAGATGCAAATGTCAAAATTGCTGCAAGAAGAATTCTCTGGGGAAAGATGGTTAATGCAGGGCAGACCTGTGTAGCACCGGATTATCTACTTGTTCACAACAATGTAAAAGAAGCTTTAATAGAGGAAATTAAAAAACAGATTAAGCTTTTTTATTCTAAAAACTTGAAGGATTCAAAAGACATAGCACATATTGTTTCAGAAAAAAATTATCAGAGATTGATTTCCTACACCGAGGAAGGTAGAATTTTAAATGATTATTATCACCATAAGGGTAATCATTATCTTACTTTTGTTATGATAGATAATGTTTCTTTAGATTCAAAAGTGATGAAAGAGGAAATTTTTGGGCCTGTTTTGCCGGTAATAGGTTTCAGTAATGATGAAGAGGCTATCGAATTCATTTTATCCAGGGAAAAACCACTGGCTTTCTATATTTTTACCAATTCAAAAAAACGAGAAAAATTTTATTTAGAAAGAATTTCTTGTGGTGGAGTTTGTATAAATGAAACTGTAATGCATGTGGCAAATCATCTTTTACCTTTCGGTGGTGTGGGAAACAGTGGAATGGGTAGATACCACGGTAGATTCAGTTTTGAAACCTTTTCTAATAAGAAAGCAGTATTGAAAGGTTCTAACTTTATTGATTTTAATCTTAGATACCCACCTTATACTAAATTTAAGGAATTTCTGGCAAGATTGTTTTTAAGATAGTTTTAACCCAAGTTCATACATTTTTTGAAACACAAAATTTGTAAGATATTGATTTTAAAGGGGGGATTCAATTTCTCTTTTATAAATTGTAGACTAATATCATAGGGTTATAATGTTCTTCCTGACTTCATCGGTAAAATTTTGTAATTTATTACCTGACAAAAAGTTAAGTTTTTTACAAGGCACTACACATACTTTTACCTTATTGGTTTAGCACCTCTTGATTAGTTTATCTCGAAAGGAAGGCTTGACAAGGTTTTATTTACTACTTTGTATATCCTTCTTGCATTCTCTGTTGCAGCTTGAAGGAACTCTCTATCTTTTCCCGGTTTTCGTGTCCTTTAATATGCTAATTCTGGTGAAAATAAACTCGGCTGATGCTCATCTCCAGTTCCGCCTTGATGAATTCAGCAAGCCTTATGAAATGTTTTAATTTTTCTTCATCTTTCGCCATACCAATATGACGAACAATGACTTGCCTTACCTTGCCATCCTTGCAAATTATTGCCCATGCTTTTTTGCCCATTTTCCGATGAAGTCGGGAAATTAAAAAAATGCCCGCAAAATTGCTGATTTGCGGGCAACCATTTTTATATTTTTTTCTTATTTTATGAAAGGAATGAAAAACTTTATACCATAATGAGCTTAAAACTTGAGATTATCTCATCCGCAAGTTGATTTATTGACCTTGCTCCTACAACCCTGTTAATCTGTTTGCCATTTTGAAAAAACAAAAATGTAGGAATTGAATCCACACTGTATTCTGCTGATATAACTGGATTATCATCTGTGTTTATCTTTGCAAAGGTAACTCTACCATTAAATTTTTTAGAAAGCTGTTCCATTATAGGAGCCATCATTTTACAAGGCCCACACCACTCAGCCCAGAAATCCACTACAAGTTTTTCATATTTCTTGAGGGCATTTTTAAAATTAGAATCACTCAGATTGATAATTTCTACTGGATTATCCGGTAAAGGCTCTTCAACAGGCTTTATACTTTCATAATTCGACGATGATACTTTTAAAATCTGGTCAAGAAACTTTTCTTCTGACTGAACCCCTACCATAATAGTAGAAATATCTTCATTTATTATAATTGTAGGAACCGAAGTAAGGCTGTATTTTTGAGCAAGCTGTTCATTTTCCTGTGCCTCAATAATCTCAAGAGAAATATGTTCAGGATTTTCCACAACAAATGCTGAGGAAAGTATCGCTACATATGGACAATAGGGACAGGTGGGTGTAACAAAGACTTGAATTTTAGCCTTTCTGTCTATACTCTTGCATAACTGCTTAGTCTTCGGAGAAAGTCCTGAGTTGCCAGCTGAAACTATTTTAATAATCTCAAGAATTGAATTTGCCTCATGCCCTGCTGGAGTTCCATTAAAGATAATTTCATAACCAAGATTTGCTCCTATTGTAAGAACAGGATCTGTGCTGATACTATACTTTGATGCTTCTTTATGTGGATGAATATTCATTTTCACCTTTTCAGTAAGTTCTCCAAGTTCACTTATGAACTGGATTGTAAACTCTGACATTTCACTATTCTTATCTGTGAAAATATCAATAGTTACATCCCTATCAAGTACATCCACAAAATATGATTTTAAACCTTCTCTTGTTTTTTCGTCAATTAATTTTTGCATAAGTTTCTCCTGAATTTTATTTTATAGTTTAATTATAATCATCTATAGTTTAAAAGTAAAGGAATTATCTAAAAATAATTTTCTTCATTTAAACTCAAAAATACCTGAAATTCAGGTATTTCTTTATTTTTTTTCACTTTTCTGGTATAATTTTAAATAATCTGAAGGGACATTAAAATGGGAGCGCTACTGGAAAAAGTTAAAGAAACGAAGCAAAATTTTCTAAACGACTGGAAGATTTTAAATATTGATGAAAAATTAACTGAGATAGAAAGACTGAAACAGGAAATGAATAAAGAAGATGTATGGCAGGATCACGAAAAAGTAGCCAAAATTTCTTCCCGGGTTTCTGTGCTTGAAAAACAGACTAAGGACTGGATTGAAATTAGAAAAAATATTTTTGACCTTGAAGAACTTGTTGAACTTGCAGAGAAAGAGGATGATGAACAGATGCTTTTGCATCTGAATGAAGAATATGATATCCTTCTTAAGAAACTAAACAGCCTTGAAATTTTGATTATGTTTAAAGATGAGTTCGATAGAAATAATGCCTTTCTCAATATTCATCCCGGGGCAGGTGGGACAGAATCACAGGATTGGGCTGAAATGCTGCTTAGAATGTATCTCAGGTGGGCTGAAAGACACAATTTTGATGCTGAAGTTGTTGATTATCAGGCTGGTGAAGTTGCAGGGCTAAAAGATGTTACAGTTTATGTAAAAGGTGAATATGCTTACGGTTACCTTTCAAGTGAAAATGGAATTCATAGACTTGTAAGACATTCACCCTTTAATGCAAACGATAAAAGACAGACATCTTTCTGTTCTGTAACTGTTATACCTGAAATTAATGATGAAATTGAAGTTAAAATAGACCCGAAGGATTTAAAAATTGATACTTTCAGGGCTGGTGGAGCAGGTGGTCAGTATGTTAATAAGACTGAGTCTGCTGTAAGAATCACCCATATTCCCACAGGAATTGTGGTTTCCTGTCAATCAGAAAGATCTCAACTGCAGAATAGAGAAACCGCAATGAAAATGCTTAAGGCAAAACTTTATGAACTTGAGAGAAAAAAACTCGAAGAAGAGAAAGAAAAAATTACCCCTGAAAAAAAAGCTATAAACTTTGGTAGCCAGATAAGAAGTTATATTTTTCAACCATACACCCTTGTTAAAGATCACAGAACAAATGTTGAAAATAGAAATGTTATGGCAGTAATGGATGGGGAAATTGATGATTTTATAATTTCCTATCTCAAGATGAAAAGTGCAAAGTAACATCATAAGGCAACTGATTATGTCTAAATACAATCTTTTAATATTTTTTACTTCTTTTCTTCTTCTTGGTTGTTCTTCCAAACATAACTACAAAAAATATGAATTCTCAAAAATCTCAATGAATACAATCTTTTCCATAACTATATACTCCAATATTGAGAAGCAAAAATTAGAAAAAATTGTTGATAAAGCCTATAAAGTTGTAGAAGAACTTGAAGAAAAGTTCAGCGTCTCAAAACCAAAATCTATCGTCTCAATCCTGAGTAAAGAAAAAAAAGCCCCTGTAGATGAAGAAATATATTATATTCTTGAATCTGCACGCCAGTTTTATAAAATTTCTTCTAAAAAATTCGACATCACAATTGGAAGCCTTGTCAGATGCTGGGGTTTTTACAATGAAGGTTATAGATTGCCTACAGCCATTGAAATTCTTTCTGCAAAAAGAAAAGTAGGATTTAATAACTTAACTTACGACAGAAATTTTATTAAGGCAAAAGGCGAGGTTTTTTTAGACTTCGGTGGGATTCTAAAGGGTTATGCTGTGGAGAAAGTTGTAAAAACGTTAAAAAACGAAGGGATAGAAACAGGTATTGTAAATGCAGGAGGTAATATAAAGGTTTTTGGTAAAAAACCAGATGGAACTCCCTGGAGAATTGGCATCAGGCATCCCAGAAAAAACGGAGAAATTTATAAGGTCATAGAACTAAATCCCCAAGAAGCCATTGCAACTTCAGGAGACTATGAGAGATATTTCATTACCAACGGTATAAGGTATCATCATATAATCGATCCTGCTACAGGTTATCCTGTAAAAAATGAAATTGTAAGTGTCAGTGTAATTTCCACAAATGCGATGCTTGTAGATGCTTACTCTACTACATTTTTTTTACTTGGAGTTCAGAAATCTAGAAAGATCATCGAAAATAATAAACTGAAGGTAATTTTTTTACTTCAAACCAATGAAAATACACCCCTGGTAGAAATAGATTTTTGAATATTACTTTTCTGTAAGGTAGGTTAGATATTCTGTATTTCCACTCTTATATCCGGTGATTGGAGATTCTATAACCTCATAAGTTTTCAAACCAATCGAAGCTGCAAAATTCAAAACTTTATCAATTGCTTCTTTTCTAAATTCTTCTTTTGCCACACCACCCTTTAATATTTTACTTTTCTCAAGTTCAAACTGTGGTTTTATCAATATCACTATCCAGAAACTACCCTTCAAAACCTTAATTAGAGATGGCAATATCTTTGTAACAGAAATGAAAGACACATCTACAGTTGCAACTTCAGGAACGGGATCGAACTCCATCTTATCTATGTATCTTGCATTAGTTTTCTCCAGAACAGCAACCCTAGGATCTGTCCGGAGTTTCCAGGCAATCTGATTTACCCCGCTATCAACTGCATATACAAATTTTGCCCCTTTTTCAAGCAAAACTTCTGTAAATCCCCCTGTTGATGCACCAACATCTATAGCAACCTTATCCATAACATCAAGATTGAAATACTCAAGAGCATATTTAAGTTTTAATGCCCCTCTACTAACGTAGGGAAAAATTTCTTTTACTCTTATAATGTCATCTTCTGAAATTAAAAAACCAGCCTTGGTTATAACCCTTTCATTGACAAGGACATTACCAGCCATTATTTCTCTGATAGCTTTTTCTCTACTTTCGAAAATTTTTTTCTTTACAAGGAGAACATCCAGTCTTTCTTTTGACATTTAATTTTCACCTCTTACGTTAGTTAAATTTAATATATTTTTATTGATTAAAATTATCACAACCCAAAGAAAAAATCAAAAAACTTGAAGAATTCAGAATATAAATTTATCATCTAATATATGAAAAAATTTATTATAATAATTCTTCTTTCAATGCCTTTGAGTGTATATACTCAACTTTATGTCAATCCGCCAGAATTCATTGATAATATTGAAGAAAAATCATTTGAGTATGTTGAAAATACTCATTTATCTCTTTCCAATTTACTTAATGAAAGTATTCAAAATACTAATCTAAAATATACTATAAAACCATTTATTTACCACATAGAAGATTCCATATTTGTAAAAATAAAAATATATACAAATAATGCTTTTTTTGAAGAGGATGAAGTTTATGCGAGAAGAAAAATCACACAGGAAAAATGGGAGAAAACCATCCTGAAGCTTTCTGAAAGAATAAAATCACTTCTAAAAGAGGAAAAATTAGAACCTTACATTTCTTTTGAAGATATTGAAAGAAAAAAAATTTTACACTCTCTTTCCGATGAGGAGATAGAAAAATTCATAATGGAGGAGGGACAGAAAATAAACTATATACAGTATTTCTCACTTTTAGAAGCTGGATACTTTTACCCATTAAATATAAGGATAGACATTTTGAGGTTTTTCAGCACATTTAAGATTTTTGAATATTTCAGTCTTGGGTTTGGTGTAAAACTTCTCGAAATTTATCCATTTTTTATTGATTCAACAAATACATCTACCTCTTTACTCCCGTTAGAATTGCATATTCCAATCTTTGTTAATAAGAAAAATAAATACAGTGACATAATTTTTTCAGTGAGCTGGTCCTGGTATAATCCAGGCATTACAAACATAAACACTACAAATACAGCAACTAAGAACAACACAGGCTCTCTCAATTTTATATCTACCTCTCTTACCTATTATCTTCCATACTTTTATCTTGAGTGTGGAATGCAATATCATTACATTTTAAACAATTTCTATTTTTATATTGGAGCTAATTTCTATATTGGAAAATATAGAAAAGAATAACTAAATTAAGTAGTTTTTACATATAGCTTTCTGATTTTTGCATATTCTTCCTTCTTTGCTGGATCGTAAACACAGAATCTATCTTTACCCAAAAACTTTGCCTCATACAATGCATTATCAGCTTCCATCTGAAGTTTATTAAAATTCTCTTCAATTTCCTTTTCATCTAAAACCCTTTGCAAAACAAATCTGTAAGAAATCCCTGATATACCAGCACTTACAGTAACTTTAAGCTCTTCTTTTCCATGGTTAATACTCATTTCTCTTGTTTTAGAAAGAATTTTTGAAGCATAGACCTTAGCACCTTCAATTTCAGTGGCAGGTAATATAACATCAAATTCTTCCCCACCGAATCTGATGACATAATCTGTTGGTCTTGAATTAGATTTCAAGATATTAGCAAATTCTATCAAAACCTTATCACCCACATCATGCCCATATTTGTTATTAAATCTCGAAAAATCATCTATATCAAATCTTACAAAAGAGATAGGATAAGCCATCTGTTTAAAACCATCATAAAAAATTCTTGAAGCAGTCTTTACAATCTGGGTAAGGTAATCTTTTTTAAACTTTAAAAGATTTGTTTTCTCATCAATATTTACTTTTTGTTCAAGTAAATTGTATTTGTCAAGCAGATTAAAGTATTCAAGTTCACCAAGCCTTATAATTTCAACAATATCGTCACTTATAGCACCGGATTCATATAATTTTGTAAGAAGTTCAATATTTCTTAATTGAAAATCTTTCAATTCAACCTTTTTTTCCTCCATAAAATCACCTCAAAAGAATTTATTTTGATAGTAAAGATAGAGCTTTTTTGATAATCTCTTCCAGCTCTAAATTTCTGAGATTTTCATCTTCAAAAAGTGTATCCACACACCTTTTTGCTTCAGTTTCAGAATATCCTAACACTTTTAGAGCAAGAAGCGTATCCATTTTTTTCTTGTTACCATTCTCATGTATTTTCTGTGTTTCTTCAAACTGAAGTTTTCTAATCTTATCCTTTAACTCAAGAATAATTCTTAAAGAAAGTTTACTACCAAGCCCTTTTACGGAAGAAAATATTTTTTCATTTCCTTCAATTATAGCTACTCTAATATCATTCACATCCAGTTCAGAAAGTATTTTCAGTGCCTGTTTTACACCAACACCACTTACTGTCTGTAACAACTCAAAAATTTTTTTCTCATCCTCAGAAAGAAATCCAATGAGAAATAACTCCTCTTCTTTTGGAATAAGCCGCACAAAAATTTTTACTTCTTCATCAACTTCAGGCAACTTATTCAGAGAACTTGCAGGCATTATAACTTCATAGCCAATCCCATTGGATTCTATTACAACTGAGTTATCTTCTCTACTTACAATTCTACCTTTTATAAAACTCAACATATAAATTCTTTCAAATATTATTAAATAAAATCAAAATCCTGTCAAAATTTTTCGACCTCAGTAAAAAATTAATCAATTCGATTTGTTGACATTTTTTTTTGAAAAATTTATAATTTTTAAATTTAATCCACTGTATAAGAGGTAAAAGTAGTTATTATCAACACAGTTGATAATAACTAAATTTTATGAACGAAATCTGGTTGTTTAAATCAAACGCTGGCATCTTAAATAAGAAAAGCACTTTTTTTAATCTTTACGGAAATTATGATTACCTCTCAGAAGGTTACTATAAGAGTGTTGAATTTTACATTGATGGTTTGAATGTTCATCCAACCCCCGAAGAATGTCTTGATGCATATATTGTGGGAATAGCAGTTGAAAAGGCTAAAAAAGAGGGAATAGATGTTCCCCCCTGTGTAATTGCAACCTCTCATACTAAAATTGATCACTTTCCACTTCTTGGTTACTCGATGAACCCTTTTTCCAAAATTTCGACAATTATCGAAAGTGAAAATGAATTATCTTACAAGATGAAAACCCTCACACTTTCAGATAAGTATTTTGCACTGCTGCAAAAATTACCAAAAGCAGATTACAGGATAGACACAATAAGAATTATACTTGGAAGAACACAAATCCCGGAATATAAAGAGATTGCTCAAAAAATATTTAAAGTTTTCAAAATTCCTTTAATGAAAGTAAAGATAATTGTGACACTTGATAGTTACTTATTCAGTGCAATAGAACCCCTGCCTTATGAGAGTCTTTCTATAAATGAAAAGAAATTACTGGAGAAAATGGGAAAATGGCAAAGAAAATAGCTATATTTACTGAAAGAAGCGCCTTAAGAAAGTCTGGAGAGCTGAATGCCCTTTTTAGATTTAGAGAAGCAGCAATAGAATTAGGACATGACCTGGATTTTATTTTCAAGGATGATATAAAGTACATTTTTAACTATGATGCTATCTTTATTAGAGCATTGACAGATCCTCTCAACAATAGTTATATTGTGGCAAGGCTTGCAGAATTAAATCAGATAAAAGTCATTGATAAGTCAAAGGATATAAGAATATGCTCGGATAAGGTGAATATGTATCTTCATCTTAAAAAACACAATATACCATTCCCTGAAACTATATTTTTAAGTTCCGATGAGGTCACTGAAGAAAATGCAAAAGATATACTGGAACAGCTTGGTGCCCCTGTGGTATTAAAAGCACCAAATTCAAGTTTTTCAGCTTATGTTGACAGGGCTTATAAAATTGAGGATTTTATCAAGATTGCAAAAAGGTTCCTCAGACGCTCGGACGTTATAATTGCACAGCAATATCTACCAAGTAAATTTGATTACAGGGTAATAATTCTTGGAGGAAAAATAATATCTGTGGTAAAGTATGTAATGAATGGCAACGCCTGGAGAATTATTGATAAAGATGAGAATGGGAAAATTGTTCAGTGTAATGTGGAAGCAGTTGAAATTAGCGATATAAATGACAAACTTATAGAAGTGTCACTGAGAGCAGCGGCGTCTATTGGAGACGGATTGTATGGAATTGATATAAAAGAAATCGATGGTGATTTCTACGTAATTGAAGTCAATGATAATCCCAATATTGACCATGGGCTTGAGGATACAAAATCCCCGAAAATATATGAGTGGATAATAAAATATCTTGTAGGTGAAGAATTTGAAGGGTTATGTCAGAGATAAGTTATAGAAATGCAAATGAAAGTGATTTTAATCTTATCTGGAAAATTGAAAACAGCTGTTTTAATAAAATTGATCTATTCAAAAAACATCAGATAAAACATTTTTTAAGAAATCCAAACAAATCGATTATTACGGATATAATTTTACTGGATAATCAACCAATTGGATGGGCATGTTATCTTACAAGAAAGTTCGCTTCTTTTATAAGGCTCTATTCTCTTTGTATTTTCCCAAACTACAGAGGAAAAGGTTATGCAAAGGAATACCTTTCAAAAAGGTTTCAAACATTTTCAGATAAGTTTAAGAGAATATATCTTGAGGTAAGGATTTCAAATGAGAATGCAAGAATGCTTTACAAATCTTTAGGCTTCAAAGAATTAAGAATACTAAAAGATTACTATGTTAACGAAGATGGAATTAAGATGGAATATAATTTTTAGAAACTTCTTCAGATACTTTTTTGTTTTTGCATTCTTAAAGCTAATTCCTTTATAAGTATTGAAAGCTTTACTCTTGTTTCACTGTTCAGATAAAGAAAAGCCATACCATATTCTTTTCTTCCACCGCTTCCTAAAAAACTTTTTGAAACAGAACATTCAAGGTTAGAAAAGGAAAAAAATCTATCATCAATCTTGGTTTCAAATTCCAGTAGATATACTATATTTTTCTGTAATCCGTAGTCTGAAGAGATTCTTACTCCTTCAAAACTTATATCAATAAGTTCAACATTGTAACTCATAGAAGTTTTCGGGTTATAAAGCTTTCCTGCCACTCCCTTTAGCGGTAATCTCGGGTAAAGTCTTTCACTGCTCAAGACAAAACCTGTTGGCTTACTCAGGAGAATAGTATTATCCCTTCTTACATCAAGAACTGTAGTACTTCCTCTAAGAAACTGCTTTCCTACATTATAGTTAATATAAGCATTCATTCCCTTTAGTATTTTCACATCAGTATTCACTGGATATTCAACCTGAACATAACGATTGCTTACATTTACAACCCTTGTAGATATTAATGATAAAATACCCTCCTTCTGGAAATCAAGTTCTACATTATATCCTTTAAGAATAGGGTAGTTAATATTTATAAAGTTTCTTGCTTCTTTTTCACTTACCTTCAGTTTAGAAATATTTGCGTACAAAAACTCTCCAAACTTTTCCAGAATTGCAGATGGTATTCCTTCAGCAAGAATTTCTCTCTTTTTAAAATCTTTAATTAAATCTCCCAGAATTTTTTTCTGAAGGGCATTAAGAGTGGAAGAAGATTTAAGAAATTCTGGCATAAAAGATCTGAAAGTTCTGGATAAGTCAAATTTCTTTCCTTTTTTATAACTTTTTACATATTCATTTATTGCCCATATAACGAGAGCAATAATACCAATTATAAGAAGAAAAAATATGAAATCAAGTGTATTTCCTCTTCCTCTTCCAAGACCTCCAGAAATCCCTCTAAAAAAATCGGTAGTTCTGTCCATAATGCACCTCCTGCGGACAGAAATAAAAGCTCGCCACCAACTTCCCTGAAGTGGTTTCAACTATCCTGATGAAATCTCATCAGGTAATTCATTTTTATCATCTTCAGAGTGAGGAAAAAATTCTTTCAGTACCCTTCCAACATCTTTTATACCTTCAACAAGTCCCTCCCCAAAGAAACCTTCTTTAAAATATTTCTCCATTTTTTTAGCCGCAACAACCCAGAAATTTTCACCAGCTTTTTCATTTATCCCTTTGTCACCAATTACTGCAAAACGCCTGTCTTTAATGGATAGGTAAAATAATACACCATTTCTTTCCTTTGTATTTTGCATTCCCAGTCTGTAGAATACTTTTTTTGCTTCTTCTATTATATCACCTTTTGTTTTTTTTGCAAGATGTACTCTAATTTCACAGGAAGAAAAACTTTCCACTTCTTTTATAGTCTGAAGAATCATTTCCTTTTCAAATTTTTTAAGAAAGTATCGTGGATTTTTAAATCTGAATAATGGTTTTTTACCAGCTCCCACTTGCACCTCCTCCACCAAAACTTCCTCCGCCTCCAGAGAAACCTCCGAACCCTCCACCAAAATTTCCTCCGCCAAACCCTCCTCTTTTTCCAATTGTATACCCACCTCTTCCAGAATAAATAAACCCATAGAATATCAGCTTGAAAAACAAATATGTTATACTGAAAAGCAAAATCCACTCGAATAAATTCAAATTACTTCCTCTCATCAGGAAAGCTATATATCTTACAATATCAATAAGAACTAATAGCAAAAGAAACAATAAAAAGAAATAAAATATTATCAGCAATTTTCTTAGCTCTTTTTTGCCGTTTTCATTTGAAAACTCCTCTCCTCCTTCAGCAGCAGTAACCTGAATTATCTTCTTCACTCCAGTAAATATTCCACCTTCATAGTCTCCATTTCTGAAATATGGAGCTATATAATTTCTGATTATTCCAGAGGCAACGGCGTCCGTCAATCTATACTCAAGCCCATAACCCACTTCAATTCTTATCTTCCTTTCCTTCATCACAACAAGAAGTAGTACTCCATTATTTTTCCCCTTTTTACCAATTTTCCATTTTTCAGCAAGTTTTATCGAAAATGTCTCAAGATCTTCCCCATCAAGTGAAGGTATGGTAACAACCACAAGCTGATTCTGTGTCTTCACTTCATAATCGTAAAGTATATTTTCAAGTTTTCTTTCTGCTTCCTCACTCAGTATGCTGGCAAAATCATTAACCCTTGCCACAGGAAAGTCAGGTATTTCAAATCCAGAAACAGAAGAAAAAAGAAATGTAAGAAGAAAAATTAAAATTTTGCCTTTCAATTTTTACCTCTTTAAATTAATCAAACTTTACCTTTGGAGCTTTATTTGCACCTTCCTCAGCCTGAAAGTAAGCCTTTTCTCTAAATCCAAACATATTTGCTATGATATTATTTGGGAATCTTCTTATAAAGGCATTAAATGCCTGAGCTTTTTCGTTGTATCTCATTCTTTCCACTGCTATTCTGTTTTCTGTTCCCTCAAGCTGAGATTGCAAAGTAAGAAAGTTCTCATTTGCCTTGAGTTGTGGATAGTTTTCCGCCACTGCTATAAGCTTTGAAAGGGCTGAAGAAAGTTCTCCCTGAAGCTTCTGGAACTGTGCAAGTTTATTTTGATCGTTTACAAATCCTGGATCAAGTTTTATGCTTCCAATTTTACTTCTTGCCTCTACAACAAGCTGGAATGTTTCTTTTTCATGCTTTGCATAAGCCTTTACTGTCTCAACAAGGTTAGGTACAAGATCAGCTCTGCGCTGATAAACATTTTCTACCTGTGCCCACTGAGCCTTTACAGCTTCTTCCATTGAAACCAGCCTGTTATAGCTACCTACAAAAATACCACAACCACCAACTATCAAAAGCACAATTACACCAAGAATAATTAGAAAAATGTTTTTCTCTTTCATATCAACTCCTGGAAAAATTTTACTCACTTAAAGTATAACAAGAAGTTTAAATTTTGCCAAGTAAAAACCTCTGGAACTTAAATGAAATTCTTTTTTCTAATATCACTAAGGCTGTGTGAGAATAAAAACAAACATTCTAACACGGGATTTGAGAAAAAAATTTTTTTTGGTTATAATGTTTCGACAGAAAATTTATTTCCTAAAAAAGGTAACAAAAAAGTGAAAATTTCTCAATTGAGTGATGAAGAACTTATCCATAATTTACAGAAAATAATAAATAAAAACTCCTCAGAATTTGAAATTTTATATGAAGAACTATTTCAAAGATATAGTTCTCAGGTTTACAGCCTTTGCAGATATTATGGCTTACAGCATGATGATTCATGCGATGTTTTACAGGAGACTTTTATTAAACTTGTTAATTTTATAAAGTCCTTCAGGGAAAATTCCCTTTTTAAGCCATGGTTTTTTAAAATTGTGTTAAACCTGGTAAGAAATAAGTATAATGATTTAAAAAAGCATAATTTTATCTCCATTGAAGAAATTTCCTCTACAACTCCTTTTAATGAAGAAAATTTTGATATATTTCACAATAGAGAGGTAATAATAGGTATTTTAAATAGAATACCAAGAGAATTTAAAGAGGTTATACTATTAAGAATATACGGAGAAATGAAAATTGATGAAATTGCAAGTGTTCTCAATATTTCTGCAAGACAGGTCTACAACAGACTAAATAAGGGATATGAGCTGGTAAAGAAGTTTTTGGAGAAAGAAGAATGAAAGAAAATTACATAAAATATCCTGAAATTGAAAAACTTCTGAAAAAAACAAAATTTGAGTTAGGTGAAGCTGATAAGGTTTATTTATTTAATAATATTAAAGAAAGTTTAAGGAAAAAAACAGTTAAAAATGTAATTTTCTCTTTGCATCCTTTAAAAATTTTTGCTTATGCTTCTGTTTTCATTGTTGTAATTTCTGTCTTTGTAATACTTTTCAACTCCACTGTTGGAGTGTTTAAAAAAGAAGTTTCTTTTGAAGTTGTCGCTGGTAAGGCTTTTACTTCAAGTAAAGAAATTCGTTTAGGGGATACTTTAAAGAGTGGAAGTAAAATCTTTACAAGGGAAAACCCCTTAGAAATAAAATACGAAGGACAATATTTTGTTAGAATTTTTGAAAATACTGAATTCAATTTGATTTCCAGAAGGCCTGATCGAATTGTATTTGAGCTTATAAGTGGTAAAGCTTTTTTTGACATATCCAGACAGGAAAAGTATGAATGCATTGTTGTTACCCCTTCCCTGGAAATATTTATTAAGGGAACAAGCTTTTATGTAGAGGTTAAGTCTTTTGAAGAAACAAAAGTAGAATTAATTAAGGGGAACCTGATTATTAGGGAGAAGAAAAATAAAGAAACAATCGAGCTTAAAGAGAAAGAGTTTTTAACTTACAGAGGAAAATTTGAAAAAGGAGTTATAACAAACCAGGACACATCTACCAATATTTTAGAAAAGAAAGCTTTGTCTTCTCCTTTTAAAAAATCTTCTGTTTTATCTAATAATGTTGAGATACAAAAGGGGATTGAAAATTATTCAAGTGGGAAATTTGAAGATACTTCTGAAATAAAAAAATTAATAAAGCTTGGTGAAGCAGAAGTGAAAATAGTTCTGGATGATGGAACTTTGATTACAAGAAAGGAGATTATACCGCAGGGAATTAATATAATAAATTATACAGTTGCAGGTGATGAAATCTATATAATTACAGAAAATGAAAGACTTCTGGCATACAGCTTAAATGGGAATAAGCTGTGGGAGAATAGTGTTATGGGGAAAGTTTCTTACACTTCAAAACCAGTAGTCTATCAAGACTTTATATACATTGCAACTGTTGATAATGGAATTAAAATATTTGACAAAAAAGGCAGACTGGTAAATTCTATAAATGTTGAAGACTCTATAGTGATAACTCCATGGATCTTAGATAAAAATTCAATAATATTTGTTACGGAAAAGGGCGAACTTGTTTACCTGGATATAAAAAATAGGATTTTCCGCTGGAAATTTGACCTCAAATCCAGTCTCTTTTACCCATTCGTTGTGGATAAAAATCTTTTGTTTATAACCACTCCATATAAACTTTACTGCATAACTGTAGATATTGGCAACATCTTATGGCAAAAAGAGATAAATCAAAAGTTAACTTCTGAACCATTAATGGTGTATAGGGACTACCTTATTCTCATTGGCATTGGCGAAATTTCAATTTATACGCAGAATACAGGAGAACTATACAAAACTACTAATGTGTCTGGAAACATTTTAAGGGCAGTTGTTGAAAAAGAAAAACTGATAATTTTTACTGAGAACGAAAAGATAATATGTTATAGTCTTCCGGATTTGGTTAAAATTTATGAAAAAACAGCAGATGAGAAAATAAATCTATATTTTAAATAAAACATCTCAATGATAAAAGTCTTGAGTTTTATTACCGGCAAATTTCGTATTCTTCCCGACTTCATCGGAAAATGGGCAAAAACGCGGAGGCAATAATTTGCAAGGATGGCAAGGTAAGGAAAGTCATTGTTCGTCATATTGGTATGGCGAAAGATGAAGAAGAATTAAAATATTTCACAAGGCTTGCTGAATTCATCAAGGCTTAACTAGAGTATAACATTGTTATGGCGAGGATGGCCTCTTGGGTTTATGGTAAGCGGGCTTTATAAAAAATTATTCCCCGAAGTCATAAGGAATGAATTACTTAATGTTCAGATTAGCATATTAAAGGACACGAAAACCGGGAAAAGATAGAGAGTTCCTTCAGCTGCAACAGAGAATGCAAGAAGGATATACAAAGTAGTA